>Ga0247727_10000850_pt1 | contig 74274 bp, 64 predicted proteins | sample WisWelCaveWW1625_FD_202498 | JGI IMG/M metagenome (GOLD analysis project Ga0247727, IMG submission 202498) | Biofilm microbial communities from Wishing Well Cave, Virginia, United States - WW16-25 | ecosystem: Environmental > Aquatic > Deep subsurface > Groundwater > Cave microbial mat | place...
TTTGAACTGCAAGAGCCAGTACAGAAACTCTTGCCCGAATTCTCCCGAAACCGTAAACGATGTCGTGAGCATTTGCCCGGTTAGAAATCGAGCCAAAATGTGTAAACGATGTCGTGAGCATTGACAGTTATTGGTTATTAGTAATTGGAATCTTGAGGACATTATGCAGTTTCCCTTTCTCAGCGTCATCACCCTAACCCCCCTTATCGTCGGGTGTCTGTTACTGCTCTTCCCCGCCGAGCGCAAGAGCGAGATTCGCGTCGCGGCCCTGGCCGCCGCCTCGCTCTGCCTCGGCTTGTCGCTGTTCGTCTACTTCGGGTACGACGTGGCTCAAGGCGGCTACCAGTTCGTCGAGAAGTTCGACTGGATTCCACAGTTGGGCATCTCCTACCACCTCGGCGTGGACGGCATCAGCAACCCCATGGTTCTGCTCACCGGCATCGTCATCTTCACCGGGGTGCTGATCTCGTGGGGTATTGACGACCGCCCGCGCGAGTTCTTCGCTTTTCTGTTCATCCTGGCCACCGGTGTGTTCGGCGTCTTCGCCTCGCTCGATATGTTCGGGTTGTTCTTCTTCTACGAAATCGCCGTCTTCCCCATGTACTTGCTCATCGCCATCTGGGGCTGGAAGGTGACGCGCGAGTACGCGGCCATGAAGCTGACCCTCTTCCTGTTCATCGGCTCGGTGTTCTCGCTGGTCGGCGGTCTGGCGATGTACTTCGCCATCGGCAAAGCGACCGGCGTCTACACCTTTGACATGCTCAAGATTGCCGAAGCGCAAGCCGCCGGGGCCTTTGATTTCTTCTACAACCTGCCATTGCTGGGACAACGCTCCTTTGAATGGGTATGGTTCCCCATCGTCTTCTTCGGGTTCGCCGTCCTCGGCGGCATCTACCCGTTCCACAACTGGAGCCCCGACGGCCACGTGGCCGCCCCCACCGCCGTCTCCATGTTCCACGCCGGCGTGCTGATGAAGCTGGGCGCGTTCGCCGCCCTGCGGGTGGGCATCATGCTCATGCCCGAAGGCGCGAAGATGCACCTGCCCTGGATCGTCGTCCTGGCGTTCATCAACGTCGTCTACGGCTCGTTCATCGCCATGCGCCAGACCGACCTGAAGTACATGATCGGCTACTCGTCGGTGTCGCACATGGGCCTGGTCTCGATGGCCTTCGCCACCCTGAACTACACCGGCTACGTCGGCGGGGCGATGCAAATGTTCGCGCACGGCGTGATGACGGCTATGCTCTTCGCCACCACCGGCATGATCTACGACCGGGCGCACACCCGCATGATGCCCGAACTGGGCGGCATGGCTAAGAAGATGCCGTTCGTCCTCACTGGCTTCACCATTGCCGCTCTGTCGTCAATGGGCATGCCTGGCTTCGCCGGCTTCGTCGCCGAGTTCCCCATCTTCATGGGCCTGTGGCGGGCCGGGACGCAAACGCCTGACTTCGTCGCCAGCTACTACGCCCTCATCGCCGTCGTCTCGGCCATCGCCATCGTCATCACCGCCGCCTACCTCCTGATCTGCATCCAGCGCGTGTTCTTTGGCGACATCTCTGAGGAACACGATCATCACGTTGGCGACGTGACCGCGCTGGACAAAGTGGCGATCACCGTGTTGTCGGCCACCATTGTGGCCATTGGCGTGTTCCCGTTCCTCATGGGGCCAATGGTGTCGTCGGGCGTCAACGCAGTGCTCCGCATTTTGGGAGGCGCATAACTCAATGACCTTCTCTGATCTTCAACCCATCCTGCCGGAAATCTTCCTGGTGTTGCTGGCGGCAGTCGTCATGGGCCTCGACCTGACCCTGCCCGAAAGCCGCCGCCGCCAGCTTGGGCTGGTCACAGCCGTCGGCTTCTTTGCAGCCATGGCCCTGGCCTTGATCTTCGCGCTCCCCGGTGGTGAAGATGCCTTGATCTTCGGCGGCATGATCCGCCACGATTTTGCCTCGTTCCTATTCCGCATGTTGTTCATGTTCTGCGGCGCGGTCACGGCCCTGCTCAGCCTGGACGTGGAAGGGCTGGGGCGCAAGGGCGAGTATTACGCGATGCTGATCGGCTGTGTGCTCGGCATGAACTTCATGGCCGCCTCCGCCGACCTGATCATGTTGTACCTCTCGCTGGAAACGACCTCGATTGGCCTATACGCCCTGGCCGGGTTCCTGCGCGACGACGACAAATCCGCCGAGTCCGGCCTCAAGTATTTCCTGTTTGGCGCGCTCACGGCCACGGTGATGCTCTACGGCTTCAGCCTGCTGTTCGGCTACACCGGCGAGACGAACCTGTACGCGATTGCCGAAGCGGTTAGCGCCGGCGCAGTTCCGCCGCTGGCCCTGATCGTGTCGGCGGTGATGATCGTGGTCGGCCTCGGTTTCAAGGTCGCCATCGTGCCCTTCCACTTCTGGACGCCCGACGTGTACGAAGGCGCCCCCACTCCGGTGACGGCTTTCCTGTCGGTGGCTTCCAAGAGCGCCGGGTTCGCCGTCCTCATCCGGGTCTTCATTGCCGGGCTGGGCACTGCCGCCACCGCCCCGCTAGGCACGGGCTGGTTGCCGATGATGATGGCCATGGCGGCAGTGACGATGACCCTGGGCAACCTGCTGGCCCTGCCGCAACGCAACATCAAGCGCCTGCTGGCTTACTCGTCCATCGCCCACGCCGGTTACGCCATGATGGGCATCGTCGCTTTCTCGGAACAGGGCATCGCGGCCACGGTGCTCTACTTGATGGCTTATGTGATGACTAACCTGGCCGCCTTCGGCGTAGTAATTTTATTTGCCCGCGCCGCCGGCTCGGACGAAATTGCCGACTACGCCGGGTTGAGCCGCCGCTCACCGGGGTTGGCGCTGGCCATGCTCGTCGCCTTCCTCTCGCTGGGCGGCATGCCGCCGATGGTTGGGTTTGTCAGCAAGTTCCTCGTCTTCGCGGCGGCCATGCAGTCGAATCTGGTCTGGCTCACGTTCGTCGGCATCATCAACGCCATCATTGGCTTGTATTACTATCTGGTTGTGTTGAAAGTGGTCTACGTCAAACCCGCGCCGGAAGGGGCAATTGCTATTCCGGTGCCCCGGGCCTATGGCTTTGCCCTGGGCCTGTTGTGTGCGGGCATTCTGGTTGTGGGCATTGTGGTCACGCCCTGGCTGAACTGGGCGACGACTGCCGCGGCGGCGCTGTTCTAATTTGTGTGAAATTTTAGACCCTAAAGGTCTCCAAGACCTTTAGGGTCTACGTGAACGAAGCACATGATAAAATGCGATGGCTCCTGGCAATAACTCGACTCAGAAAAACAAGGCGCAGTACGCCCTGAACCTGGGCCTGGCCGGATTTGCCGGGCAGGTGGGTTGCCTGACGCTGGTCATTATCATTGTGGCCCTGCTCGGCGGCTTGTGGCTGGACAATCAGTTTGGCGTCAAGCCGCTCTTTACAATTTTGTTTCTCATTGGCTCCGTGCCGATCACGATCTTTGTCATGTTTCGGGTCGCCATGAGCGCCATTTCTAGAATCAAACCGGTCACTCCGGTGAAATCATCTCAAGTGAAAAAGGAGGAAAACTCTAGTGAGTGACACAACTCATGATGCACCTCATGCAACTCACGACCCGGCTCCAAAACGAACGCCGGTCAAACGCTGGATCGTGTTGGTATTGATCCTGTTGGGCGCTTACAGTGCCTTTGGATGGCTAATCAAAGTGGGAGGGCCGAATGGTATCGCGTTCGGTGCAGAGGCCGAAGGTACACCTATTGCCCCCACATTCCTGAGTCCCGCCAGCCCGGCGGTCGTTCTGCCAGGTGAGTCCACTGGATTGGCGATACCTATGCCAATTGAACTTGTCTGTGGACTCTTCAATGCAGGATCGGCTCCCTGTGAAATCCCGATCACCAACACCCTGCTCGCCACTTTCTTCGCCGACATCGTCCTGATTTTGATGGCCTTTGGCGCGTGGCGCTTTGCCAGCAGTGGCAAACTGGTGCCGGAAGGCTTCTACAACTTCACGGAATTTTTGATCGAATTTCTGTGGAACGCCGCCGAGGGCGCGGCCGGCAAGTGGGCCAGGCCTATCTTTTATTTCACGGCCACCATCTTCCTGCTCGTCTTCTCGGCCAACATGACCAAGCTGGTTCCCGGCTTTGAAAGCATCGGGCGGCTGGAGCAGGCGCACGGCCAGACCAAAGGCTACGAGTCGGTTCACCTCTTTGGCCCGTTCTACACGATTGACGGAACCAAGCCGGTGACGCACGAAGCTGAGGCCGAAGGTGAACTCGCCGCTGGCGAGGGCGAGCATAGCGAAGGCCTTTGCACCGCCTGCGAAGTCATCCCCTTCCTGCGTGGCGCGCCCACCGACCTGAACTTTACCTTCGCCTTAGCGGTCATTGCCGTGGTGATGATTCAAGTCTTCGGCCTGTGGGCGCTGGGCGGCGAGTATCTCACCAAGTTCTTCAACACCCGGACGATGTTCACCGTGCCGATGTTCGGCGTCATTGACTTCGGCGTCGGCCTGCTGGAACTGGTCTCGGAGTTTGCCAAGATACTCTCGTTTGGCTTCCGGTTGTTCGGCAACATCTTCGCCGGCGCTTTGCTCATCTCAATTCTGGGCGCGCTCACCGCCGTGATTGTGCCAACCGGCCTCTACCTGCTGGAAGTCTTCGTCGGCGCTATTCAAGCCTACGTGTTCTCGATGCTGGCCCTGGTCTTTATGAGCCAGGCCACCATCAGCCACCACGGCGGCGGCGACCACTAATTACCAATTACTGTTCACTGTTCACTGATTACTGTTCACTGTTCACTGATTACTAATTACTAACCCCTGGAGGACTCTCTAACATGAACGACCCTGAAGTTTTCTTGCATGCAATGCGCTTCATCGGCGCCGGCCTGGCCATGACTGGGGCCATCGGCGCTGGCGCTGGTGTAGGTATCGTGGTGAACGGCGCGGTGCAGGCCATGGGCCGCAACCCGGACGCCACCCCGACGATTCAAACCAACATGATCCTCGGCATTGCCTTCGCCGAAGCCGTCGCCATCTATGCTTTGGCTGTGGCGCTGATCATCATCTTCGCCGCCTAAGGAGCAACCCATGGAAGCACTTGGTATCAACTTAGGGTTCTTCCTCGTCCAACTGCTCAACTTCCTGATTTTGACGGTCGTCCTGTACGCCTGGGCTTACAGGCCGATCCTCAAACTGTTGGACGAGCGCAAGGCCAAAATCGCGCAAGGGCTGGAAGACGCCCGCATCGCGGGTGAAGCCCGCGCCAACGCCGAAAAAGAAGCGGCCAAAATCATGGCCGACGCTCAGGCCGAAGCCTCCAAGAAGGTGGCCGAAGCCTCACAACGCGCCGAGCAGGCCGCCGCCGCCGTGCGCGCCGCCGCCGAGGCCGAGAAAGCCCGCATTCTGCAAAACGCCGCCGCCGACGCCGAAGGGGAGCGCAACCGCGTCCTCGGCGACCTGCGCCCGCAGGTGGCCGCGCTGGCCCTGGCCGCCTCTCAGCAAGTGATCGGCGGCATCCTCCAGAAGGAGGATACTTACGCCCGCTCGCTGATCGAGGAATTCTTCAGCGGCATCAAGGCCGGCAAAGTGACCATGCTCGAAGGCGTGGCCGGGGGCGGCCTGGCCGCCGAAGTGACCTCGGCCCTGCCGCTGACCGACGCCGAGCAGGCCACGGTGAAGAAAGACCTGGCCGGCGCTTCGACCGTCTCCTTCCGCGTAGACCCATCCATCCTGGGCGGCCTCGTCGTGCGCGTGGGCGACCGGATCGTGGACGGCTCGGCCCGGGGCAAGCTCGAAGGGCTGAAGCAGTCGGTTCACTAAGAACCTCTAAACCCTAAAGGTCTTGCGTAGCACCCCGTAACGAAGTGAAGGGGCTGAGACCTTTAGGGTTTTTGCCACAGGCGAGAGTGGTACAATACCTTTCGTCAGGTGTAGCAGAAGCCCGCTTGCAAGAGTGCGGGCTTCTGGCTTTAACTTGACTGGAGTTTGGCAACAGCCCACATTTTTCGCTGGAATCGAGGCTTCAGCCGGTGCGCGCATGACCGGCTAAAGCCTTGATTCCAGAGACTTGCCAAAGTTCAGTAACTTGAGTTTAGAGTTCGCTCCCGCTCCGCTTCGCGTTGCCAAATCCGGCGGCAAGGGCGCGGACGCGAAGCGGGCAATCCGCGCCGAGCATTTTGAGAGGAGTTTTAAACTCCAGTTTAACTTGAAAGGTATCAAAGGATGATCCAGACAAAAGCATCCGCAACTCCGGCGCAAAGTTCAGATCGGTGGACTATCTACGATCTCGAATGTTTCCCGATAGAAGAAGGGAAACGGTACGAAATCATAGATGGCGAGTTGTTTATCTCCGATCCGGGGCATTGGTATCATCAAGCAACTTGCGGTGAGATCGCTGTCGAGTTAATGCTTTGGATTAGAAAGAGTAGCAATGGAGAAGTGGTATCAGCTCCCGGTGTAATCTTTGATGCGGAAAATGCAGTGGCGCCAGACGTAGTTTGGGTGAGTAGTGAGAGATTGCCGCTCATTCTAGGCGAGGATGGCAAACTGCATAATGCGCCCGATCTGGCGGTTGAAGTGCTCTCACCCGGTGACAGAAATGAGCGGCGGGACCGCGAGGCCAAGCTCAAGCTGTACTCGGTGCGCGGCGTGCGTGAATACTGGATCGCCGATTGGCGCGCCAAGACTCTCGAAGTGTACCGGCGCGAGGGCGCGGCGCTGAGATTGACTGCCACACTTTACGCCGAGGACGCGTTGACTTCTCCTCTCTTGCCCGGCTTCGACGTGAAGGTAGCTCGCCTGTTTCCTGGGCAATGACAGTGACCGTTTCTGAAAAAGAGCCGGGGCGACCCGGCTCTTTTGATTCAGCCTGGCGCTGCCGGGGGCGCATTTCTTGGGCAAGACTTGCCCAATTTGAAATGCGCTTGTTAGGAATGAGAATTAAACAAATGTCCGATTTGGTGCTGTTTTCACGCATAGAATCTGCTGAGAATTTGCCCGGAACTGGACAGTTAAAAAATTCTCATTCCTTACCGAGAGTGCCTGTCAAAGTTTGGCCTCCAGCGATTGAAATCGCGGCCACACAACGCGAAGCCTGCCTACGCAGGCTAAAACTGCAAGAGTCGGAGTCCACGAAGGTGGACTTTGCTTTTTGTAGGCGCGGTTTCTAACCGCCAGCTAGAAGTCTCTGTTACCAACTCGCTTTTGACTCCCCAACCTTCCTCCACTACAATGAGCGAAGCCCGTTATGGAATACCGCGACTTCGACCTCAAGATCATCCGCCTGCCCGATGGCCGCTACCGGGCTGAGGCCCGCGCCCCGGACGGCGCGGCGGCGGCGGTTGAATTCGCCAACCCGTTTGCCCAATACGAACTGGAAAACTTCGTCCTGAAGATCGGACACATGCGCACCGGCACACGCGCCAAAGGTTCGCCGCAAATGGAAGCTGCCGAGGCCTTTGGCCGCAAGCTGTTCGAAGCCGTCTTTCAGGGCGAAGTGCGCTATTGCTTCACCTCTTGCCTGAACCAACTTGACCGTGCCGAAGAAGAGCAGGGCGCGCGCCTGCGCCTGCGGCTGGCCGACGCGCCCGAACTGGCAAGCTGGCCCTGGGAATATCTCTATCACCGCAAGCAGTTCGTCGTCCTCTCGCGCGAGACGCCCATCATCCGCTCGCTGGAACTGCCGCTCCCGGTCAAGCCCCTCACTGTCGCGCCGCCTTTGCGGTTTGTGGGTATAGTGTCCAACCCTAAACACTATCCTGAGTTGAACGTTGGGCGCGAAAAAGAAAACATCAACAAAGCCCTGCAAAGCCTGGTGGAGCGCGGCCTGTTCACAGTGGAGTGGCTGGAGACGGCGACGCTGGCCGAATTAGGGCGGCGCTTGAGCCAGCGCGACCCGGTTCACATCTTTCACTTCATCGGCCACGGCGGCTGGGATGTTGAAAAGGATGACGGCTTGCTGGTGTTCCAGGACGAATACGGTGACGGCCAGCGAGTGTTCGCCAGCCACCTGGCCACGATTTTGGGCGACCACAGATCGTTGCGGCTGGTAACGCTGAACGCCTGCGAAGGAGCGCGGCTCTCGCCGACTGACCCGTTTGCAGGCGTGGCCGCAACGCTGGTGAGCCTCGGCCTGCCGGCAGTGCTGGCGATGCAATTTGAGATCACTGACCGGGCCGCGATTCAACTGGCGCAAGTCTTTTACGAAAAACTGGCCGACGGCCGGCCTATAGAGTTTGCCCTGGCTGAAGCGCGTAAAGCGATCTTTGCCTCCGGCAACGACTTGGAGTGGGGGACGCCGGTGCTGTATTTGCGGGCGACCGATGGCCTGCTCTTCGATTTTGATCTGGCCCGCCTTGAAGCCGAGCGGCAGGCGCAAGCGAAGGCCGAGGCCGAAGCGAAACGACGGGCCGCGGACGCGGAGAGGGCGGAGCAGGAATGGCAGGCAAAGGAAAAAGCCGAAGCCGACCGCTTGCTGGCGTTGAAGGCCGAACAAGAACGACAGGCGAAAGCGAAAGCTGAAGCCGAGCGTTTGGCCCGCGAGAAAGCTGAACAAGAGCGCATAGCGCATGACGCGGAGCGGGCAGAGGCAGAACGCCTGGCCAGAGACGCGGAGCGGGCAGGGCAAGAACGCCTCGCCCGCGAAAAGGAGCGACAGCCTCAACCGCAACGCAAATCTGACTTGCGGAGCATAAGCATTACGGCCATTGTAGGCCTCGTAATTGCGGCATTGTCGCTCTGCGGCATTTCGCTCTGGGCACTTAACGGGGCGCTCAACCCGAAGCCCACGGCGACTCCTACGCTTGACATCGTTTCCACTCAAATTTCGCCTATTGATGGCATGGTTCAGGTTTATGTTCCTGCGGGATCATTTCAAATGGGCAGTGACTCCGGCGACCCTGACGAGAAACCGGTTCATCCGGTGATGCTTGACGCTTTTTGGATTGACCACACCGAAGTGACCAATGCCATGTACACGCTGTGCGTCGAAGCCGGGAAATGCTCGCCGCCTTCCTCATCGAAATCTTACACACGTGATAATTACTACGGGGACGCGCAATATAACAACTACCCTGTCATTTACGTCTCGTGGGATAATGCAAACGCTTACTGTGACTGGGCCGGGCGCCGATTGCCCACCGAAGCTGAATGGGAAAAAGCGGCGCGGGGAACAGATGGACGCACGTATCCGTGGGGGAACGACGCGCCCGATTCAAATCTGCTCAACTTCAATAGCAACGTTGGTGACACGACTGAAGTTGGCGCCTATCCAAGCGGCGCAAGCCCTTACAGCGCATTGGACATGGTGGGCAATGTGTGGGAGTGGGTGAATGATTGGTATGATGAGGCTTATTACGGCAACTTGCCTTCGGAGAATCCGCAAGGACCTGCTTCAGGTCAATATCGCGTGTTGCGGGGTGGCTCGTGGAGCTTCGGCGTTGGGGGCGTCCGCGCCGCGTACCGTGACAGGGGCGAGCCGGGCTACTTCAGCGGCAGGATCGGCTTCCGCTGCGCCCGCTCACCTTGATCCTGATTGAATTTGGTGTCAACGGATATAAAACGGATAAACGGATGTGGGCGGCTTGAGTCACATGCGTATCCGTTTATCCGTTGCGCATCCGTTGACGCCGAATCAGAATCATTTCCTTGCTACGTCTGTAGGATTGTCAACGAGCGCTACACTGAATTGGGCCGACACCTGATACGCTTTGCGTCCGAAAAACCTGTCAGGTGTTGACCGCGCCCTTCATAGCACAATACCTTTTAGTTAGCGGCCCAGACCTGCCGGGTCTGGTCGAAAATGCGGCGAAACTTCAGTCCGGCAAGACCCGGCAGGTCTTATCTGAAAGGTATTGCTTCATAGCACGGATTTTCAGGATGAACGGATTCCAATCCGCTAATTCTGAAAATCCGTGCTATGGCTTCCCGGCCAGATTGGTATAATCCCCCATATGCTCCTCTCGCAACTCCTCTCGGCTCTTCCAGCAATTCTGGAGCGTACTCCCGGCGACCCCGACATCACCGCCGTCGAGCACGACTCGCGCCAGGTGCGGCCCGGCACGCTGTTCGTCGCCCGGCGCGGCGGGGCCGTGGACGGCCACCACTTTATCGCCGAGGCCGTTTCCAAGGGGGCGGTTGCGGTGGTGGTGGAGAAGGAGCTTAAGGGGCTGGCGGTTCCCGTCATTCGCGTTCCCGACGCCGCCGAAGCCCTGGCCTGGCTGTGCGCCGCTTTCCACAAGTTTCCGGCGCGGAAAATGGTGATGATTGGCGTGACCGGCACGGACGGCAAGACGACTACCAGCAATCTCGTCCATAGCATTTTGCTGGCCGCCGGGTTCAAGGCCGGGCTGATCAGCACCGTCAACGCCGTCATCGGCGACCAGATTTTGGACACCGGCTTGCACACCACCACGCCCGACGCGCCCGAGGTGCAACGTTACCTGGCGCAAATGGTGGAAGCGGGCATGACTCACTGTGTGCTCGAAACCACCTCGCACGGCCTGGCCCAGCACCGCGTCACAGCCTGTGAGTTCGACGTGGCCGTCGTCACCAACATCACCCACGAGCACCTGGATTTTCACGGCTCGCTCGAGGACTACCGGGCGGCCAAAGCGAAATTGTTTGAAGGGCTGGCGGCGGCTCATCGAAAGGCGGGCGTTGAAAAACTGGCGGTTCTCAATGCCGACGACGAGTCTTTCGACTATTTGCGCGAGCGGCTGAACGTCGCTTACGTCTCTTATGGTCTCGGCGAGAGCGCCGATGCGCGGGCGACGGAGATTGTTTACGCGCCGGACGGCACTACCTTCGTCGTCGAGCTTAAACTCCCTACTGTTGACGGCGGCCAGACGACGATCCGCTCCAGGCCGTCATTTCCGGTGGAGACGGCGCTCCTCGGCGAGTACAACGTGTCGAATTGCCTGGCGGCAATCACGGTCGGGCTAAAGGCGCTGGGCCTGCCGCCGCGGACGGTGCGGCGGGGTATTGCTTCGCTGGCCGGCGTGCCAGGGCGGATGGAGCGCATTGACCTCGGCCAGGACTTCACCGCCATTGTGGACTTTGCCCACACGCCCAACGCGCTCAAGCGGGCGCTCGAAACGGCGAGACAGATGGTCGAAGACCCCGCGCCCAACCTTGATAATCAAAAAAGCGGGCGCGGGGCGCAAGGCCGGGTCATCGTCATCTTCGGCTCGGCAGGATTGCGGGATGTAGCCAAGCGGCGGTGGATGGGCGAAGTGGCGGCAGAACTGGCCGACTTCACCATCATCACCGCCGAAGATCCACGCACCGAGTCGCTGACGGCCATCATGGCCGAATCGGCGGAGGGGGCCAAGAGCAAGGGCGGGGAGGAAGGCAGGACATTTTGGCGCATCACTGACCGGGGCGAGGCCATTGCCTTTGCGGTAAACATGGCCAAAGCTGGTGACGCGGTAATCGCCTGCGGCAAGGCCCACGAGCAGAGCATGTGCTTCGGCACGGTAGAATATCCGTGGGACGACCGGGTGGCCATGCGGGCCGCGTTGTCGGCCCGGCTTGGCCTGCGCGGCCCGGCCATGCCCCAATTGCCTACCAGCCTCTGACTCGTAGGGCGACGCGAAGCGGCCAAATCGCCCTACAGGCCTCAACTCTGAGAACAACCATGAGCACCTATCGTTTTCGCACCCTTTCTACTCTCTCGCTCGTCGTGGTGGACGCGGCGATGACCATTCTGGCTTTTATCGCGGCTTACATCATGCGGGCCACCATTGAGTTCCCTGCCCCGGCGGTGAACCTGGCGCCGGTCACGGCTTACACTGGTTTGATCCTGCTTCAGGCCGGGTGCGTTCTGCTGGTCATGTTCTTCTATCGCATGTACCACATGGTGCGCTCGCGGGTGGATCAGTTCTATGCCATCTTTGGCGCGGTGAGCATTGGCTCATTGTTGGCGGTCTCTCTCTCGTCCATCTTCTTCAAGAACACGACTCTGGAGGTGGATTACCCGCGGGCCACGCTGGTGTATGCCTGGATGCTGGGCATTGCCCTGGTGAGCTTCGGGCGCTGGGCGCATCAGCGCATCCGCACCCGCTTGCAGATGCGCGGCACGGGCCGCGAGCGACTGCTCATCGTGGGCACGGACGACGTGGCCCGGGTGGTCCTGCAAAAAATTCAGTGGTCGCCGTATCTGGGCTACGAAGTTGTGGGTCTGGTGAATGGCGAGGACTCGCCGCCCGAACTGCTGGGCGTGCCGGTGTTGGGCCACTCCGACGATCTGCCCAACCTGATTGACCGGCACAACATTGACGAAGTCATCATCGCCCTGCCGTCGGCCTCGCACGAGGAACTGCTCAGGTTGATCGCGTTTTGCCAGCGCGGACGGGTCAGCGTCAAAGTCTTCCCGGATTTGTTCGAGATTATGGCCGCCGGTGTCACCGTGGACGATCTGGGCGGCCTGCCTCTGCTCACCGTGCGCGATGTAGCCCTGCGCGGCTGGAGGCTCACCCTCAAACGTCTGGTGGATGTGGCGTTCAGCGCGGCGGGGCTGGTGGTGGCCTCGCCGATCATGATGCTGATTGCGGCGCTGATCAAGCTCGACTCGCCCGGCCCGGTGTTCTTCATTCAGGAGCGGGTGGGGTTGGACGGCAAGCCGTTCCCCATGCTCAAATTTCGCTCAATGCGGCGGGACGCAGAGGCCGACCGCCAGTGGACGGTGAAGGACGACCCGCGCCGCACCCGGCTGGGGGTGTTCATCCGCCATTTCTCTTTAGATGAACTTCCTCAACTGATCAATGTTCTGTTGGGGCAGATGAGTATGGTGGGGCCGCGCGCCGAACAGCCCAAATACGTCGAAGAGTTCCAGCAACGGATTCCGCGCTACACCGAGCGCCACCGCGAGAAGGCCGGCCTCACCGGCTGGGCCCAGGTCAATGGCTTGCGCGGCGACACCTCCATCGAAGAGCGAACCAAGTACGACCTGTGGTACATCGAGAACTGGTCAATCTGGCTCGACTTCAAGATTATCTTGCGGACGCTGATCAAGGGCTGGCTGGATCCGTCGGCGTACTGAGTTAGCTCAAGGCGCTCCGACCGTGATGGCAGTCAGGATAAGCGAGTTGCCCTCGTCGCTCCCGGCGGTGGAACTCGGGGTCGTGACATTGACTCGCTGATTGTTGGCAAGATCGTACAGGCCGATTTCAATATTGTAATTGCCGGGTGGCAGGTCCTGAGGAAGATAGAGCCGGTAATCATCCCAGACGATTTCGTCCGGCGACCAGCGTGTGGTCAGGTACGATTCGTCGCAAGGGCGCGTGTCGTGTTGCGCCCACAGTTTTGTTCCAGCCCCTCTGTCCGGTTGGCTCGCCAGATGCACAAACACCGTGTAGTCAGTGGCAATGTGAGTCGCCGCTTTCCACCAGAGGCTTAAATTCAATTGCTCGCCGGGCCTGGCCGTTCTCTGGTTCAGGTCGTATCCTAGCAATTCAATTCCCCCGGCGAAGGCGGCCCGACGCAAGAACTGGGGCCGGAAGAGGGCGGTTTCCCCGGCCGGGACAAGGTAGTCTAAGGCGTAGGTCAATTCGCGATTGTGCGTTTTCCAAACCGTTGCGCCGTTTGGAAAGATCGATTCCAGCCGCAACAGGGATCGCTCATCTTCGCCGGGCTGGACGATGACCAGATGATGAGTTGGCTGATCGGTATGAGCCGGGAAGACCAGGCATTCGCGTCCATTGAAAGAGCGGAGGCGATCTTTGTGGCCGCCTACCGCGTATGCCAACGTGTACCAATCATTGGGGACGGGCGTGAGGTAGATTGACTGATCAGGCGGCAACTTCGCCGCATACTCGCCAACAGCGCGCAGGCCAACGTCGAAGGCGATGAAGAGTTCGGGCGCCTTTGCCCAGCGATTGAAGTAATCGTTCAGAGCAAGGCCGGTAGAGAAGGCCATGGCGACTCCGGCGAGGGCGGCTGGCGCGAAGCGAAGGTTAGGCCGCCACCGGGCGAGTTGCTTGCCCGCGGTCCACAACCCCAGGCTGGCAATGATGGCTAGCGGCGGTGTCGCGCCGAGAGCGCGTCCAAAGTGCGGCGCGTATTCGGTGAGAACGGTTGGCAAAAGACCCGCCCCGGCCCAGCCCAGCAGAAGCCAGTAAGGGCTGTGCCTGATACGCCGCAAACAGATGGCCCCGCCGACGATGAAGAAGACAAACTGCACAAGGTCGAACATGGGGCGGCCCGAAAGGTTCTGCCGCCAGTTCTCGTCGCCGCGCCAGAAGAAGCCAAGCAGGGTGTTGCCAAACCCTTGCCCAACAGACGCAAGCGGATGGTGACTGCCTAACGTAACCTCGGTGGTTTGCCAGGTGCGCAACAGGAACCACTGTGGGTTTTGCACATAGAAGGAGCCCAGCGGGAGAAAAACGAGCGCCGCGACGAAGACGGCGAGCGCCAAATTGGGGGCGAAGCGCTGTATTGTCTTGCGAGCAAAGGCCAGCTGATAGGCCGCCACAATCAGGGCGACCAGAGGGATGACCCGCCCTGCCGGATAAGTGTACATGCCCAGAGCGGTGAACGCACCAGCCAGGATCGCATCGCGTTTCTGGCCGGTGCGAATCGTTCGCCAGATGAACAGCATCGCCGCCGTCCCGACCATTGGCACGGTGGAAGGCTCCATGCCGATCCGGTTATAGTGAAACGGCCAATACCACGCTGCCAGGAACAAACTAGCGAGCAGGCTGAGTCGTTCGGCATCTTTTCGTCCCAGGTGGTGGAACAATTCGGCGGCGAGGAAGTACACGAGAATGACCGTGACTGTGCCAATTGCCGCCGAGACGATTCGCCCGCCGAGGGGCGTGGGGCCGACGATTTTGAACAGCAACGCAATGAGGTAAATGTGCATCGGCTCTTCGCCAAATTCGTCGGCGACGTAGACAGGCAATTCTTCGCCGCGCGCGATACGGAGCGCGTGCAGGGCATTGAAGGCTTCGTCGTAATGTTGGCCGGGGGGAAGTGTATTGAGCCGCCAGAAACGGAGCAAAGCGGCCAGGCCGGCGATGATCAGCAGGGCGACTAATCTTTGGCGGGAGAGGGGCATAAAGTTTGAAGGTAATGGTATCACGTTCGGCACGTCAGCTTTTGTTCTCGCCTAACGTCCCTAAAGTCTCGATAGCCTCCGGCGCGCCGACGGCATAGCTGGTTGCTTCTGGCGCGATGCGCTTGATCAAGCCGGTCAATACGTCCTTCGAGCCAAGCTCGACAAACACCGTCACGCCCTGAGCGGCCAGGTAACGGATCGATTCCGTCCAGCGCACGGGCGTGGTGAGTTGGCCGACAAGTTCGGCGCGGATGGCATGGCCGTCGGCGGGGATGGGCTGGGCGGTGGAGTTGGCGATGACCGTCGTCAACGGGGCGACGAACGGCAGGCCGTCCACAAATCGGGCGTAGTCGCCGGCGACGACTTCCATGAGCGGCGAGTGGGCGGCGATGGAGACGGGCAGTTTGATGGCCCGTTTCGCGCCGCGCGCTTTTGCCAGCTCGATTGCTTTTTCCAGCGCGGCATTGTCGCCCGAAATGACGACCTGGCCGGGGGAGTTGTCGTTGGCCACTTGCGCCACTTTGCCGGTGGCCGCCGAGGCCTCGGCGCACACCTCGGCCAGCACCGGAGCATCAAGGTTCAAGATGGCGGCCATGCCGCCCGGCGACAGTTCTCCGGCGCGCTTCATCAACCGCCCGCGCTCGCGCACCAGTTCCAGCCCGTCCATAAACTCCAGCGCGCCCGCCGCTACCAGCGCCGTGACTTCGCCCAGTGAGTGCCCGGCCATGAACTTTGGCGTAAACGCGCCGAGCGTCTCGTGCAGGGCGGCGGCGGCGGCCATCGAGCAAACGTAGAGCGCAGGCTGAGTGTTGTAAGTGTCGTTGAGGTCGGCCTCCGGGCCGTTCCAGCACAACTCGGAAAGTTTGAAGTTGAGGATGTTGTCGGCTTGCTCAAACAGCGCTCTGGCCGCGGGCGAGGCCTCGGCCAGGCCTTTGCCCATACCTACTGTTTGCGAGCCTTGACCGGGGAAAAGAAAGGCGGTAGTTTGTGGGTTCAACATCGGGATGCCTCTAAGTTTGTAGGGCCGCTTCGCGTGCCAATTCGCCCTACAAAAAGCTCGGCGCTTTTTCATGTTTCCAAACAGCCTCTAACAAAAAAGGCCGTGAGTTTTCACGGCCTTCGGCGATGACGCGGGCAGGTTATTTCTTGGCTTCTTTCTTGGCGACGACCTCGCGTCCGTCGTAGTGGCCGCAGTTCGCGCAGACCACGTGCGGGCGGTGCATTTCACCGCAGTTGGTGCAGGTCACCAGAGCCGGCGCGGTCAGCGCGTCATGCGAGCGGCGGCGGTTGCGGCGGCCTTTGGAATGTTTCCGTTTTGGGTGTGGCGGCATTGGAATACTCCTTGATGGGCAACCACGATTGCTAATTCCTCGCAATCGGGTTGCCCCTACAAAGTGCGTAAAAAAGCCTGCACAGCGCGGCAGGCAACGGTTGGCATTATAAAAGTGGCCTGACGGCCTGTCAAGGTGGGGAAGGAGGGACTTGAACCCTCACGCCTTGCGGCACATGATCCTAAGTCATGCCTGTCTGCCAATTTCAGCACTTCCCCGGTGAGGCCGATTATAGCATGAGCAAGTTGACGACGGATGAAACGGATTATTTTGTTATTGAGATGTTCTCACGCATCTGCCTCAAATGCAACCGGTCGTGTTCGTTGGTAAAACTCACAAGCTCTTGCAGAGTGGTCGGGCCGAAGATGGTGTGGCGAGCCGGGCGCTTCCAATCAGTTTCCGAAAGGTTGTCGAGCAGGGCCAGCGTCTCGCGCCGGGCCCCGGCAAAATCGGCCAGCGCCGCCCGGCCGCACTGGGACTGATAATCCCTCTCCACCGCCCAGCGGTCGCTGTCAATGGCCGAGATAAAAGGATTCAACTCTTCTAACACGCGCTTGAGACGCGTCAAGTTGACTTCAATTTCCACATCGCGCAGGTGGCAGACGATTTCGGTGAGCGACCAGGACTCCGGGTTGGGCCGCCTCTGCCAGTCAGCTTCATTCAACCTCCGAACCAGCTCCAGCGTCACCGCCAGCATTCCGGCTTGCTGTGCCCGTACCGAACGAGGCAAGACAGGAAGTGGTGAGATATTGTCGAGGCCGTGACCATCGCGGGCCCAGGCCAGAAATTGGGCCAGGTCACCTTGCCCCACCGGGTGGGCCGAGTTGGCGGGTGGAGCGGAGTCGGCGGGGGCAATCCAGAACGTGTTGATGCCCATCACGTGGGCCGGGGCAATGTCGTGAAACCAGTCGTTGCCCACCATCAGCACTTCTTCCGGGCGGCGGTCCAGCAGAGTCAGCGCCTCGGCGTAATATTCGGGGTTGGGTTTGGCGAAGTGCATGAACTCGATGGTGGTGATGAGGGCGTAGGGGAACTCGTCGGCGCTTACCCCGGCCCAGTCCAGCCGCCGCAAGATCGGCGCGCGCGGAAACATGGCATTCGTGGCAATCGCCACTTTCAGCCCTGAGTCGAACGCCCAGCGCATCACCTCCCTGGCCGCCGGAAAGAGGGTCGTCTCGCCGCGCAGACTATCAAAGTGTTGTTCGTAGAAGTTTTCGATACGTGGTTTGAGAGTTTCGGCAGGGACGTTAATGGCCGGGTAGAAGTGTTCGCTGAAAATATCTTCCAGGGTGCGGCGCGGGTCGGCGTTGGCGAACATCTTCTGCATCCCGGCGAATAGTTCGGCGAAGAATGTTTGTTGCGGCACGTCAAGGGCCAGGTGGGCGGCCAGGCGCTTGAAGTAAGGCGGGATGAACTTCTCGATGTCGTTGCCGAGCAGAGTGCCGTCGAGGTCGAAGAGCAAAGTGGTGATAGGCATGATGCTACTCGAGCTTGAACTCGATGGGCGGCTCGGCATCGTGACAGTGGCCACAGCCGATGGCCGGTTCGGTCACCGGGCCGCCGCTTTTCAGGCACGAGGCGGCGACAACCATTTTCCGGTTGAGGCCCAGGAAGCCCCGATCAATAGTGCCGCTCAAGGTGAGATGCGGGCAGGCGTTGGCTAACAGCAGGCGCGGCACGGGGCAAGTCCGGCACAGGTCGGGCGTCCACTTTTCAGCAGGGCGGTCGCGCCGGGGCAGGCGGCATTCCTGAGTCTGGCGGCCCCGGTTGAAGTCGGCGTAATAATGTTTGCATTCTGCGCCGTAAGGAGTGCGCATGAGGAACGCTTCGCGTGAAGGAGGAAGGATGAAGGATGAAATAATTTGCGTTCACTTCATCCTTCATAATTTATCCTTCTTACTTTCTTTACGCGCGGGTGAGATACTCGCCGCTGTCGGTCTTGACGCGAATGACGTCGTCTACTTTGACGAACTGCGGCGCCTGCACGCGCAGGCCGGTTTCGGTGGTGACCCATTTGTTGACGGCGTTGGCGGTGTCGCCGCGCACGGCCACTTCGGCTTCGACGACTTTCAAGTCAACCGTGGCCGGCAGTTCGACGTCGATCGGCTCGCTATTGTAAAACGTCAGCTTGATCTCCATGCCATCCTTCAAGTATTGAGCCGCGTCGCCGAGCATGGATTCGTTCAGGGCCGGCTGATCGTAGGTCTCGGTGTCCATGAAGTAATACAGGTCGCCGTCGTGGTAAAGATACTGCGCCTGGTGGTGGTCGAGGCGGATGTCTTGCACCCGCTCGCCGGACTGGAAAGTTTTTTCGACGGTGACGCCGGTGCGCAGGTTGCGGATTTTGGTGCGGATGGTGGCGTTGCCGCGTCCGGGTTTGTTGTGCGAGTAGTCCAGCACCTTGAAGAGGTCGCCGTCCAACTCGAAAGTGACGCCTTTGCGAAGGTTGTTCACGTCAATCATAAATTGTGCTTGCATTCCTTTCAACAAAGCGCGACGCAGGGCGCCTGCGTCGCACGGATAATCTGCGGGCATTATAGCGGGGCGGAGGCGAGTCCGTCAATGAAAGAGGATTTCAGCGCGGCCTACGCCGCCTTGACAATGCGAAAGCCAATGGCTTCATCGCGGCTGTTGGGGAGCCGCCCGTTGCGGCTGGCGCAACGCACCATCCTTTGCCCGTCGAGGAAGCCGCCGCCGCGCACCACACGCTCGCCGCCAGCCGACAAATCCTCACGGCCATCGTCAGGCCGGTATTTGTAATTCCGGTGGAGACTGCTGCACCATTCCCAGACATTGCCGGCCATGTCGGCCACGCCGTAAAGGCTGCTGCCCTGCGGCGAGAATTGGCCTACGGAAGTTGTGTGGCGAATGCCGCCTTCTTTTGAATTACAGAGCGACGGGTCCCACTCGTCTCCCCAGGGCCATTTAAAACCCTCCTTTCCCCGCGCCGCTTTTTCCCACTCGGCCTCCGTCGGCGGGCGGTAGTGCTGGCCCGTCTTCTTGCTCAGCCACTCACAGTAGGCGACCGCATCGTGCCAGCTTACGTAAGTGACAGGGTGATCGCCTTTGCCTTCCGGGTAAAGGTCGCCTTCCCAATCGCTGGGCGGTTTGTGTTTCGCATCCTGCACGAAGGCCCGATACTCAAAGTTGGTCACCGGGTAGCGCCCGATGGCATACTCGTTCAATTCCACTTCGTGAGCAGGTTTCTCGCCGGCAAAAGCATCCGCGTCGGTCGCAGTGCTTCCCAGGGTGAATTTCCCCGCCGGGATGATCGCCATTTCGGGTACCTGAAAGCCGGCTGGCAAGGAGGGCGTTTCGGCCTGAGGCGTAGCGCGGTACGTCAGATAGATGTAAGGATGAATTTCTTCGGGCGTTAAATCGGCAAAGTTGACGTCGGGCGTGCCTGCCGGGTGCATGGTCAGCAAACGGCGCAGGATGGCATTGCCCTCGAAGCTTTGAAGCTGAGTGGGCAGTGAGGGGGCCTCGGTGACCACGTCACTTCTTGGAGCAATGTCGGCGCGGAAATAGACCTCTAGCTCGCGCAGGTAGCGCGGCACTTCGCGGACGAGCGCGTAGAGGGCCGGGTAGGTATGTTGAATGGCCACAACTTTTGCCAGGCGCACCGGCTGAATGCCTTCCGACTTTTGCCGGGCCAGCCGCCACAACAGGAGGAAAATGTTGACGATCCGCTTGACCTGGCGGGGGCTGGGAGGAAGCCCTTCGGCAAACACATCGCCGCACCGATCATCAGGGAGTTGATGCACCAGGGAGGTGATGAAGGAGCGCATTCGCACCGCCTCAATCGGCGGCAGGATGAACGGGATTTGGACGATCTTTTCAAGATATTGCTCGGCTTTGACCGTGCCGCTGTAGCGGCTCTGGATGATCTGGGTAATCGCTTCTTGATCCAACCCCAGAAGAAAAATACACCCCGGCACGTCCAGAAAAAGTTTAATGGCTTCCAACACGTCAATGGTCTTTTCGGGCAGGCACCGGTCCAGATCGTCCACGAAAACGATCAGCCGCCCGCCTCGCTTGGTCACATAAAGCTCAAGCAATTTCTGGAACTCATGCTCAAATTGCTCCAGCGATTGCAACTGCTCCCGGCGGTGAGTTCTTACTTCGCGCTGGAAGGCTTCGAGAACGGCTTGCTTCTCTTTGCCGGTGACGGCTTTGGTGGCCTTGTTCAGCAAATCAACCAACGGCTGGCCGCCGGGGACGAACGACAAGGCAATTTCCGCCGCGCCCTCGGCTGTGCCGCGCAGAGCTTTGGCCCAGTCGAGCGTCCACCGGCCAAGTTCTTCCCATTCCACCGCGTGATAAAGGCTCTCCTCCAGCCGGTCGAGGTCTTTCACCATCTCCTTCTGCTCGGAAGTGAGTTGCTCTTCCGGCAGGGGCAACCCGTCCGTGCTGCGCGGGCGCAAGGCATTCAGCACGTGCACGATCAACGCCCGCCACAGCACATCTTCGTGGTTGTACTTCCAGGCATTGAACCAGGTGGTGCGATAGGCCGGCAGTCCCATGTCGTCAATCTTTTTCTTGATCATGCTCATGAGACTGGTTTTGCCACTGCCCCACGAGCCAAACAGCCCGGCGGTGAGAGGGGTGTGCGTATTCTCGTCGCACACAATGCCCACGAACATGTCGCGGTAAGGGGCGAAGTCGAGAGCGTCCTCGGTGGCCGGGCGGTCGTCGAGGATGGGCGAGATCAGAGGAGAAAACGGGCCAGGCATCGAATCAACTCAAATACACCAGGTCGCGCTCGCCAATGGCTTTGGCCGCCTTGAAGAAATCTTCCGGCGGGTTCGGGCCTTCGAGCAGTTCTTTGATGAAGCTCCAGGGGAAGCGCACCAGTTGGGTGTTGGCCGTCACTTCAATTTGCGAGAAAGGCGGCTTTCTGGGGTCTGGAATTGCCAGCCGGAGCGGCCCCATGCAGTCGCCCGGCGAGTACGTAACCTGTTTGCTGGTGCTGGTGTGGGCGACGACGCTGCCGGTGACTACGAAAGTCCAGTAAGCCAGCACGTCCAGTTTGTTCAAAGTAATAGGCTGGTTGTGCCTGTCCGGCAGAAACTCTCCGTAGTCATTCAGCATCATTTGCGCCTCCCCCGGTAGTTTTTGTAGCAAAGGATGCGAATTGATCTGGTTTTGGACAATGCGTTTGCAATGCAGGCCCCAGATTTGATTCCGAATTTCTTGCTTGATATAGTCATCAGGGGTGAAGGTGGTGGCCGATGACGACTCGAAAGCTGTCAGCTTGAGGAAGTTGTAATTGAGAGTCAGGGTCGTGGTGTTTTTGGAAGCGACCAGGGTGGCGGTGCGCTTTTGGCCTTCGCTGAACAGGCCCATCTCGCCGGTGATGTCGCCCTCATGGAACATCAGCGCTTTTCGTTCTGTTCCGGCTTCGTGTTTCTCTTCAGGGATCGCCGGGATCGCATTCCCGTGAATGTAAGGGATGATCTCGCCGGAAACCACCACCATCATTGAGTCTGCCAGTTTGCCTTCCTCGACGACCGTCGCGCCTTTCTTGAAATCCTGGAAGTTTCCGTTCTCAAAGAAGTAGCGAATCGCCCGGGGCGACATCGGTGATAGGAAGAAGTGATACAGATTTTGCGCCCCGGAATGTTTCGCGTGCCGCAAAACCGAGAACGACATTAGCACCTCTTTGGCCCGGGGATGATCGGGCTGTAAATCCATCAGGCGTTTGCACAGCACGGCCACCCGGAACCGTTCATCTGGCCGCCCGTTTCTCAGCTCCTCCTCCATCATGGCCTCATAAGTTTCGATGGCCTGCTGGATCGGATAATAGAATGGCCCGAACCATATATCAACTTCTGAAGGCGGAATGCCGGTGCCGTCGAGGTGCAGGTTGTAAAGCGGGATAAACTTGTTGTGCTTCACCCACCACTTGCCGATATACTCAACTTCCGGCGCTGGCATACTAAGCAAGTCGGTGCGTTCGCAAAATTCCTGAGAAGCCAATATTTGCCCGGGTTTGGCCAGGCCGGCCACGCGGGCCGAGATGTTGATGCCTTCGCCCCAGATGTTCTCGCGGTTATCAAAATCCACCTCTTTCGTCACCGTTCCGCTGTGCAAGCCAATTCGCACCTGAAAGGGCGGAGAGTCAGCCGATTGTATCTGGTTGTGCTGGTCGATGAGTTTTGCCAGCGTCTTGGCCGTTTCCAGGGTGGCGTAGATGTCTTCAAAGGTCATCGAGCCGCCATCTCCAGCGGGGCTCCATACCCGGCGGCTGGGGTGATTTTCCTTCTCGGGCACTGCGCTTTGGAGAAACTCGATCAGCTTCAAGATGGCGCCGAGTTGCTCCTGGTTTTTCATTTGGGAGAAGTTGACGATGTCTACGGTGAGAACGCCTTTGGGGCTGAAGCCGGTCATATGGCACTCCCTTTTAGTCAGCGGCTCAGACCTGCCGGGTCTGATCGAAAGTTTGGCGAGACTTCAAGTTGGCAAGACCCGGCAGGTCTTGGCGATTGTGGTGATGCGAATTTTACTCTATGTCAGCCGGGTCAGGGTGTCAATTCAATAACTGCTAAGTCGTTCGCCAATCTTCCGCCGTTTGCGTCTCGCGCTTCGGCGCGCGCGCCGGTTTGGGGGTTGAAGAGGCCAATTTCGATCCGGTAACAGCCGTCGGGCGAGGGCGCTGTGAGCAGGATGCGGCGCACTTCGTGGATCGACTCGCCCGGTTGCCACAGCCACACCGGGTAGATGCCGCCCATGCCGGCCCCGCCCGACAGCCCGGCCACGTCCCCGGCGCAGTCGAGGGCGTTGGCAAAAATATCTTCGCCTGAGGCGGCATTCACCCGCCAACTCAAACGTAGTTCAATCGTCTGGCCGGTCAGTTTGGCCTCAGCCGCCGTGAGCCAGAGTCGGTCTTCAAAGGAGACGAGAGCTTCGCCGCTGGCCGGAGCGACATTGCCAACGTCGTTATACTCAACACCGTCGTCGGTGTAGCGGAGGACGGCGACGTGATCTGCCGCTCGCACGCGCTCCGCCATCACGTTCCAGTCCAGCGCTTCGCCCCAGGTCGAGAAGTAAATCGTCTTGAGTTCGGGAAAGATGAGGGGGAAGGTGACGCCGTCCACGTTGTAAAGGGTCTGGGTGTGAACCCAGGCCATCAACTGTGGCGTCAAGTAACCGGGCATCACTTCCACGCCTTCGTGGCCGAGGGCGTAGTCGGCGTTCACCGGGGCAACCCAGTTCACGGCGTTGACGATCAGGTGCTTATCGTTCGGGTGGGCTTGCACGTCGGCGACAAACGTGCGCAGATGATCGAGCGCCAGATGATGCAGGCGGACTTCGCGGTTGATGTGCCGGGCCGGGGCGAACGATACCGCCGCCACTGCAATGGCGGCTACCCCGACTCTGATTCCGGGCCGGGTCAGCCGCCGTGTCCCACCCGCGATCCCCATCGCCCACAAAATGGCGGCGGCGGGCGCAGTGATCATCATCAAGCGTGGACTGACAATCACGTAAGAGAAGGGCAGGGAGATTGTGGCCGGTAGAGCGGCGATGAAACAATAGACGAGGCTGAAGAACAACCAGCGCCGGTCGTGCAAGACAAACCAGGCCAGCGCCAGGGCGATGAGGCCCAGCCCGGCCACGGTCCACAAGTCGGCCAGGCCAAGAGCCATGAGCGGGCGGGCTAAAAACTGGATCGGGAACGTCAGTCCTTCAAAGAAGAAGATGATGGTTTGCCAAACCGACTCCCAGCCGACCCAGGCGAGCGCTCCCTCGGGCCGGTCTTTGGGCACTTGCGCCCAGAGCGGCAGGTAAGCCAGATTGAGAACGAATGATAGGGTGATGACGAGAAGCAGAGGGCGAAGGCCTGTTTGCTCGAAGGAGAAAGGTTTGGTGCGCAACCGGCGGATTGCGATGCAGGCGGCCATCAACCCTGAGGTGATCAGCCCGGCTTCACTGGCGAACGGCGCAAGCGCGGCCAGCGCTACTGCCGCAATGGCCCAGCCGGGCCTGGCGCTCTTTTCATATTCCAGAATGCACACGCACGCGCCGACGGCGAGAAGCGTGACCAACAAGTGCGAGAGCGCGGCTACCCAGGGCACAAGTTGCGTGGCGAAGGGGAAGATGACGAGCAGTACTCCGGCCAGCCAGCCGACGGCCTCACCCCCCACCCCCGGCCCCTCCCCCCTCTCCTGTCGAGCAACACCGACAGGAGAGGGGGGAGGGGTGAGGACCTTTGCCAGCAAGCCCACCAGCCAACCATTGACGATGAGGGCCAACACGTTGACAAAGTGATAAGGCGCGGGGTTGGTCGAACCGACGACGAGTTGCATGACTCGCCAGATAGTAAACGTCAGCGGGCGGTAGTAAGGCGTGATGGAAGCATCAGACCAGATTGAAGGGACGGATCGGTCGTGAAGATACTGAAAGTGCGGAACGTCGTCCCAGAAGAAGGGCAGGGTGAAGGTGGAGCCGTAGAGGGCGAGGGCGAGAAAAGGAGGAGTAAGCCAGAAGAGGGGTTTGGTGAAACGCATAAAGGAAATTTATTTCCCATCAATCCACTTCGCCGCCAGCGCCGGCAAGTTTGCCAGCGGCCCGTCGCGGCGGGTGCAGTTGGGGAGCGAGTCGGTGAACAGCTTGCCGTAGCGTTTGGTGATCACCCGGCTGTCGAAGATGACGACCACGCCGCGATCCTGCTTGGTGCGGATGAGCCGCCCGAAGCCCTGCCGGAAGCGCAAAATGGCCTCCGGCACCGAGTATTCCATGAACGAATTTTCAAACGTCTCGGAGCGGGCGGCGATGATCGGGTCGCTCGGGACATCAAATGGCAGTTTGGCAATTGCCAGCACCGACAGCGCCTCGCCGGCCACGTCTACGCCCTCCCAAAAACTGCGCGTGCCTAGCAGAACCGCCTGATCTGCCGAGCGGAAACTTTCGAGTAATTGGTGGCGCGACGCGCCCTCGGTCTGGTCGTAGACGACGATGCCTGCCCTCTCCAGCGGCCCGCGAATGGCCTGCGCCGTCTGCTTCATTTGCGCGTTGGCCGTGAAGAGCACCATCGCCCGCCCCCGCGTAGCCTTGCACAGCGCAGTCAGCCCGTTCTCCAGCCCGCGTTGATGGCCCTGCCGGTCGCCCGGTTCGGGGATGTCGTTGACCACGTAGAGCAGGGTGGATTTTTGATAATCGAAGGGGGAGCCGACGGCGACTTCCCCGGCGGAGTCGGCATTCAACCGCTTCTTGAGGTAATCGAACTCGCCCGCCGTCGTGAGGGTAGCCGACGTCACCACCACCGACTCTTTGTTGTGCCACAAGTGTTGTTCGAGCAGTGGCCCCACGTTGAGCGGTGCGACGTGCAAAGAGAGTTTCTCGTCGTCGCCCCTCGACTCGATCCAGTAAATCTGCTTCGGGTCGGGCTTGGAAACGAGGCCGTTGGTTTGCGTGGCGAACTCGTCCAGGGCACGCGCCACCGACGTCAGCTGGCTCATCATGTCGTCGCGGTCTTCAATGTCGTACTCGGCCAGGTCGCTCAGGCCGCCCGCCAGCTTGACGAGCATCTCGCGCACCGGCTTGAGGGCCGAGTCCAAATTGCTCCAGGCCAGTTCTACTTCGGCCCAACCGGACTGTGAGCGCACGCCCGGCACGACGCGCAGTTGTTGGGCGTAGCCCAGGCCGTTGTCGTCTCCGCGTTGCAGTCTCATGAACTCGCTGACGATCTGGAAGAAGTTGCCGGTGTGCACGAGCGCGGTAGAAATAGCGTTGTACGTTTTTTCGACGTGAGTCTGAACGAGCAAGAAGGCTTCGGGCGCGCTTTGCGTCGTGTCACGGCAAGCTTTGAGGACTTGACCGAGCAGGCCGGAATTAGGGCCGCCAAGTTCTTTGAGTGACCGTTCGACATCGGCTTGGGCGGCGCGAAAGCTGAGTCCCTCAGTGGTAGCCGCCTCTAAATGATGACCTTCGTCTACCACCAGATAGTTGTAGGTGGGCAGAACCTGGCTCCCGGTGGCAACGTCGGCCAACAGCAGGGCATGGTTGACGATGATGACGTGGGCCGCCGCCGCCGCTTGCTTGGCGCAGTACAACGGGCAGATTCCGGCCATTTGCGACGAGCACCGCTCGTTGGTACAGTTCTCATCCTCGGCAGACATGCGAGTCCAGGCGCCGCGCTCGCCGGGGCCGGAGAGGGTGATCTCGTTCACATCGCCTGTCTTCGATTCGGGCAACCACACCAGCAGTTTCGCCAACAGCCGCATTTCGTCGGCGTTGCGCGGGCCGCGCCGGCGGATGCTCTCGAAGCGGCGGGGACAAATGTAGTTGGAGCGCCCCTTGAGCAAGGTGGCCCGAAAGTCGAACCCCAGCACTTCTCGCAGGGCCGGGATGTCTTTGTTGATCAACTGGTCTTGCAGGTTGATGGTGTTGGTCGAGATGATGACGCGCTCGTTGTTTTGCATTGCCCAGTGGATGGCGGGGATCAGGTAGGCCACACTTTTACCGGTGCCGGTTCCGGCTTCCACCATCAAATGCCCGCCGTCGTTGAAGGCGTTCGCCACCGCTTCCAGCATTTGCACTTGTTGCGGGCGATGCTCGAACGACGGGAAGCTCTGCTCGAACGCGCCGCCGGGCGAGAGCAGGGCCGAGAGGGCGCGGAGGTCGAGTGGCTTCTTGGTTTCGGCGGGCTTGAGGGGGCGGGGGGCAACCGGCTCTTTGTCGGCGAAGAGCGGGCCGGTGACGTGCTCACGGCTGACCCGAAGCGGGCCGCTCATTTTCTCTTTGGAGCGGGCGTGGAGAGCCTCCTCAAAAAACAAGTCGCCGCCCCACTTAATCTCCTGCCCGATATTGACAATCTCGGCCAGCACGTCGAGGGGCATGACCAGAGCGCGCTCGAACAGTTTGCGATACAACGCTTGTGACACGCGGGCGTCGTCCAGGGCGCGGTGGGTGGCCGGGAGGATGATGCCGGTAGCCTGGGCCAGCGCGCCCAGGCTGTAGCGCCCGGCGGCGGGCATGAGCACGGCGGCTAAATCGTAGGTATCAAGCGAGTCGTTGTCCTTGAGAATCTTATGCTTGCGCAGGAAACCGAGATCGAATTTGATGCTGTGGCCGACGATGACGGCGTCGCCGACAAACTCGGCCAGCCTGGGTAAAGCGTCTCGCAGAAGCGGCGCTTTGGCCACCATGGCATCGCTGATGCCGGTCAGGTTTTCGATGAACTTCGGGATCGGGCGGCCCGGATTGAGGAGGGTGCTGTGCTCGCCCTCGATGCGTTTGGTGTTGAACTTGACCGCGCCGATTTCGATGATCGTGTCACGGTCGGGGTCGAGGCCGGTGGTTTCGAGGTCGAGGGCGACGAAGGTGGTCATGTTGGAGATTGGAGGTTAGACGCTGCGCGTGGAGATTGGAGGATTATAGCATTGAAGCAAGGTTAGCCGTTTGTCTAGCTCTTGTTCGCCCACTTGGCCGAGGCCGGATTCGGAGGAGTCGTATATAAATATCGCAACCCAGACTTCCGAAATCTTTGAGATTTCGGAAGTCTGATTAGCAACAGGAGCGACGATGACAATCCAAACCGGCAAACTTCTACAAGGCCTTTCCGACGCCAGCGCGGAAATGATAGAAACCGCCCGGCCCGGCGTGGTGGTGATTCAAAATGGAGGGCGGGGCGTGGGAGCCGGCATTATTTGGCGGGCCGACGGCGGCATCCTAACCAATCATCATGTGGTAGCTCACAATCGCCAAGCCGATATTCGAGTTCATCTTCACGATGGCCGAACCTTCAAGGCCAAAGTCAGCGGCACGCATCCGGCTCTTGACCTGGCGATGCTTCGGGTGGAAGGGAAAGACCTCCCGGCGGCGCTCGTCGGCGACTCGACTAAATTGCGCGTCGGCGAACTGGTCTTCGCCATCGGCCACCCGCTCGGTTACTTGGGCTTCGTTACCTCCGGCATCGTCAGCGGGTGGGGAACGGTGAAGATCGGCGACGCCGGGCAGGCGGCGAGATACATCAAATCAAATGTCCGGCTGGCCCCCGGCAACTCGGGCGGGCCGTTGCTTAACGCCCGGGGCGAAGTCGTCGGCGTCAATTCCATGATCCTGGGCGGGGATTTAGCAGTGGCCATTCCCAGCGAGGTGGCAACCGAGTGGCTGGCGGGCCAACCCTCGCGTCGGGTGAAGCTGGGTGTCGGCGTGCAGTCCATTAAGTTGGAACCGGCGCTGTCACGCATCACTCAGCCTGAGCGAGCGGCAGGGCTGCTGGTGGTGAATGTTGAAAAAGGCGGGCTGGCCGAGCAATCCGAAGTGATGGTGGGTGATGTGATTCTCGATGTGGCCGACGTGCCGGTGGAGAATGGCGACTCGCTTCTGCAAGCGTTGGCCCGCATCAGCACTCGCGACTCGGCGCAATTGAGAGTGATTCGCGGCGGCGTTCTGCGAACGCTGACAGTAAGAGTGAAGCGAGAAACAACAGAGCAGTGGCTATAACCTAAACTTGAATTGAAACATCGCCCGTCCTCAACCTCCCGAAGGTTCTGCCCACTCCGCTTCGCTGCGGGGTGCTTCGCAAACCTTCGGGAGGTCGTATTTCCCCTTGCTTTTTGCCAACCCGACAGGTATTATTGCCTCAAACAAGACCTGACACGCTTCGCGTTTCGCGAAGCGAACCTGTCAGGCTAGGGAATCAAAAACCGGCGGTCGAGTTTCTCGATGCCGCCGGTCTTGAGGGAACTTTGCCAGTTTAGCGAACTTTGCTGAGCGCCTTGATGCACTTGGCGCATAAAGTCGTCTTGACTGGGCGCCCGCTTTCCATCACCGTCACCTTTTGCAGGTTGGGGCGGAAGGCGCGGTTGGTGGCCCGTTTGGAGTGCGACACCGCATGACCGAACGTCACCGCTTTGCCGCAATTAGCACACTTTGCCATTTCAGTGATCCCTTTCTCTTGAACAACACTTTCCGAAGAACGGGCGAAATGTTACCACACTTCAGGATTCCAGTCTATGAGCGACGAACAAGCTCCCGCCTCGTTGGGCAAAATCGAAATCTCGCCGTTAGCCATTGCCACCATGGCCGCCCACGCCGTCACCCGTTCCTACGGGGTGGTGGGCATGGCCCCCAAGAATCTTGTGGACGGCATTGCCGCCACCATCATCAATGACCCGCACAAAGGCATTGACGTGCATCTTGAGGACGGTTCGATCCGCATTGATTTGTATTTGATCGTCGAATACGGCACGCGCATTTCGGCGGTGGCCCGCTCGGCGGCCAACACCGTGCGCTTCAATGTCGAAAAGGCCACCGGCCTGCCGGTGACGGAGGTGAACGTTTACGTTCAGGGGTTGAGGGTGACGAGCACGGATTGAAACAGCAAACGAAGCAACATGGCCGCCGATACGATTTCCTTGAAAACCGACATTGAAATGCGCCGCGCCCAGCGGCTGGTGATTCAGGCCGACAAGCTGTTGACCTGCGATGGCCGCGCCCTCAAACGCCTGACGGCGGCGGCTCTGGCCTGGCTTACCACCAACTATCAAACCGTCAATGCCCTCAACGTCTTCCCCGTGCCCGACGGCGACACCGGCACCAACATGTTGCTTACTATGCAAGCCGCCTACAAAGAGATCGAGAATAAAGACGAGCCGCACGCCGGCAAGGTGGCTCATGCGGTGGCCCACGGCGCGCTGATGGGCGCGCGCGGCAACAGCGGCGTCATCCTCTCCCAAATCTGGCGCGGCTTCGCCCGCGGCATCACCGACAAACAAAAGTTCGTGGCCGAAGACTTTGCCCGGGCCATGCGCGAAGCCACCCACACCGCCTATCGCGGCGTGGTCAAACCGGTGGAAGGCACGATCCTCACCGTCTCTAAAGACGCGGCGGTGGCCGCCGAAGTGGCCGCCGCCGACAGCGACGATCTGCGCTGGATTCTGGAGCGCGTGGTGGTCGCCTCCTATGACTCCGTTGCCAAAACGCCCGACCTGCTTCCCGTGCTCAAACAGGCGGGCGTTGTGGATGCTGGCGGACAGGGTCTGGCGCTCGTCTTTGAGGGCATGCTGCGTTACATCCAGGGCTTGCCGCTCGACATCGCCCCTGTCACCCAGATCAAGCCGCTCGACCTGGCGGCGGTGGGCGCGGCCCTGGAAGCTGTGGAGCCGGGGCAGGATTGGGAAGTCGTCGTAGACTTCCGCCCGCGCGCCGAACTCGACCTGCCCAGCTTTTACGGCCAGCTCGAAACCATCGGCACCTCCATTCAAGTCGGCGCGGGTGAAGACATCTACCGCGTTCACGTTCACCTGCCCAAAGAGAAGCGGCAGGAGCCAATCGAGTTGGCCGAGACACTTGGCACGGTCGTCAACGTCCACATGGAAAACCTGCTGGCCCAGATGGATGATACGCTTGCGCGGGGAAAGGCAATGGCCAGGCCCAACGTGGATATTGACGAAGGGCAAATCGTGGCCGTCGTCGTTTCACCCGGCCCCGGCTTTGATCGGGTCTTTAGCGGCAAGGCGGTGGCCCTGGTCTCCGGCGGCCAAACCATGAATCCCAGCACCGCCGACCTCCTGGCCGCGTTTGAAGAGTTGCCGACCGACAAAGCCCTCATCCTGCCCAATAACAAAAACATCCAACTCGCCGCCGAGCAAGCCGCCGGGGCCACCGTCAAAAAAGTGAAGGTCATCCCCACGCGGACGGTACCGCAGGGCATTTCGGCCATGCTCTCGTTCGACCCGGATGGCGACCTGGACGGAGTGGCCGCCGCCATGCAGAACCGGCTCGGCGATGTGGAAACGGGCGAAGTGACCACCGCCACCCGCACCGTGGAGATTGACGGGGTCGCCGTCGCTGAAGGGCAGATCATTGGCCTGCACAACGGCAAACTCGCCTGCGCCAACGCTACGCCTGAAGCGGTTGTGCTTCGCCTGCTGGAGCGTATGAATGCAACCAACCGCGAATTGCTGGCCCTGTTCTACGGCAACGGCCTCACCCAGGCCGACGCCGAAGCCGTGGCCGCCGCCGTCGCCGGGCAATATGGCAACCTTGAAATTGAAGTCCATTACGGCGGCCAACTGCATTATCACTACATCTTTGCCCTGGAATGATCACCCATTGCAGATCGCGTATAGCGTATCGCCTATCGCGCACGGTGGAAAGCGACGCTGGCGATACACGATAAGCCATCAGCGATAAGCCATCCGCTACATGCCCAAAGTCCGCCTCGTCACCGACAGCACCGCCCATTTTGAAGACCCCGACTTCCCCCGCAAACACAACGTCGCTATCGTGCCGCTCGCCATTCACTTCGGCAAAGACTCGTTCCGGGACGGCGTGAACATCACCACCGAGAGTTTCTACAACCTGGTGGAGACGACGGGCATCCTGCCCACAGCGGCCTCGCCCACGCCGGAGCAGTTCACCGCCGTCTACGAAGAGATTGCCCGGACGGGCGACTCGATTGTGTCCATTCACCTGTCGAGCAAGTTGGGGCGTGCCTGGCGCAACGCCAGCGCCGCCAGCGAGCCTCTGCTGGGCCGGTGCAACATTCAGGTGATCGACTCGCTCTCGACTTCGCTCGGCCTCGGCTGGCTGGTGGAAGCCGCCGTCCGGGCCGCCGAGGCCGGGGAAACCGCCGACGAGATCGTCCGCATTGTGCGCGGCCTCACCCACCGCCTGTACATCGTCTTCTTCGTCGAAACGGCGGCCTTCCTGGCCAACAACAAACGCTTTGGCAAAGCCCAGGCCGCCCTCAGCCCCATGCTGGGCATCAAGCCGTTTCTTTCCATCGAAGACGGCGACATTGTGCCAATGGAAAAAGTGAGAAGCCGCCAGCAAGCCGTCGAGAAACTCATCGAGTTTGTCTCCGAGTTTTCTCACGTCGAGCACCTGGCGATTTTGCAAAGCTCGCCCGTCGCCAATGACGACTCTCGCCAACTGCTCAACCAACTGGCCATTAATTTTCCGGGGCGCAAGTTCCCGGTGGTGGCCTATGGCCCGTCGCTGGCAACCTACATCGGCCCCGGCGGGATGGGCGTGATTGTGTTTGAGGGGGAACCTGATGGCGACTAGCCAGGCCATCAGCCTCGTCACCGACAGCACCGCCGACGTGCCAGCCGAACTGGTCGAACGACATGACATCCGGGTCGTGCCAGCCGTCGTGGTCATGGGCGGTCAGACGTATCGCGACGGCCTGGATATGACCCGCGAAGAGTTTTACCGCCGCCTGCCGACGATTGGCCCTTTGCCCTCCACCGCCGCCCCTGCCGCCGGCGAGTTCGAAGCCGTCTACGAGTCCCTGCCGGACGGGCCAATCATCTCCCTGCACCTGGCCGCCGCCTTCAGCGGCATCTTCAATGCCGCCCGGATCGCCGCCCAGAATTTTGGCGAGCGGGTAACGGTGATTGACACCGGAACGGTGAGCATGGGCATCGGCTGGCAGGTGGTCGCCGCCGCCGAGGCCATTGCCGGCGGCGCGACGTTGGACGCCGTGCTGGAGGTCATTGCCTCCGTCCGCCGCCGCCTGAAAATGCTGGCCTTGCTGGACACGCTCGACAACTTGCGGCGTGGCGGGCGTATCAGCCTCATCCGCGCCTCGGTTGGCGCAATCCTGCAAGTCAAGCCAGTGCTCGATATTACCGAGAGCAAATTGAATTCGGTCTCTCAAGAGCGCACCCGCCGCAAAGCCTTGGCCGGGCTGATCTCGCTGGTGCAATCGTTTGGCAGTTTGGAGCGGCTGGCAGTCCTATATAGCGACAACCAGGCCCCGGCGATTGAACTGCTCGACCAGTTCAAAGCGCAATCGCAAACCCCGCCCTGGCTCATTCAGATCACCCCGACGCTGGGCACTCATGCCGGCCTCAACGCCGTAGGGGTGGCGCTCGTCACCAGTTCCTAATCAGAACAACGGATCATCCGAATTGAGCGGATCGATCCGCCGATCCGTTGTTAGGCCGCTCAATGTTGCGCAAAGAGTATCTTTAGAAAACGAACGATGGCAAAGAGTCTTATTGGCGTATATCTACCGGTTTCGGCGGTGTTTCCAGACCTTCAAAGCGACTTCCCAACCTTCAAGTCGCTACTCCTCAGCTTGAGCCGCACAGACACTCTATTCTGGTGTTCGCGGCTAAATTTGGCCGTTTCAGATTCCATAGACGTCGATCACCTAACCAAACAACAGTTTGGCCTCAATGAGTTCTTTACTCTGGGAGAAATCAACGCAGTAAATGCTTTCGTCAAAGAGAACGAAGGCGCTGAAAACGTCACGGTGTTCTTTCGTGGTCAATTACTAGAAATACTTCGATGGGCTGCGTTACTCTGCCACGATCAGCCTGGAGACGGAACAACATACGAAGACGCAGAAGTGCGGCGTAGATTTGCGCAAGCTGCACTTTTGGCCAGTGATATATGGGCTAGACGAGTTTTCAAAGATAGATTCACTTTGGAAGGTGGGCTCGATATAGCAAGGAAAAGAGCTCTGGGGCCTAGTCGCAAGAGTGTAGAGGGAACATCACTAACCCCAAACCTATATAAGTCGTTGGGGCGTGGATGGCTTCTCATCAACGGCTACTTTCCTCGTCACCATGAACATTTCCAAGAAGAGTTCCTTTCGTTAACTGGCCTTTCTGTGGAAGATTATTACATGTGCTTGGCGGCTATAATGACAAACTTCATGAATCCCAAGAGAGGAAGTGGTATTTTCCGCTCGGATCTGAGTGGAGAATCAACACCATATAGAGATAAACTCAGAACATATATATCCCTTGACTCACAAACCTCAGATGAGCTACGACATGCGCTTTGGGGCCAGATAAACAGAGATATCAACAGCGAAGATGATGCGCCGCCTTACAACTATCGACCTCTGCGAGAAAGGCCGATTCTGCGAACAACTGATGGCCGCGCGATTATATTGGATCCGGTTTTCTACAGTGAGAGAGCAACGGTTGGGCCTGTCTTTCTCTTAACCAAACAACAATCCAGAGACAAAGCCAACGAGATCTTTGGTGCTTTTGGTAATGCATTCGAGGAGTATGTCTGCGACGTTCTTCAACGTATGTTTCCTGACATATCTGGGGTTAGTACCAAACGTTTGTCTTGTCACATTAGGAAAACAGATCAAATGGGGAATGAATTAGAAATCGATGCGTGTCTCAACGATATAGTTGAAACAGTTGTTTTTGAAATAAAGGCTGTGTGGATCCGTGAAAATGAGATCTTAACAGACGATCATGAAGCGTATCTGCAACATCTCCGTGAGAAGTATATCGTTGGCGGAGAAAGCGCTCGAGATCGTAAGATCAAGGGATTAGGACAACTGGTTAGAATCATTAATTTGCTGGCTTCTCAAGAATGGACACAACAAAATGCAGAATTCTCTAAAGTCGAACTTGTATATCCAGTGTTGGTTGTCTATGATCCATTGCTATCGGCGCCAGTATATGGCAATTTCCTAGCATCGGAATTCAAGGTGTTGCTCGCGCCGGATAGTGAACCCCGATCCAGTCAAATGAGAAAGGGTCAGCTTCGCATTGCGCCGCTAACTGTAATGAGCGTCGAGGATCTTGAGGATTTAGAAGTATCCATAAGACACTTTGGATTCAAGGAGCTTCTTGCTGACTATTCACAGTCGCATCCTGATCGCATAACATCGCTTCATGATTTCATCGCTTTATCAAAGTACAACCAGCAAGTGTGTCCCAACCGCGCTCTTATTGACGCGGGTGTAGAGATACTTGAGAAGAGTCAAAAAGCTGTTTTCCCAGCGTATACCGGAGAATCAGATTCGGAACCAAACGCGGCCTAACACCCGCTTCCCGAGAAGCCGTCAGGCAAATTGACGCTAAACGACGCGGCACGCCGGTTTCTCTAGTGAGGGAATGCCGTAAGGCGGCATGGTAGATTGTCGCCGGCTCACGTTCCGCTTTGCTCCACGCGAGCGGCTGAACGCGACCGTTAGGCCCCCAAAGGCTCAGGCTAAATGGCGTAAGGGCTACAGCAAATACCTCTCGCGCATTTCAGCCGCTCTGTTCTACAATAGTCGTCATGCCATTCACTAGGAAATTCACGCCTTCTATGTCGAACCTAGACGCTGATGCCTCGCGCAAAAGCTTAGAGAGAAAATTATCTGCTATTGGGAGTCTTCTCATTATTCTTCTATGCCTCCTGTGTGTAAGTGTCTTTTTAGGCCCTCCCACCTACTTCTTATATGGGCTGGTAGCAACTTCACAGAGACAAACTGCAATGTTCGCAACGCATGCAGTAATTAGAGCCACTTCGAGCGCCGAAGAGATTGCTTTTACAACTTTGATTGACAATTACATGAATGCCATGGCTAAGCGAAATACGGATCAAGCCCTCACCTTATTTGCCGATCATCAAAGCTCACTCGAAAATCTCAATGCTCTGGTGAGCGGTGAGAATTATGCTTGGTTTGATAGTTACACAGAAGTGTGGTTACACTCTACGTCGGTTAATCATCAGCCACCTGCACAGGCGCGAGTTGAAGGAAAGATTACTTACGCGAATGGATCTGAGGGGCAAATCGTCGCTTGGTTGATACAGGAGAATAACGGGGAATGGAAATTGATCTTGGTTGAGATCATTCTCCCATAAGAAAGAACTAATCGCTCCCTATGCGGCTGACCTTCACGTTGAGTGGCTGCGCCTATTCGAGCAGGCTGTCTTTTAGAGAAAATGGAATGGCATGGCGGCTTTCCTTCAAAGACGGGATGGCTGATCCTCAAAGCGCCAAAACGCGTCGCATGTATAATTCACCTTGATGACAAACCCTTTCGAGACTCTCCGCAAGATTTTACAAAATGAAGCGGCGCGCGGTTACGACAACAAAGGCATGGTAGGCGGCATTGACAAGTTCATTCCCGCCTTTGAACAACAGGCCCGCAAAACCAACGTCGAAGAAGCTCTGATCGCCGACGTTGTGGGCTGGATGAAGCAGTATTCGGCGCTTTCGACGGAAGATCGGGCGAGGGCGATGAGCGACTTGCTGGCTCGCCTGCCGGTAGCCCTGCCCTCCCCGCAACGCCCGCCCGCCAGCGCGAACGTCAACGCGACTCCGGCCTCCCGGCCCGCCGTTCAGCCGCCACCACAACCCGCGCCGCCCAGACCCCCAACTCAGCCCGGCCCCGTCCCTCAACAGCGACTGCCCGATACAAGCGAGAAGCGACAAGAGCCAACCCCGCCGCCCCGGCAAACGGCGGTTGCCCCTGCGCCAGCCATCCGGCCAGCAGAACCGAGTCCCAGGCCCAGGCCGAGTCCGCCGCGCCGCCGGCCTCAAGGGCCAGGCCCGCGTCCTCCTTTGTCACCCGAGCCGGACGGGGTGGGCCTGGATGCGCCGTTCACGGTTTTGCGCGGCGTCGGCCCCGAACGGGCCGAGAAATTGCAAAAGCTCGGCCTGAGCGTCATGGGTGACGCGCTGACCTTCTACCCGCGCCGCTACGTGGACTATTCGCAATTGAAGCCCATCAACCGCCTGGAGTACGGCGAAGAAGTGACCATCATCGCCACGGTGTGGGAGAGCTACGTCAAGCGCACCCGGGGCGGGCAGTCGCAAATGGTGACGGCGGTACTGAGCGACGGCACCGGCGCAATTGAGTTGACCTGGTTCAACCAACCCTGGCTGATGGACAAACTGCCGCAGGGCAAGCAGGTGCAAGTGGCCGGGCGGGTTGACCAATATATGGGCCGCCCCACCCTGCGCAACCCCGAACTGGAAGAGGTGGATTCGGAGTCGCTCAACTCCGGGCGCATTGTGCCAATCTACAATCTCACGCAAGACATCAAAGGGCCTGCGATGCGGCGCTGGATGTACGAAGCCGTCGGCTACACCGCGCCGCGCGTGGTCGAGCCACTGCCGCCATCCATCCGCGAGCGCGCCGGGCTGATGAATTACAGCGACGCGCTCCTGCAAATTCACTTCCCCGACAACCAGGAATTGCTGGCCGCCGCTCGCAAGCGAATCGCCTTCGACGAATTGCTCCTGCTTCTGCTGGGCATCCGCCGCCAGCGCGCCGAGTGGCAAGCCGCAACCGGCCAGCCCTTGACGGCTGCCGATGAGCAATTGAATAGTGTGATCGCGACTCTGCCTTACGCGCTGACCGGGGCCCAGACTCGCGCCCTGAACGACATTCGGGCCGACATGGCCCGGACTCGACCGATGAACCGCCTCTTGCAGGGCGACGTTGGTTCTGGCAAGACGGTGGTGGCCGCGCTGGCGATGTCCGTTGCCGTGAACAGCGGCGCGCAAGCGGCCCTCATGGCCCCGACTGCGATTCTCGCTGAACAGCACTATCGAAATCTCCAACTCCAAATTCCAGGCACAGCCCGCGAACCCCTTCGGGACGCGAATCTCAAATCTCAAATTGCGTTGCTGTTGGGGGCGACTCCCGACTCCGAAAAGCAAGCCATCTACGCCGGTCTGCGCGACGGCTCGATCAAGATCGTCATCGGCACGCAAGCGTTGATTCAAGAGAAGGTGGAGTTCGCCAATTTGGGGCTGGTGGTGGTGGACGAGCAACACCGCTTCGGCGTGGCGCAGAGGGCGAAGCTGAGGGGCAAGGGCGGAAATCCGCACCTCTTAGTCATGACGGCGACCCCGATTCCACGAACGCTGGCCCTCACCGTCTACGGCGATCTCGATCTGTCCATCATTGACGAAATGCCGCCGGGCCGCCTGCCGATTGACACGCGGGTGGTCTACGTCAACGAACGTGAGCGGGCTTATGCCTTTTTGCGGTCGCAAATTCAGCAGGGGCGGCAGGCGTTCATCATCTGCCCGCTCGTCGAAGAGTCCGATAAGATTGAGGCCAAAGCGGCCGTGGACGAGCACGCCCGCCTGCAAAAGCAGGTTTTCCCCGACTTGCGCTTAGGGCTACTTCACGGCAGAATGAAGCCCGACGAGAAGGACGCGGTCATGGCCGGTTTCCGGGACGGCGAGACGCACATTCTTGTTTCGACCTCTGTCGTCGAAGTGGGTGTGGACGTGCCGAACGCGACGGTGATGCTGGTGGAAGGCGCGAACTGGTTTGGCCTGGCCCAACTTCACCAGTTCCGGGGCCGGGTGGGGCGGGGGGAACATCAATCGTACTGCCTGCTGGCCTCCGATTTGGGTCCTGACGGAGGCGCGAAGGATGAAGGCGACGCCCGGTTGAAGGCGATGGAGCAAACGCAGGACGGTTTTGTACTGGCCGAGAAGGATTTGGAACTGCGCGGCCCCGGCGAATTTTTGGGCACGCGCCAGGCCGGGTTCGGCGGCTTGCGGCTGGCGAAGCTCACCGACCTGCCGCTGATCAACCTGGCCCGCCGCGAGGCTGAAACGCTCTACACCGCCGACCCGAATTTGGAGAAGCCCGAACATGCCCTGCTGGCCGAGAAGCTGGCGGCGTTTTGGCAGGGAATGGAAGGGGCAGGGGACGTTAGCTAAAGGATGAAGGATGAATTATGAAGGATGAGAGAAGGATGCTCGTTTCATCCTTCATCCTTCCGCCTTCATCCTTTGAGAGAATCGAATGGGCATTACTGCTGTCTTTCCAGGAACGTTTGATCCAATTCACTACGGCCACATTGATATTGCCAATCGTGGCGCGGCCATTTTTGAGCGGCTGATCGTGGCCGTCTACGACAAGCCATTGAAGTCACTGCTGTTTTCACCCGAAGAGCGGCTGGCGCTGGTCAGGGCCGTGTTCAACAGCCACTCGAACGTCGAAATCGTGGGCTACAGCGGCCTGACGGTAGACTTTTGTCAGCAGGTGGGGGCCAAAGCGATTCTGCGCGGCCTGCGCGTGTTTTCGGATTTTGAGCACGAGTTCCGCATGGCGCTGGCGAATCACCGCCTGTCGCCGGGCGTGGAAGTGGTGGCGCTGGTGACTCGCGAGCAACACACCTTTTTGAGTTCGACGACGGTGCGCGAGATTGCCGCGCTGGGCGGCGACGTAAGTTCGATGGTGCCGCCGGTGGTGGAAGAGGCCCTCAAGCGCCGCTTCAAGGAATTGGGCGAGGGCCAGACCGTGGTGCCGATGACGGCTCTGCGCGACTAGTAAAGAATCCACCACGAAAACTCGAAGACACAAAGGCACACAAAGAATTTCTTGGTGAACCTTCGTGCCTTTGTGCCTTCGTGGTAAAACGATCTTTATTGTGGAGGGAAAATGGACATTCTTCATCTCGTAGATCGCCTGGAAGAACTGGTGAACAGCGCGCGGCAGGTGCCGCTGACGCACAATATCGTGATTGACGAAGACCGGCTGATCGATCTGATCGACCAGATGCGGGTGTCGATCCCGGATGAGGTGAAGAAGGCCCAGAAGACGCTGGCCGACAAGGACAAGATTCTGGCCCAGGCCAAAGAGGAGGCCGAGCGCACGCTGATGGTGGCCCGCGAGGAGCGCGAGAAGATGCTCCTGCGCGAGAACGTGGCCATCGCCGCCCAGAACAAATCCGACCAGATCATCGAGCGCGCCAAGCAGGAGGCCGAGGCCATTCGCGCCGACGCCGACAGCTACGTGCTGGAAAGCCTCACCGAACTGGAAGGCCAGCTTGAGCGCACCCTGCAACAGGCCCGTAACGGCATCAACGTCATTCGCGCCCGGCGAGGGGTGACGACGGCGGGTGGGGGGAGTTAGGGTATTGTAGGGTTTGGAAAGTTTTTGTCAGTAAAGTTCATAAAAGTCGTCCGTGCCCAATTTGGGCACCAGTTTCTTCGCCAGCACCTCAATTTTCCCGGAGTGACCGGCATAAATCCAGTCGTCAATACTGCCGCGATAACACCAGCGTTGGGCAACGAAGATGCGTCCTTCCGCATCCTCCAGGATGAAACGCATGACCGGAGTGTACTGGGTATAGCGATCCATTTCAACTTGAAGGCGGCCGGCAATCTCTGGTTGTCGAATCATTTCCGCCCCAAAAATGGCGGACAAGCTTTTCAAATCCGGCCCCAAACCTTCGTAAATGACAATCTGGTCATGCTTGATCGCGACCCGGTAGTTTCGCCCTTTGGGGTGCTTTTTCAAGGCGGATTCGACGCTCACCAGTTCTTGCGGCAAAACAAGTCGTGGGCGCGCTTTAACCAGAGACACGATACCGTTGACGCTTTCGTCAATCTGGTAACCCGACGGGACTTGTTTCACCGGCTCATCTTTGGGCTCGCGGGCAAAGTAATAGCGTGCTTTGCCGGTTTTGGTGATTCCCTGGCAGAGATAATAGGTGAAGCCTTTGCGGTTGGTGTAGGTGATTGGCATATTCATCTCCCCCTGCCGCGTGGCCTCGCCCCGCGCTCGCAGGGACTCGACCCGCGCACAATTGCCGTATCGCCTCTGCAAGGGATTGCCTCAACGAGGCAAGGCCGAGCCTCGGGGACTTTTTTGGGGCGCGCGCGCGTCAGGGTAGATTGATCTGCTGGTTTACTTCTTTACGATGTGCTTCACGCCTTCCATGCCTTTGAAGTGCTCATCCTGAGTCCACAAGGTTGCGTTATGCGCCTGCGCGGTCGCAAGGATGATGCTGTCTGCCATCGCAAGTTTTCGTGCTGTGGATATTTGCGCCGCGTTAATGGCTGTCTGGCGGTCGAGTTCTGCAATCTTTCCCAGCGACATCAGTCCGATCACATCCAGCGCGCGTTCCTCGCCAAACTCCCGCAGAACACGTTTAAATACTTCGTAAATGCAGACTGTGGGAACAAGCAGGTTTTCTGTATCGCTGATGGGACGCTCGAAAAAATCGGCGTTTTCTTCGTCTGTTGCATATTCTATCCAACCTGATGAATCGACAACGTTCATTAGCGCTCCTCATCCACTTCTTCGCGTATGTTCTTTGTGTCCATTCCCTTTAGCATCCCGCGCGCTTTTTTGATGGGATGCACGATGACCACCCGCAGGGTTCCATTATATGGAATGAACATGATCTGCTGACCAGGCTTTAGGTCAAACTGCCGCCGCACTTCGCGTGGGATGACCACCTGATATTTGCTTGAAATCGTTACCGCTTCCATTTTACTATCTCCTTATCGAATGACAATTGTAAAGCGATTTTATCACACTCCATACAACCCCTTCACTTTCTCATCAATTTCCCCCTCCACGCGGAGGATCTCCTCCGTTACGGACATCGTCTCATCACGCGCCGCCGTCCAGACTTCCGAAGTCTCTGAGACTTCGGAAGTCTTTGCGCGCCCCACCCGCCGCGTGAATATCATACCCGTAGGGTATTCCTCTGCCGTAAGCGACCACTAGGCCGGACTCGGAAGTTCTACCGCCCACCTGACAGGTCTTTTCACACGAACGCCCGACTCAGCAAACTCTGAAACAACCCCTCCCCCTGCCGCGCGGACTCGCCCGCCCGCGCCCGCAGGGACTCGACCTGCCGCACGACCGCCGTGAAACTCATCATATCGGGTATGCTTCCATTCCTGCTTTCATTGCGCCTTCCACTGTGCCATTTACATGGCCTGCCCCAGGGAACATCCACTCATCGGGATCATAGAAATTGCGCGAGTGCCGATAGATGGCAAAACCCCAATTGTCCATTTTTCCGTTCCAGGTGAGGCGGCAAATTTCGGATGGACGCCCACGATCTGTTCGGTCAAGGTAAAGGAACTTGCCTTTAAATCTCGCCGCAAATCCGCGTTTTGTTTTGCCAAATATGGCGTTCAAAATAGGATTCTGTTCTGCTTTGAAAGTTTTGAGGTTGAACTCCTCAACGATTTTCAGGACTTCTGCCTGGATTTCGGGTGGAATGGATGCTTTGGGCATAACAACCTCATTCGTTCAAATATGCGTTTGCTGAAATTAGAAAGGCTTGTTCTGGTTTGCCTGTGAATTGACCATCATCGTACGTGGACAACTCATATTTCTCATTGCTGTACGTATAGAAGGCAAAGCCCCATTCGTCCCTGCCAAAATACCGCAGGCGGCACAAGTGGGTGGGGGTGTTGCGCAAGCGCTCGGCGTATTCGTCACGAGTTTCAGGCCAGTCTGCGGGAGGCCAGCCTGCTGTGAGAACAGGCTCGGTGTATGCGTTTATGTAGCAAAACTGGCTGCGGAAACGGATTTCCAGGCGCGTATATTTGCCTTTGAATTCCTTTTCAGCCACGGCGCGGATGCGTTTCTCCACATCCGCCTGGACGGTGGGCGGGATTTTGATACCGCCTGAATCGGGGTCGAACATCCATTGTTTTGAGGTCATGGTTATGCCCGCCTTTTTGGGGAACTAAAACTCTCACTCAACAACCCCCGAAACAACCCCTCCCCCTGCCGCGCGGACTCGCCTGCCTGCGCCTTGCGATCACGATTAAGACCTGTCAGGTGGGCGCGCGTTCTACGCCCAACTCGGAAGTTCTACTGCCCACCTGACAGGTCTCCGCCTGGCGGTCACGATTAAGACCTGTCAGGTGGGCGTGCGTTCTACGCCCAACTCGGAAGTTCTACTGCCCACCTGACAGGTCTTTTCACACGAATGCCCGACTCAGCAACCCCTGAAACAATCCCTCCACCTGCCTCTCGGACTCGCGTCCCTACGCCCGCAGACGCTCGTAGCGACTCACCACATACGCAAACCGTTCCTGCTCCGCCAGCAGGTGTAGTTTAATGCGGTACGCGCTTTTGTCAAACGTGACGGGGTTCCCAGCCTTCCTTAATTCCCCGCGAGCGAGCAAAACACTCCCCACTCTAACCCCTCCATGCTATAATCCGCACGCGAAAAGCGTATTCTGCGTGATCGGCAGAACGGCCCGGGCTTCACGCATCAGGAAGGAACTCCCTCGTTGAAAATTGAACAGCAGACCCTTGAGACTTGCGAAGTCCAGTTGACTGTGGAAGTGGACAAGGAGCAGGCGGACAAGGTCAAGCGCGCCGCCGCCAAACGGCTGGCGCAAAAACACAACATCCCCGGCTTCCGCAAGGGCAAGGCCCCTTACGAGATCGTCGCGCGCCATTTTGGCGAAGCAACCGTGTGGAACGAGGCCCTCGACGAACTGGGCCAGGGTGTGTATCAGGCCGCGCTCGACGAAACCAAGCTCGACCCGTATGCGCCCGGCTCGCTCGTAGATGTCAAACTCGATCCCGTCGTCTTCACCTTCAACGTGCCGCTCAAGCCCGAAGTTAATCTGGGCGAGTACCGCTCGGTGCGCTTCGGCTACACCGAGCCGGAGGTGAGTGAAGAGGCCCTCAACGAAGCGCTGGAGAACATGCGCGAGACTCAGGCCGTGCTGGAGCCGGTGGAACGCCCCTGCCAGCTTGGCGATGTGATCAAATTGGACATCAAAGCAGTGGCGGTTGCGCCAGTGACAGCCAAAGATGAATCGGCGGTTGCCACTGAAGAGACGGCCAAACCGGAAGAGGCCGGTGACGCCGTTCAGGTGGCCGAGGCGGCTTCCACCGAGGCGCCGGCTGAACCGCCCGATCCGGCTGAAGAATTTTTGATGGACGACAAGGATGTCGAAGTCCTGCTCGACGCCAAAGTGGAATGGCCCATGCCCGGCTTTGCCGAGAAGGTGATCGGCATGAGCGTGGGCGACGAGCGCCACTTTGAGTTGGTCTTCGGCGACGATTTCGCCAACGAAGGTTTGCGCGGCAAGACGGCAAAGTTCGACGTGAAGTGCAACGACGTCAAACTTCGCACTCTGCCGGAGTGGGACGACGAGCTGGCGAAGTCGCTGGGCGATTACGAGTCGCTGGCCGACCTGCGGGCGAAGGTGGGCGACAATTTGCGAGCCATTGCCAAGCGACGTGTGGACGACGAGTATGGCAAGGCGGTGGTGGACACGGTAGTCGCCGGTTCGACGATCAAGTATCCGCCGGTGGTGTTGCAACAGGAAGTGAGCGGGCTGGTTGACGATCTCGACCGCCGACTGCGCGAACAGCGGCTGACGCTCGAAGATTACATGAAGATTCAAAACCAGACGATGGAAAAACTGCGCGAGGATCTTCAGCCGGCGGCCAACGAACGCCTGCGCCGGGCGCTGGTGCTCAGCAAGGTGATTGAAGTGGAAGGCGTGGAAGTGTCGCACGACGACATTGACGAACGCATCGCGCTCATGGTCAGCCCGTTCGGCCCGGACGCGGACAAGTATTTGCAGGTTCTGAACACCGAACAGGGCCACCGCTCGGTGCGGTTGGATTTGTTGAGCGAGCGGGCCATGCAACGGCTGGTGGCGATTGCCAAGGGCGAAGCGCCGGAGATTCCTGAAGCAACTGCCGAAGCTGAAACCAGCCCCGAGCCTGCACTCGCTACGCTCGAAGCCGCCGCCGCGCCCGCCGCTAAGGTTGCGGAACCACAGGCTGAAACACCAGAGGCGACGCCTGCCGAGTAGCCAAACGGCTAGGCGGGCCGTTAGCAAAACTCTAACAATCGGCGTGCTAGCTTAGACGATACCATTCCGGCGCGGCAGAGACGCGCAACTTGAAAGGATTACCCAATGCAGATCCCACACAACCTTATTCCAATGGTGATTGAAACGTCCGGGCGGGGCGAACGGGCCTACGACATTTACTCGCTTCTGCTCAAGAACCGGATCATCTTTGTCGGCACGCCCATCAACGACCAGGTGGCGAACGTCATCGTCGCCCAACTCCTCTTCCTCAATCAGGAAGACCCGGAGAAGCTGATCCAGATGTACATCAACTCGCCCGGCGGCCAGATTTACGCCGGCCTGGCGATTTACGACACCATGCAACAGATGACGGCTCCGCTGTCCACCGTCGCCGTCGGAGTGACGGCCTCGTTTGGCACGGTACTTCTCACCGCCGGGACGAAGGGCTACCGCTACGCTCTGCCCAACGCCACCGTCCACCTGCATCAGCCCCTCGGCGGGGCGCAGGGCCAGGCCACCGATATTGAAATCCAGGCCAAAGAAATTCTCCGCCTGCGCGAAAAGCTCAACAGCATCCTGTCCAAGCACACCGGCCAGCCGCTCGACGTGATCGAGCGCGACGTGGAGCGCGACTTTTATCTCGATGCCGAAGGCGCAGTCAAGTACGGCATCATCGATCAGATTTTGGCGGCCCCGGAGCGATCGGATAACGGCAAAAAAGCCTGAGCGATAACCGGTTCTAGGGTCAACAATGTTATACTCGCCACAAAGCGCACAGAGAAGTCTTCTGTGCGTTTTGTGTTGCCTGGAGTGATTGCCGATATGTTGAAACGATTTGCAATTTCACTGCTTGCCTTGTGGCTGGCGGCGTGCCAGAGTGGGACGGAGACAGAGACCGCCACATTGCCGCCGACCGCCACCCAGCCGCCGCCCACCAGCACTTCAACGCCAACCCTTACGCCGACGTTTACCTTCACCCCAACCCCTACCTTCACCTCAACCCCCACAGCCACCGCAACGTTCACGCCCACGCCGACAGCCACTCCTGTCAGCGGCAGTTTTGTTGTTAACTGCAATAACAGCGAACAACTGTGCCTGCCAATATTTGCGGCCATGATTGTTGCCGACGCACCCTCACTCCTGCAGGCGAGCTATATAGCCGCCTCCACCCACTGCGCTTCAGTTCGTATTCACTTTTCGCTGAATGGCATTGCGGTGTATACCAGCGGCTTTTTGGGATGGCCGGGAGCGCCGGCGCCCTTTGACACACTGCCGCGCGGCGCCGGCCCGATCAATCTGGGCAAGGTCCCAGCCGGGAAGCACGTGCTGGGCCTGCAAGCCGAAGGTCAATCAAGCGGCTGTAATGCCGGGGCCCCGGGAAGCTGGGGCGGCTCCTATTCGTTGAAACTGCTCCCCATAACGCCTACACCGACACCGTGATTTTCTAGTGCGATCCCATTGTAGACTTCCCATGCTCTCCCTCTCCTACATCCGCCACCTCATCGTTGACATGGACGGCGTGCTCTGGCACGGCGAGGCGGCCCTGCCCGGCCTCGCCGAATTCTTCGCCTTCCTTCGCCGCCGTTCGATTCGATTCGTCCTGGCGACCAATAACGCCAGCCAGACGCCCGATCAATACGTCGCCAAACTGGGGCGGATGGGGGTCGCCGTCGCCCGCGACGAGATTTTGACCTCGGCCCAGGCCGCCGCCATTTACCTGGGCGGGATAGCGCCAAAAGGCGAACCGGTGTATACCATAGGCGAAGCTGGTGTGACCCAGGCCCTTGTCGAGCAGGGCTTCGTCCTCAGCGATGACCAGGCGAAGGTTGTGGTAGTGGGCATGGATCGCGGTCTGACGTGGGAAAAGCTGGCCCGGGCCACTTTGAATATCCGGGCCGGTGCCACCTTCATCGGCACCAACCCCGACACGACCCTGCCGACCGAGCGCGGCATCACCCACGGCAATGGCGCGGTTCTGGCATTGCTTCAAACGGCGACCGACGTTGCGCCGATCATCGTGGGCAAGCCCCAGCCGATCATGTACCAGCAGGCGATGGCCCGCCTGGGCGGCGTTGCTGCCGATACGGTTGCTTTGGGCGACCGGTTGGAGACCGACATTCTCGGCGCAGTGAACGCCGGCATTCGTAGCATCTTCGTGCTCTCCGGCATCTCGACTCGTGAAGGACTGGCCGGCCTGAACTACCGGCCTGACTGGATTTTTGATAATATTGCCGACCTCACGGCGCACTGGCAGGCCGAACCATGACTCGACCTAAATCCCTTTCTCCCGAACAGGAAAAGCGTCTCGCCGAGGCCAACGCCAAAATTGCCCGCAACCCCGGCGACTGGCAGGCCTTTCTGGCCCGGGCGGCCATTCACAAGCAACTCGAACACTACCCCGAAGCGCTCGCCGATTGTTCTACCGCGCTTGAACTCCAACCGGGCAACGCCCACATCCTTGTGGATCGGGCGGCTATCTACCGGCTGATGAACGAGAACCGGCTGGCCCTCGACGATCTGACCGAAGCGATTAACCGCGATCCGAATTTGGGTCAGGCCTATTATCAACGCGCCCGTTGCATGGACGAGTTGGGCCAGCCCGAACGCGCCATTGCCGACTACGGCAAGTGCCTCAAGCTGATGCCCGACAAGCCGCACGGCTACTTCAGCCGGGGCGAAGCTTTTATGAAGCTTAAGCAGTACGATGCCGCCATCGCCGACCTGAGCAAAGCGATCACCCTGGCTCCCAAAGTGGCCGCCAGCTATAGCTTGCGGGCGCTGGCTTATTACTCGTTAAAGCAGTTGGACAAATCGTTGGCCGACTATCAAATGGCGGTTACCCTGGAGCCGGACAATCCGCTTTACTTGCACAACTGCGGCGTCGCCTATTTCGAACTCAAGCAATACAAACAAGCCGTCGTCGAGTTTGACAAGGCGGTTCATCTTGCGCCAAAACAGGTTGAAAGCTTTTTCTTCCGGGGGCGCTCTTACGCCGGGGCGGGCCAGCTTCGCCCGGCCATCAAAGACTTTGACAAGGTGCTGGCCCTCAAATCGGATCACAAAGAAGCGCTGTCGGCGCGCGGCATGGCTCTGCTGGAACTGAAAGACTACCGGGCGCTGGCGGAGAATGACGACCGGTTGTTGGCGATTGACACCAGAAACGCCGACGCTTATTACCGGCGCGGGCTGGCCGATCTGGCGAACCGGCTGATCGATCAGGCCATGCAGGATTTTACAATGGCCATCATCAACCGCCCGACCTTTGCCGCCGCTTACGAAGAGCGGGCGCGCATCCACGCCATGCGGGCTGATAAACTTTCGGCGCTTTCGGATCTCACCGCCGCCATTGAACATGGCCTGGACGACCCGGTGGTGTTTGCCCTGCATGGCAAGTTGATGAAAGAGAAAGGCGACTTTGCCACGGCGCTCGCCGATTACGACCGGGCCATTGAAGGCCTGCCGGAATCGGTCGAGCTTTATCGCGATCGGGGCGAAATCCATTACCGTTTGCGCAGCTACCCGCAAGCCGTCGCCGATTTTTTGCATTGTGCTCAAATCCGCCCCAACGACCCGGTGCTTCGTTTCAATCTGGGCAGCGCTTATTACGAAAGCGGCCAGTTGGACGAGGCGCTTGAATCCTTCTCGCGCGCCATTGCCCTCGACCGCAACGACCTGCCCAGTTACCTCAGCCGGGCCGACATCTACTTTGTGCGCGGCGATTTCAAGCGGGCTACCGACGACTACCGAAAGGTCGCCCAGAGCGCCCGCGACCCCAAAACCAAGCAACTGGCCGAAGAACGCCTGTCTCAGATCGCGGCCATGAAATGACTTATCTTTTTGACCTCTCGTTATCCGACCTGACGACTCTGTTGACCGGGTGGGGCGAACCCGCCTTCCGCGCCCGGCAGGTGTGGGGCTGGACGTATCAACGCCTGGCTCCCTCATTCGAGGCCATGACGGATTTGCCCAAAGCTCTCCGCCAGCGCCTCAGCGCCGAACTGCACTTCAGCAACCTCACTCCGGTGATTGACCTGCATTCCACCGACGGCACTACCAACAAACTGCTCTTCCAGTTGGCCGACGGTCACCGGATTGAAAGCGTGCTGATGGAGTACAGCCGCCGCCACACGGCCTGCATCTCAACCCAGGCCGGGTGCGCGATGGGGTGCGTGTTCTGCGCCACCGGGCAGATGGGATTCGACCGCCACTTGAGCGTCGGCGAAATCGTAGAACAAGTCCTGTGGTTTGCCCGCAACTTGCAGAAGAAGGACGATTCGCTCTCCAACGTGGTCGTCATGGGCATGGGCGAGCCGTTCCACAACTACGAGGCCACTTTGGCCGCCGTTGACCGCCTCACCGACCCGGCCGGGTTCAACTTTGGCGCGCGCCGCATCACCCTCTCCACCGTCGGCCTGGCGCCGATGATCGAGCGGTTCGCCGCCGAAAAGCGGCAGGTGAATTTGGCCGTCTCCTTGCACGCTGCCACCGACGAGTTGCGCAACGAACTCTTGCCGGTCAACAAGAAATATCCTCTTGCTGTTTTGCTCGCCGCTTGCCGCGAGTACGTGGCAAAAACCGGCCGCCGCATCACGTTTGAGTGGGCGCTCATCCAGGGCAAGAACGACACCCCACAGCAAGCCCACGCGCTGGTGCGGTTGCTCACCCAGCCCAAACTGATGTGCCACGTCAACGTCATTCCCCTCAATCCCACCCGTGATTACGCCGGGGCCGCCTCCACCCGCGAGCGGGTCGCCAACTTCAAAGCCATCCTCGATGCCCAGGGCGTGCCCTGCACCGTGCGCGTCCGGCGCGGCATTGACATCAACGCCGGGTGCGGCCAGTTGCGAGTGGCGGCGGGCAACGTAGCGCCAGTTGGTGAGCCGTCGCCAGCGTAATAACTTTGAAATAAAAAGGTTGTACGTTTAGCGCCTGAGCGGTTGACGTTCGGGCGTTTTTTTGTTATGCTATCTATGCTATTGCAAATACTTGCAATAAGCCAGGCCGGGGCTTCGGGACAGGTCTTCGCGCCTGGTGATTTCAAACTTCGTGTAACAAACAAGGGGAGCGCCGGACTACATCGAGGAGCGGCATGTCACATCATACCTTTGATTACGCCGCCCTCATGCGCGAGCGCGGTTTTCGCGTCACGCCTCAACGCCAATTGATTCTGGACGCGATCTGTGAGGGCGGGGGTCACACTACCCCCGATGAAATTTATGCCCGCGTCCGCGCCAAAGCTCCAGCCATCAACCTGGCAACCGTCTACCGCAACCTGGATTTTTTGTGCGAGATGCGGCTGGTCGTCGCCGCCCAGATTGGCGGGCATATGGTTTACGAGATCGCTGGAGAAATTCCACATCACCATCTTATCTGTCGCAAGTGCAACAAAGTAATTCGAATTGGCCACGGGGCCTTGAAAGGTTTTTTTGACGAGATTCAACGCCAGCAAAAATTCGTAATAGACATGGATCACGTAACTCTGTTCGGTTTGTGCCAGAAGTGCGGTCGCAAAGAGCAGGACGTTCGTTGAGTCTCAACTGCTCTCACCCACCCAAAGCTTGCTATCACTTTGTCAGGTGCTTTCTGGTTCGGCGAGAGGCTCTCCCGGTCAACAACCGCGCTCAGGCGGCGGGCTCTGTTATCCCTATCCTGGTATTGAATTTGATTATTCATTTCATTGTCTGTTGACATACTAGAACATTTATTCTATACTCGCGGCATGAAATTGGGCGTCTATGCTCGCCAAGTTGGGATTGCCTAGTGCATGGCGTTCCGCTGGTTCAAGAGCGGCAAAATTCAGGCTCGCCAGATGGACACCAGGACGATTCTCACCCCCGAGCCGGTAGGCCCCGCGCCCGCCCCGGAGCGCCCTTGAGAGTTGCCATTGACCCCCGCGTTTCGGCTTCCATTCCCTTGAGCCGTTGTTGACGCGCCGCGTGCCAGGGCGGAAGATTTCGCCCGCGAGATCGCAGAAGGCTTGAAGGGTTGTACATCTCCCGCCTTTCGCGAGGGTCTTCAATCTCGCGTGAGAGCGGGGAGGAGATCCTTTATCCGCCAAGGAGGCAGTGGCGTCAAGTCTGCCTCACAAATTCCATAATACCAGGAGATTGCCATGCACCCGCCCGTGTTGCTCTCACCTCAACAGCCCCTGCACATTCCAGATGGCTTTTTGTCTACAGCAGTGTCAATTGTGGGCTGGCTGTTAACCGTTGCCGCCATTGGCTACGCCCTGCGCCAGACGCGCGGGCAGTTAGGCTCAAAGCAAATCCCGCTGATGGGCGTGCTGGCGGCCTTCATCTTCGCCGCCCAGGCCATCAACTTCCCGGTGGCGGGCGGCACTTCCGGCCACTTGCTGGGCGGCGCGCTGGCAGCCATTATCATGGGGCCGTGGGCGGCGGTGCTGATCATGACCAGTGTCATCACCGTGCAGGCCCTGGTGTTCCAGGACGGCGGTTTGCTGGCCCTCGGATTCAACATCGTCAACATGGGCATCATCACCGCTTTCGCCGGCCATCTGGTGTATCAGTGGATCAAAAAGGCGATGGGCGAAGGCCGCAACAGCGTGCTGACCGCTGGCGCGGTCGGAGCATGGGTCTCGGTAGTGCTTGGCGCGCTGGCGACGGCGGTTGAACTGGCGGTCTCCGGCTCGTCGCCGCTTGGCATTGCCCTGCCGACGATGGCGGGCGTGCATGCCCTCATCGGCATTGGCGAAGCGCTGATCACGGTCGGCGCCCTCGGCTTCATTTATGCTACCCGGCGCGATCTGCTGAACATTGGTGAGACAGCTCCGGCTCAAGCTAGCGCCAACTGGGTAGTGATTGGCCTCGGCCTTGCCCTGGGGGTGGCCGCCTTTTCGCCATTGGCCTCCGGCGACCCCGATGGTCTCAACCGCGTGGCGAATGATCTGGGATTCGGGAGTCTCGCCCAGAGTCCGATTTATCAAATCTTCTCCGGCTACGCTATTCCGGTGGTTGGCGATGCAACAATATCTAAGATCGTTGCCGTCGGCCTGGGCACGCTGATCGTGTTCGGCCTGGCCTTCCTGGTTGCCCGGTTCCAGCGCAAAGCAACTGCATAATTCACCTGACGCAAGCATCCTGAGCGGAGCGGCGGGCGCTTCTTCGACTGCGCTTCGCTCCGCTCACGCGAAGCGTGCGCCCGCCGCGCAGTCGAAGGATAACGTGCTCCACTTCAATCTTGCCGATCAATACCATCGTGGGTCGAGCCTGATCCACCGGCTCGACCCGCGCATTAAGATTCTCGGCTCAGTGCTGTATATTCTGGCGGCTACGGTTCTGCCGCCCGGCTCGTGGGTATCGTTCGGTTTGTTATTCCTTGGCGCGCTGGCCGTGTCGGCCCTCTCCGGATTAGGGTGGACGTTTGCCCTCAAGCGTTCGTTCGTGGCCCTGCCGTTTGCGCTGGCGGCCATTACCCTGCCGTTCACCGTGCCGGGCCAGCCCATCTTCCAAATCGGCGGCCTGGCGCTCAGCGCCGAAGGCAGCATTCGATTTCTCAGCATCCTCGTCAAGTCGTGGCTCTCGGTGCAAGTCGCCATCATGCTGGCCGTCACCACCGCCTTCCCTGATCTGCTGTGGGGCATGCGCGAACTGCGGGCGCCGCAAGTGTTGGTGAGCATTGTCGGCTTCATGTACCGCTACCTGTTTGTGCTGGCCGACGAAGCTCTGCGGTTGATGCGGGCGCGGGCGGCGCGCTCCGGGGCCGGGGCGGGCAAGAGCGGCGGTAGCCTGCTGTGGCAGGGGCGGGTGGCCGGGGGCATGGTGGGCAACCTGACTCTGCGCGCTTTCGAACGCAGTGAGCGCATTTACGACGCAATGATAGCGCGCGGCTTTCAGGGTGAGATCAGGACTCTCACTCGCCCGCCAATGACCGACGCCGATCGCAACGCTTTGCTATTCTGGATGACGTACCTGGCGATGATTCTGTTGATCGGCTTTATCTTCTGATATGCACCACACACTCGAAGTTGAAAACCTGCGCTTCACTTATCCCGACGGCCACCCGGCGTTGTTCGGAGTATCGTTGAGCATCGCTCCCGGCGAGAAGGTGGCGCTGGTGGGGCCGAACGGGGCGGGCAAGTCCACGTTGATGTTGCACCTCAATGGCATCTTGCAGGGCGACGGCAACATCTGTGTCTGCGGCACGCCGGTGAAGAAGGAGACGCTGGGCAAGGTGCGGGCGGCGGTGGGGTTGGTGTTTCAGCACCCGGACGATCAGTTGTTTTCGCCGACGGTGTTTGAAGATGTGGCCTTCGGCCCGCTTCACATGGGTTTGCCGGAAGCTGAAGTGAAACGGCGAGTGAGCAAGGCTCTGGCTTCGGTGGGTATGGGCGCGTATGTGGATCGCGTGTCGCACCACTTGAGCATGGGCGAGAAGAAGCGCATTGCTATTGCCACCGTGCTTTCGATGGATCCGGAAATTCTGGCGCTCGACGAGCCGACCGCCGGGCTTGACCCGCGCGCCCGGCGAGGACTGATTAACCTGCTCCGCGATTTGCCACAAACCATTTTAGCTTCGACGCACGACCTGCATTTCGTGCGCGACCTTTTCCCTCGCACCATCATCATGGATGGCGGGCGAGTAGTTGCCAACGGCCCCACCGAGTCGATTCTGCACGATACGGCCCTGCTGGAGGCGCATGGGCTGGAAAAACCCTGACCCCATAATCCCTCCTCGGGTCGGGCGCAAAACCCGCCTCCGACTTGTGACGGTTGCCCCGTGCTCGGCTATAATGGGATGTGCCGGGGCGAAAAATGAAACTTTTCCCCTCGAAGTCAATCTAATTCTCTGAAGCGCGCAGGCTGATATAATTATTACTGATTTATAGCCCGGATTTTGGGACAGAAATTCCTATGACCGTGGGACACCTTTTGCCATAGAGTGTTACCATCAGAGAAACCCGTTTTGCTGAAGAAACGGATTTCTGCGCGAGAGGTTCACGATGAACGTTATGGAATCCATGCCTGAAAACAAACTGTTGGTTCACGTTGACAACGTGATCAAAAATTTTCAAGGCCCGGCTGGCGTCATCAACGTATTGAGAAGCGTTAGCCTGACCGTTGATCAGGGCCAGTTCGTGGGGGTGCGCGGGCCGAGCGGCTCCGGCAAGTCTACGCTGATCAATATGATTACCGGCATTGACCGGCCCACCAGCGGGAGCGTGCGGGTGTCGGGGCAGCCCATCGAGAAGATGAGCGAGAACCAACTGGCCCGCTTCCGCGGGAAGAACATCGGCGTCATCTTCCAGTTCTTCCAACTTTTGCCGACGCTGACCATCGTCGAGAACGTGATGTTGCCAATGGACTTTTGCCGGGTCTGGAAACCGCGCGAGCGGCCCGAGCGGGCGATGACGCTCCTGGAGCAAGTAGGGCTGGCCGACCAGGCCCACAAACTGCCCAACACCCTCTCCGGCGGCCAGCAACAACGCGCGGCCATTGCCCGCGCCCTGGCCAACGACCCGCCTCTGCTGATGGCCGACGAGCCGACCGGCAACCTGGACAGCAAGACTGCCGACATGGTCTTCACCCTGTTTGAAGAGTTGGTGAAGAAGGGCAAGACTTTCATCATGGTGACGCATGATGTGGAACTGGCGAAGCGCATACCGCGCCTGGTCGAAGTGTTCGACGGCGTGCTGTACGAAAACGGCCAGAGAGTTCACTCATGAGCGTCGCCTTTCGTAAAGTCTGGCGCGACCTGTGGAACAACAAAGGCCGCACGCTGTTAGTCGTCCTCAGCATCGGCGTGGGCGTGCTGGCACTGGGCATGATTACTGCCAGCAACACCCTCCTCGCCCGGCAGATGACGATTTCGCAAAAGGCCAGCAACCCCTCCAACGTCATCTTATATTTGAACGGGCTGATTGACGACGAGACGGTGAAGAGCATTGACCGCCTGCCCGAAGTGGTGGATGCCGAAGGCGTGGCGAGCATGAACATCCGCTGGAAGCCGGCACTTGACGCCGAGTGGGAGCAGGCCACTGTCATCGCCCTGGACGATTACGACCACCAGAAGTTCGATCTGGTCGAGCTTCGTTCCGGGCAGTGGCCGGCATCGGATTTGGCGGCGATTGAGTTCAATCACGTTGCGCCCTACAAAGTGCCTGCGGTCGGCGGCACAGTCTATTTCGAAGTCAACGACAAACCCAAGCCGATGCAGATCGGCGGCACGGTGCGCGACCCGCAACAGTTCCCGCCGCCCTTCTCTGAGCAGCCGGCGTTTTACGTGACTCGCGACATGCTGGTTCTGCTTGGCGGCTTCCGCGATTACTCGCAGTTGAAGTTCACCGTCTCCGATTACAACGAAGCCAAGGCCGAGCGCGCCGCCGACGTCGTCGAAGACCGGCTCAACAAACTTGGCGTGGGCGTCGGTTTTGTGATGACGCAAGATCCCAAGCGCCACTTCCTGCAGGACACGATGGACGGCGTTGGGCTGATCCTGGGGGTCATGGCGATCCTGTCGCTTGGCCTCAGCACCATTCTGGTGATCAACACCATCAACGCCCTCATCGCTCAGCAGATTCCGCAGATCGGGATCATGAAGACAGTGGGCGGACTCTCGAATCAGATCGCCAGTCTTTACCTGGCCGGGGTGGCCGTCTACGGCGTGTTGAGCCTGGTTCTGGCCGTGCCCTTTGGGGCCATTGGGGCCGATGCTCTGGCGCGCTGGATGCTCTCGCTCCTCAACGTTCCGGCGGCGCCGTTTGAGGTTTTGCAACTCTCACTGCTGGCGCAGATCGGCGCCGGCCTATTGACGCCTCTGCTGGCCGGGCTGTGGCCGGTGCTTCAGGGTGTCGCCATCTCTGTTCGTGAAGCGTTGAATGCCTACGGCCTGGGCACCGGGCGCTACGGCGGCCGTTTTCTGGATCGTGTCCTGGGCCGCATCCAGGGCCTCCCCCGCATGGCGGCGCTTGCCCTGCGTAACACCTTCCGGCGGGCCGGGCGGGTGGCCCTCACCGAGATCACCCTGATCGCCGCCGGCACGATCTTTATGATGGTGCTCAGCACCCACTACTCGTTCAACGAAACCATTCTGCAAATCTTCAAAGGCTTTGGCTACGATGTGATCATCGGCTTCGATCAATTTCAGCGGATTGAGGAGGTGGTTCCGTTGATCGAGTCCCGCCCCAACGTGGATCGGGCCGAGATGTGGGTGTTCTACACCGCCAAAGCGCAAGTGCCGGGCACGAGCGGGCCGGGCAGTGAACACGAAACCTTCCTGCGCGGGATTCCCAAAGATACGCAGTTGTTCGAGCCGCAGTTGACGGCAGGGCGCCTGCTCGACCCGGCTGACGGGCGGGCGGTGTTGTTGAACCAGAAGCTGGCCGGGAAGATGGGCCTGGGGGTGGGCGACAAGATCGTGCTCGACTTGGGCGACAAAGGCGAGTCGACGTGGACAATCGTCGGCCTGATTTTCGATCTGGCCGGTCGTGATCAGAACACGGCGTACGTGTACCGTGAGCCGTTGAACGTAGAGTTGGGGCTGATCGGCCGGGCCTCGGTGGCAGAAATTCGAGGCACGGTCAAGACGCTCGAAGCCCAGGCGGCGATTGAGAAAGACATGCGCGACTACTTCAAGTCGCAAGGCATCAACCTGAGTTTCACTAACACGGCGCTCAAAGAGCAGGAGAACGCCAACGCGCAATTTAGTATTCTGACCACCCTTTTGCTGATCATGACCTTCCTGATCGCCGTCGTGGGCAGTTTTGGCCTGTCGGGCACGCTCTCGATCAACGTGCTAGAGCGCCGCCGCGAGATTGGCGTGATGCGGGCCGTGGGCGCGTCGTCGCTCGACGTGGGTTTCATCTTCATGGGCGAAGGCCTTCTGCTGGGCATACTCAGTTGGCTTCAGGCCGTGCCGCTTAGCATCTTGGCCGGCAAATACTTTGTGGAAGCATTGGGTGAAGTGATTGACTTCCCGGCGGTCTATCATTATTCCTTCACCGGGGTGTGGGTGTGGCTGGCGATTGTAGTGGCGCTGTCCTTGCTCGCCAGCGGCCTGCCTGCCCGCCGGGCCACGCAGATCAGCGTGCGCGAAAGTTTGGCATACGAGTAGTAGATAGCAAATAGCAGATGGCTCGCGCCGACTTCCATTAGAAGTGACAAATGGCAACTACTCAGGCAGACAAATGTAACTTTCCATTATGATTCGTGCTACGGTAGAATGAAGTCGTTTTCTGACTGACCATAAAAGTACGCGGGCAGGGCAACCCCCGATCGTGAGGTGCGTGATGGGCGCTCGGCCGGATGGAAACTCCACCTGTTTCACACCGATTTGCACTCCTTCTAAATGGCAGGGATTCCCGCGCCTGTCCTTTGCCACACACACTACCACCCAACGCCATGGATGCTTGCGCCATTGCAGGCCTGATGAATCTCAAAGCCGAAATCCCGGACCGAACGCGCCGTGAGCCGTCAGGCCGGTGCGTGGCGGCGCTCTTTCCGGGGGCTCTGTCCTAAAGGAGCATGATATGAGCAAACGTGTAGCGATCTTGACCGGTGGAGGCGACGTGCCCGGCCTCAATATGTGCTTGAAGAGCCTTGTCTATCGCCTCATCGACCTGGGCTTCGAGCCCATCGGCGTGCGCAAGGGTTGGGAAGGCCTCATCCGCTACAACCCGAGCGACCCGACCACTTACAGCGAGAACTTCATCGAAGTGACCAAGAACATCGTGCGTCCCATCGACCGCACCCCGGGCTCGTTCCTGCATTCCTCCCGCATTGATCCCAGGAGCCTGCCGGGTAAACTGGTCCCGGCGTTCCTGCGTCAATCGGGGGCCGAGGCCCAGGATTTGACCGACCACGTTGTTGACGTCGTGCAGCGCCTCGATTACCGGGCTTTGATCATCATCGGCGACGACGACATGCTGCGCTCCGCGGCTCATCTCAGCGCCAGGGGCGTGCCCATCATCGCCATCCCCAAGACGATCCACAACAACATTCATGGAACTGACTACACGCTCGGCTTCAGCACCGGCCTGGCGCGCGGCGTCGCCTTTATTCACGAATTGCGCGCCCTGGCGGGTTCGCGCGAGCAGATCATCGTGGTCGAGACATTTGCCGCCAAATCCGGTTACAGCACCCTATTGATGGCGATTCTAGGCGGGGTCGACCGGGTGATCATCCCCGAAGTGCCATACAATGCCGACCGGCTGGCCCAGCTGGCCTTGCAGGACAAACGCGAGACGCCCGCCAACTATAGTGTGGCGCTGATCTGTGATGGCGCCCGCCTGGAGGCGGAACAGGCTGCCAAATATGGGCATCTGATCATGAGCGACGGAAAGGGCAAGGAGCGGCTGTCCGGCAGCGGATTCGTCGCCGCCCACCTGCTCTCGCACATCACTGGTGAGGAAGTCTTCACCCAACCCCTCACTTACCTGCTGCGCACCGGGGCCCCGGATGGACAAGACCTGCTCGGGGCGACCAACTTCGCATTTCTGGCCGCTCATCTGCTAAACCAGGGCCGGTTTGGCCGCATGACGGCTTTCGTCAAGGATCGGATGTGGACCGACGTTGATCTGGGTCTGGCCCTCCAGGGCACCCGCGGGGTCCAGGTCGAGACCATGTACGACATCGAAAACTACAGACCCGAGCTTTCGCTGATCTGGTCATTGACGGAATGACCGGCTCTGGATCGAAAGCCTGTCGGACCCCTGCCGTGATGTCGCCAGATGGTCTCGCGGGGCGGGGGTCAAGGCCGGGCTGGATGGAGTAGACACGTATGGACAAGAACGCACCTGCAGGCGCAATCAAGAATGGCAAAGAGAATGTGGTACAAGTGCTCGAGCTGGTGAAGAGTTTCCCTCTCGGCGGCAGTCAAGTTACTGTGCTGAAGGGTATTTCGTTCGATGTGCACCCAGGCGAGTTCGTTTCTATTGTCGGCCCTTCGGGCAACGGCAAGTCGACGTTGCTCAATATGATTACCGGCATCGACCGCCCCTCCGCCGGTCAGGTCATCGTCACCGGGCGGGAGGTCCACCGAATGAGCGAGAACCAGCTGGCGGCCTGGCGCGGCAAACACGTGGGCATCGTGTTTCAGTTCTTCCAGATGCTACCCGCGCTCAGCCTGATGCAAAATGTCATCCTGCCCATGGACCTGGCCAACAAGTACTCGCCCCGTGAGCGCCAGGGGCGGGCCATGCACTTGCTCGAGTTGGTCGGCCTGCAAGATCAGGCCAACAAGCTGCCGGGGATGGTCTCCGGCGGACAGCAGCAACGGGCGGCCATCGCCCGCGCCCTGGCCAACGACCCCGAGCTGATCGTCGCCGACGAGCCAACCGGCAACCTGGATTCGCGCAATTCGGGCGATGTTTTTGACTTATTCGGCCGCCTGGTGGAACAGGGCAAGACCCTGCTCATGGTCACCCACGACAAGGAGCTCGCCCGCCGCGTGCCGCGTGTTGTGGAGATTATTGATGGGCGCATCACGCGCGACGAGTTTGTCGGCGGCGCCCAATGGACCGGTTTTTAAGAGGATACTGGGATGGGCGTTCTGTGGTTCAAAATCCTGCGCGATCTGTGGGATCACAAGGCCCGCACCGCTCAAGTGGTGCTGATCATCGGCATTGGCGCAGCTGCGATCGGGATGATCATGGGCACGCGCAATCTGGTCGTGTCTGGCATGAGGCAGATCTGGCTGGCCGGCAGTCCGGCCATGATCAATCTGACCGTAGGGCCACCCATCTCCGAAGACGAAATACTCACACTCCGGCGCGTCGAGGGCGTATCCAAGATAGAAGGAATTTGTAACACAACCATTGAATGGCGAGTCAGCCCGCAAGGTGAGTGGAAACAGGGCAGCCTGAACGCCCGGGTAGACTACGATCACCAACAGCTCAACACTTTGGAATTGATCGGCGGCGATTGGCCCCACAGCAAGGTGATGTTGGTTGAGCAGGGCTCCGAAGGTTTCTTCGGTATCCCGATTCAGGGCCGGGTCTACTTGCGCGTCAATGATCGTACCGTGCTGGTGCAACTCGACGGCGAGCTCTATAACCCGCTGTCGACGCCCGCCTACTTTGGCGGCACAGCTCAGTTCTACACGACCCGGGACTACTACGAACGGTTGGTTGGCAACGGCGACTTTGGCCAGTTGATGATCACCGCCCCCGAGTGGGACGAAGCGGCCGTGACCGGCCTGGCCGACCGCCTGCAGGCCAAGCTCGAGAAGCAGGGCAGGCAATCCAATCGCTTCATCACTGACCCCAACAAGCACTTCTTCCAGGATCAGATCGACGGTCTGTTCTTCCTGCTCGGCGTCCTGGGGGCCATCTCGCTGGTCTTGGGCCTCCTGCTGGTCTACAACACCATGAATGCCCTGATCGCTCGCCAGGTAGATCAGATCGGAATCCTTAAAGCCGTCGGCGCCCGGTCCGGGCAGGTCCTGGCGTTGTTCCTGGTTGCGGTTCTCATCTACGGCTTGCTCGCCATGCTCCTGGCCGTGCCGGCGGGCGTCCTGGGGGCCTGGAGCATCTCCGCCTGGCTGGTCGGAAGCTTTGGAGCAGATATGGGCCCGTTTCAATTCTCGCAACAGTCAGTGGTGACTATGATCTTGATCACCCTGCTGGCGCCGCTCATCGCTTCCCTGCCCCCCATCTTCTCGGTCGCCCGCATCACCGTGCGCGAGGCCATCACCACCTATGGCCTGGGCACCAAGGCCGGCCTGATCGAGCGCCTGGGCGCCCGCCTGCGCTTTCTCTCGCGCCTGTTGCTGCTGACCATCAGCAATACCTTCCGCAACAAGTGGCGGGTCGTCCTGATGCAGATTGTGCTGGTGCTCAGCGGGCTGATCTTCATGATGGTGGTCAGCGTGCGCGATTCGATTGTCTACACGGTCAACGACGTGATCTTTGCCATCCTGGGCGCCGACGTTACATTCGTACTCAACGACGAGTACCGCATTGACTATACTGCCGACATCGCTCTGGCCAATCCGCAGGTGCGGGCTGTGGAGTCGTGGGCCCTGCGGAATGTGAAGATCCGCCCGGCTGATCGGCCCTACTCGGAGGACGACGAGCAATCCCTGCTCTTTGGCATCCCCCTGCCGACCGGCATGTACGGCTACCAGGTGCGCCAGGGTCGCTGGCTGGACCCAACCGATTCGTATGCGATCGTCCTCAACCAGAGGCTGGCCGAGGATGTCGGCGTCGGCGTAGGCGACTGGGTCACCATCAGATATGCCGAGGATCAGGAGCGCGACTGGCAGGTGGTTGGGTTGATATTCGACCCAATTCTCACCAATTCATCCAGTGTGCCACGCGATGTCTTGTTGCGCGACCTCCACCAGGTCGGGCGGGCTGGCACGCTGTGGATCGATACGACTGGACAGAGTCCGGAAGCCCAGATTGCCATCGCCAAGGATTTGCGCCAGCATTTCGAGAAGAACGGCGTTGAGCTCAGCCCTCAACGCGGAGTGTTTGGTATCGGCGGCGACGCCACCGTGCAGACGGCGCAGACGCTCATCGCCCAGTTCGACTTCATTATCGCGCTACTGGCGATGATGGCCGTGATCATCGGCGTCGTGGGCAGCATTGCGTTGAGCGGGACGCTCTCGCTGAGCGTGATGGAGCGCATCCGCGAGATCGGGGTCATGCGCGCCATCGGGGCCTCGTCTTGGGCCGTCGCCCGCCTGTTCATCGGCGAGGGGTTGATCCTGGGCTGGCTGAGCTGGTTGATCGCCCTGCCGCTCAGCCTGCCGGCCGGCCGGATCATGGTAATTGCCATGGGCCAGGCCTTCCGCAACGAGTACGTTTATCATTATTCACCGGTCGGGGCGGTGCTTTGGCTAGCCATCATCACGGTGCTATCCGTCCTGGCAAGCTGGTTCCCCGCCCGCAGCGCGATGCGCATCAGCGTGCGCGAGAGCCTGGCGTACCAGTGAGCCGACCATTCCATTGGTTGGCAAAGGTGTCGGGGCGAACTGGCGATGGGCAAGAGCGGCGGCCGGTCGCCCAACTTATCCGGGGGCCAGCGGGGTGGGAGTGTAGTATCATATTGCAAAGGAGCAAACAATGAAAAAAGTCATCCTCTTTCTTTTGATTACCGGACTGGCCCTGGCCGCCTGCAACACCGCCGCCCCGACTCCCGACACATCCGATGTGCCCATCGTCACCGACGACTTTGCAGTGAGCGCCGAGGGGCGGCTGGTGCCGGGCAACTTTGTCCAGTTATCGTTCAGCGCCGGGGGCAAAGTGGTTGAACTGCCGGTGGTCGAAGGCGCGCCGGTGGCCGAGGGCGAGGTGATTGCCCGGCTGGAGAACAGTGAGGCGCTGATGGCCGAAGTGTCTCGCGCCGAACTGGAAGTGCTCAACGCGCAACAGGCCGTTGACGACCTGAAAGAAAACGCGGCGCTGGTCAAGGCGCAGTTGGAATCCGAAGTGGCTCAGGCCCTGGATGCCTTGGACAAAGCCCAGCGCCGGCTGAAGAACATCAATAGCCCGGACGTTGAGTTTTATCAAGACGCGGTGAAGGATGCAGAAAACGCTCTGCTCACGGCGCAGGAGAATATCACCGTCACCGACATAGGCTCGCTCAAAGCCGCTTTGCAGGCGGCCCGCGACGGCCTGAAGACTATGGAGGACCGGTTGGGCGCGATTAAGACGGCGATTGTTTCCTGCGCTGAGTGCGACCCCGAGCGATCGGTCACGGTGGACGGCTTCCCGCAAACCTTAGACGATGCGCAGGACGACTACAATGACGCCCTCAACCGGGTCAAAGAATTAGAGATACAGCTTGAGCAGGCGGAGCGCGGCAACGCCACCGCCGTTGACGACGCGCAAGAGACCTTAGATGATGCCAGGCGTGATTTGGAATGGGCGCTGGACGGGCCGGATGCGCTTGACCTGACCCTGGCCCGGGCCGACGTGACTCTGGCCGAGGCCCGCTTGGCCGACGCCCGGAGCCGCCTGGCTGAAGTGCAGTCTGGCCCCGATCCGGATCAACTGGCGCTGGCTGAGGCCCGTTTGGCGACGGCCCAGACGGCGCTCATGGCGGCCAAAGTGGCGCTGGATAACACCGAACTGCGCGCCCCTTTTGGCGCCACCGTGGCCAAGCTCAACTTGAAAGTGGGCGAGCAGGTATCGCCCGGCCAGCTGGTGGTGACTCTGGCCGACTTCTCGACTTGGGTGATCGAGACCGACAACTTGACCGAGATCGAGGTGGTCAAGATCGGCGAAGGGCAGGGGGCAGACATTGTGCTGGATGCCCTGCCGGATGTGACGCTGAGAGGCAAGGTCGAGTCGATCGGCGGCGTCTTTGAAGAGAAGCGCGGCGACATCACCTACACCGTCAAGATTCTGCTGACAGACAAGAGTTCCCAGGCGCGCTGGGGCATGACGGCGGCAGTAACGTTTGACAAGTAACTGGTTGAAAACCTGAACTAAAGGGCGAGCATCGAGAGGCGCTCGCCCTTTTTTCTTAAGAGTTTTTCACCTGGCATGAGCGCGCCCGCTACCGCTCGGCGTGGATTGTCCGCTTCGCGTCCACGCCCCGGCGCCGGACGCGAAGCGGACAATCAGGCGGGAGCGGAACAATTGATTGTCGCCAAACGTCCCAATATAGATTCCAAAGCTCAATGGAGAACACCATGCGATCAAAAATTCTTGTCATCATCTTGATGAGCGTGGTCATGCTAGCCGCCTGCGCCGGGGCGGCGGCCATCCCCGCAGAACCAAGCCCCTTACCGCCGATTACGGCCACCCTGCCGCCCGACACTCCGGTCACTCACGAACCGGGGGCCATTGATCCGCTTCCTCTGCCATCGCCCGAATCCCCATTTGCGCCGCAACCGGGTGATGCGGCTCTGCAACGCGGCCCGGTCTTCCTCGACGCCACCGAGCTTTTGCAATTGGAAAGCTACCCGGTGCAAATCGTCGTTCACTTGCAAGGGTCACTGCCCTCGCCGTGCCACCAACTGCGAGTCAGCGTGTCTGGCCCGGACGCGCAAAATCAGATTCAGTTGGAGGTGTACTCGCTGGCCGACCCCAACCAGATTTGTGCGGCAGTCTTGTCGCCAATTGACGAAGGCATTGCGCTTGGCAGTTTCCCCACCGGCCAATACACCGTCTGGGTGAACGGCGTGATGATTGGCGAGTTCAATATGTAAAGATTTCTGGTCGTCGTGGGAGCGGGTTGTACCCGCAATTGGCTGTGCGCGGGAGCGGGTTGTACCCGCGATTGGCTATGCGTGGGAGCGGGTTGTACCCGCAATTGGCTATGCGGGGGAGCGGGTTGTACCCGCAATTGGCTATGCGTGGGAGCGGGTTGTACCCGCAATTGGCTGTGCGCGGGAGCGGGTTGTACCCGCAATTGGCTGTGCGCGGGAGCGGGTTGTACCCGCAATTGGCTGTGCGCGGGAGCGGGTTGTACCCGCGATTGGCTGTGCGCGGGAGCGGGTTGTACCCGCAATTGGCTATGCGCGGGAGCGGGTTGTACCCGCAATTGGCTGTGCGTGGGAGCGGGTTGTACCCGCGATGACAGGGTTGAGTTTCCGGTATACTTTGCCTCACTTGTCTTTGCAAAGGTTCGCCGGAAACTTATGCCTCGTTCGATAAAATCATTCTATCCGCTCGGCCTGTATCTTCTGGCCGTCATTCTTCGCCTCGTCGTCCTCAACCAAATTGCGGGCAACGATCCGGCTTTTGATCAACATCGAGGCTCCGATCAAACTGCATACGCCGCGCAAGCGAAAGGTTTATTGGCCGGAACGTGGCCCGACGGCCCGTTTTATTTTCAGCCGCTTTACCCCTTCTTTCTAGGCGGACTGCACTTGCTTGCCGGGCCAGACATGTACCCCGCTCGCGCCGCGCAAGCCGTTGTGCTTTCAACGGGGGCGCTGATCTGTTTCTGGTTGGCGCGCCGGCTGTACGGCGAGCGCGCGGCCTGGATTGCCGGCGCGTTGTACGCCATTTATCCGGTCTTCATCTTTTACGATCTGGTTTTTCTGGGCGCGGGGTTGGTTACCCTGGTTATCCTTGGAATGACAGCCGCATTGACACGCTGGATTGATACCGGCAGTTGGCGCTGGGCCATGTTGGCGGGGGTGTTGCTTGGCGTGGCTGGCGGCGCGCAACCCGCACTGCCTGTGGCGGCAGTATTTCCGGCGGCGGCTCTGGTGTGGCGGTATCGGCTGAAAGCGGTCAAGCCAATGCTTATGTTTGCTGTGGGGTTAGCTGCCGCGTTATCTCCCTACAGTTTTTGGAATTACCGCTTTACCGGACAGTTGACACCCGCCTCTACCACTGGCGCGCTGAATTTCTACATTGGCAACAATCGCCACGCCAACGGCCAACGCGATAACCCGCTGGCCCAACAAGCGATCATTATTGAAGTCCGGCACGGCCGCACCGATTACGTGTCGGCGGCGCTGGCAGATATACGGGCTGACCCGTTGCGGGCAATTCAGCTCTTCGCGCGTAAGGCAGGCATGCTATGGTCAAACCCGGAGCTTGCGCAGAACGTTGCCTATTATGCCGACGGAGCAGATCGGTCATCGCTGTTGCACGCCATTCCGCTCAACTTTTATTTCGTCGCCCTTATGGCGGTAGCCGGGTTTATTCTATATGGGCGCGATCTGCGAACAACCGTGATGGCTCTGCTGGCTGTCGGGATTACCGCCAGCAACGCGCTCTTCTTCATCTCTTCCCGGCAACGATTGCCGGTTGTGCCGATCCTGGTTGTGGTCGCCGGTGCGGCAATAGATTTGCTTATCACGACCTTCACCACCAAAGCCCTCTTCGGCAATCGGAAGAAAGCGCTTTCAGTTGGCGGCGCATTTGTAGCATCTGCTATGTTGCTGGCTGTTGCCGACTGGGCAACAGTCACCTTGCCCCGCCCGGCGTTGGTTAGCCAACTACCACCCGGCTATCACAGCATCGGTACCGTAAACGCCGCCACTGTTTCCGTTCCTGACTTTCTGCCAGCGCTGGAGCCGGGCGTTCCATATTGGGTAACAGTTTACTGGCAGGCATCGGGGCCGCTCGACCGGGATTACAAGACTCTGGTGCAGGTGATTGACGCCAACGGGCAAAAATGGGCGCAGGGTGATCACATGGCAGGCGAAACGGGTTTTCAGTATTATCAGTCCTCACGTTGGGAAAATGGTGATATTTTGCGCGATGAGTTTTTGATCATCCCGCCAGATGACCTGCCCGCACCCTTCGCCGCCCAAATCTGGATCGGCCTATACGACCCGGACACTGGCGAACGCCTGCCTGTTTTTTTGCCCGACGGCTCGCCCGCGCCTGACGGTGTACTGAAAACCCGGCCAATCGCCGTCACCAAAATCGAGCCGCTTACTGTCCCGCCGGACGCCCAGCCCGTCAACGCCATGGTCGGCATGGCCACCCTGAACGCCTATCACGCTAGACTTGATACTCTAACTCTAACTCTAACTCTCTACTGGCAATCCGGCGGCCCAATGGCCGAAGACGGCATCATCTTCGTCCACCTCTTCGATGAAAGCGGCCAATTTGCCGTAGGCGCCGACAGCCGTCCCCGCAACGGCCTGTACTCAATGCAAGTGTGGCAGAGCGGCGAAGGCATCGTGGACGGACATGAGATTAATCTGCCAGCCGATTTTTTGCCGGGCGAGTACACGATCAAGGTTGGGGCCTACGACTCGGCCACCCTGAACCGGTTGACGGTGACGACGGCGGACGGGAAGACTGTGGCCGATGGTGTGTTGACGTTGGGGACGGTCACGATTCAGAAGTGATGTTTTTCAAAAAGCATCTCCCTGTCATCGTCCTCCTCGTCGCCTTCGCCCTCCGCGCCTGGCAACTCACTGCAGTGCCGCCCGGCCTGACCCACGACGAAGCCGGGCACGGCCACGATGCGGCCCACGTTCTCAAAGGCATCACGCCGATCTATTTCACCGTTGGCTATGGGCGAGAGCCGCTGTTTGATTACCTCAATGCCGGATTGATGGCCGGAATGGGCGCGAGCGCGTTCACTCTGCGTTTCGCCGCCGCCTGCTGGGGAATGATTGCCCTGGCCGCCACTTACCGCGCCGCCCGCCTTGCCTTTGATCGCCGCACGGCTCTATTGGCTCTTCTCCTGATGGCGGTTTCGTTCTGGCCGCTGGCTACCAGCAGGCAGGCCTTGCGTTCGGCTATGTTGCCGGGCGAGATAGCCTTGGCCGTCGCCCTATTTCTGCAATTGCAAAAACTCGCCGCAGAGCATACACACGCGAAGCGCGCGAAGAGGCGGAAGTGGTTATTGGTTATTGAGTTAGGTCTCGTGTTAGCCGCCAGCCTATACACCTACATCCCCGCCCGCGCTCTGTGGCTCATGTTCCCGCTGGCCGCGCTCATCAATGCCGTTCAAACCTGGAACCGCGAAGCCCGCTTCGCGAAGGACGTGAAGCAGACTCTTCTTTCACGTTCGACATTCGCGTGCTTGTCGCGGCCTGCGCCTGATGTTTTACGTTTTATGCATTACGCGCTGCGCAACACGCAATACGTTTTGCTCTCCCTCCTCATCGCCTTCGCCCTGGCCGCGCCCCTCTTCCTCTACCTCTCCCAGCACCCCGATGCCGAACAACGCATCGGCATGCTCTCCGAGCCGCTCGCCGCGCTACGAAACGGCGACGCATCGCCCCTCCTCGCCAACGCCCGCGAAACCCTGCTCGCCCTCTTCCTCCCCGGCCACGGCGACCACTTCCTCGCCTACACCATCCCCGGCAAACCCCTCTTCGACCCGATCACATTTGTGCTCTTCCTTATTGGCCTCCTCATTCTCGTTTATCATCTTGTCACCCGCTCACCCCTTCACCTTGTCACCCCCACACCCCCACACCCCAACACTTCCCCACTCCTAACCCTCTGGCTTCTCCTCGGCCTCGCTCCCCCCTTCATCACCGGCCCCGAAGCCTTCACCACCCGCCTCGTCGGCGCCCAACCGCTTCTCTACATTCTGCCTGCTCTCGCGCTCTCGCGAATCATGAAGGCAATTAGCAGATGGCAGGCGGCCGCTTCGCGCGGCAAATGGCCGCTTCGCCTGGCAGATGGCAAGTTGCCTTTCGTCGTTCGTCTTTCGTCGCCCGGCCTTGTTTCATTGTTCGTTGTTTCATTGTTCATTTCTTCATTCCGCGACTACTTCTTCACCTGGGGCCAATCGCCCGATGTTCGCGCTGCTTATCAGTCTACGCTGATTACGATGCTCAGGACGCTAGATGGGCCGACGGTGATTTCGACAGTCTACCCCTCCGCGCCGCACGACCCTTATATCGCCGAACTGATCACCTCCCAACGCACACGCTGGGTGGACGGGCGGCTGGCCTTGCTCATTCCTGCCAACCCGGAGTTTCAACTACTCGTTCCGGCCTCCACGCCGCTTCACCTTTCCTTCAGCCGCCTCGTCCAACCGCACCAAATCATCGCTCTCCGCTCAACCGACCTCGACCCGTCATTTACGCTTTACACCTTCACGCAGCCTGATTTCGCCATCACGAACCTGATCAATTTCAACGACGCTATTCAATTGATTAACTCTCATTGGTCAGCCGACTCTTACCGCCCTGGCGATGTGGCCGAACTCACCACCGTGTGGAGCGTGACCAACCCGGCCCGCCTCGGCTCTCTTCACCCGCCTGCTTTCAAAACCGATCTCAATCTGTTCACCCACGTCCTCAACCCGGATGGGACCATCTTTCTGCAACGCGACTCGCTTGATGCGCCATCCTGGGATTGGCAGGCCGACGATACGATCATCCAAATTCACCAACTCGCCATCCCCGCCGATGCCGCGCCCGGCGAATATGCGACCGAAGTCGGCCTGTACGATCGCATCACCGGCGATCGCCTGCTTGTGATAGACTCTGGCGCTGACTCGGCCCAGGCGCCGCCATTAATTATTCGATGAAGCATCTCGCCCTCATTCTCATCCTGCTTCTTGCTTTCGCCCTGCGCGTCCTCGGCCTCGGCGACCTTCCTCCCGGCTGGCGTGACGACGAAGTGATCGAGACCACCGCCCACGCCCAACTGGTGATTGACGGCGAACGGCCACTGTACTTCGCTCAAGCCGAGGGCCACGAGCCGCTCTATCACTACATTTCGGCAATTTGGATTGTGCTGGTGGGGGACAGCTTGTTCAGCGTCCGGCTGGTCTCAGTTTTCTTTGGCCTGCTGGCCATGACCGCCGCCTGCCGTCTCACCCGCCAATTGTTCGGGACGCGCTTCGCGCTGTTCGCCGCGCTTTTGCTGGCTGTCTCGTTCTGGGCGCTCATGTACAGCCGCGTCAAAATTCGCCACATCTCTGAGCTGCCGTTTGCCCTGCTGGCTTTCTCTCTCTTGCTCAAAACCTCTCGCGTTCATCTAACCTCTAAACTCCAACTTCCAACCTCTATCCTTGCTGGCATCTCTCTTGCGCTTGCCCTCTATACTTATCTCGCCGCCGTCTCGCTCTTGCTCATCCTCTTCGCCTTCGGCGTTTATCTCGCGTTCACGCGTCGGCAATGGCGGTCAGCCGCCGTCGCGCTTGGGGTTGCAGTGGCGCTGTACTCGCCGCTGGCCTCAGCCATCGCCGGCAACGCGGCGCGGGTAAGCGTGGTGGGTGGGCCGCTCACCGCGCTGCGCGCCGGAGACCCGCAACCGATTCTGCAAAACATCGTGGGCGCCCTGGCGATGTTTGGCAACAGCGGCGACCCGGAAGCGCTGTACAACGTGCCGGGGCGGCCCGTGTTCAACGTCGTCGGCTTCTATTTTTTTCTTGGCGGCGTCATCATCAGTGTGTGGCGCTGGCGTGAACTGCGCTATGCCTTTTTGCTCCTCTGGCTCGTCGGCGGCCTCGCCCCCGCCTTCGCCAGCACCCCGCCTGCCAGCCTGAGCCATAGCATCACGGTCATGCCCGCCGTGTACATTCTGGCCGCTCTGCCCGTGTTTGAGTTTTCGCAGAGACCACAGAGATTCTTTCTGTCACTGTTGTTGTTTCTCGGTATCGCCGGGCGAGATTTGCCTGATTATTTCTGGCGCTGGCCTGCCGTTCCCGAAGTACGCTATCTCTACAAGGCTGAACTGCACGAGAAGGCTCGCCAGCTTCGCGGAGCGCCCCCGGCCACGTACGTTCTCAGCGGCTCGCTTTCGATTTGGGATCGCCGCGCGTTTATGCTTGAGGACGTGGCGGTTGACTCGCCGCCGCGCTGGGTGAATTCGGACTGGGCAATCGTCTTTCCCGCTGGCGCGCAGGCCGCTCACTACCTTTTCCCGTTGGCCGATTGGCAGAAGGACTCCCCGCCGCAGAATCCGGTTTCGATTCAATTTGTGAATGGCTTGATTCTTGAAGGCTGGGGCGGGCGGGGGGCCGCCGTCGTTGCCCACTGGCGAGTCGGCCAAACCTTTGAAATGGTCGAGCCGCCCATCGGGTCGAGTGTCGCTTCCCCGCCGTTCCCGGTCTTTACGTTCTTGCATCTTCTCAATTCAGATGGATCGTTCGCCGCCGGATCGGATCGCTTTGATGTGGATGTCTTCAGCTTGCAGGCGGGCGACCGTTATTTGCAGCGCCACCTGTTTGAGGCCGCGCCGGGCACTTATGCGTTGGAGATTGGCTTGTACAACCCCCTGACGGGCGGGCGTATTTTGACGGTGGATGGCCGTGATGCGGTCCTGCTTGGGAGTGTTACCGTCCCCTGAGACTCGTGGTAAAATTCGGTTCGCTTGCCCCCATCGTCTAGTGGACCAGGACGCGGCCCTCTCAAGGCCAAAACCGGAGTTCGAATCTCCGTGGGGGCACTCTGGCCGCCGGGTGCTGAGGCGGCTATTTTTTTGACTCGGAGAAACTCATGTCCAAATTAACGGCGATGAAAAGTTTGGCGCTGTTGGTAGTTACGCTCATGGCTGTCGCGGCAGCTGCGCCGCTGTCGGCGGCTCCGGCGGCCTCGCCAGCGGCGGCGATCCCTACGCCCGACGTGCCGGGCAATCTGCTGGCCAACCCCGGTTTTGAAAGCCCGTATAGCAAGCAATGCTGCCAGACGGATTTTTCACGCTTCTTTCCTAACATGCCGATTGACGAAGTGCAGGTGCCGCAAGGCTGGTTCGGCTGGTGGCGGCAGCCGGACAGCAGCCCCGAATATCCGTCGCGTTGCGACGTGAAGGACGCCAAGCCTGGCTGTATGTCGTGGCATCGCCCGGAGTGGCGTGAGGCCGCGCCGTATGCCAACCGCATCCGCACTGGCAACAACGCGCAAAAGTATTTCACGTTCCATTCTGTGCACGAGGCGGGGATGTATCAGCGCGTGAGCGGGCTCAAAGCTGGCCAGCGTTTGCAGTTCTCGGTTTATATGAGCGCCTGGTCTACGGCACAGGCCGAATCGCTTGTCTCGGAAGGCCAACAGACGATGAATCTGCGGGTGGGCATTGACCCGTTCGGCGGCACGGATCCTTTCAGCCCGAACATCGTGTGGAGCAAAGCGGGCGACTCTTACGACGTTTTTAGCCAGTTCACAGTGGAAGCGGTGGCCGCGGGCAATGCGGTGACGGCGTTCACCTACTCGCGCCCGGTGTACCCACTGCAACACAACGACGTGTACGTGGACGATGCGGCGCTGGTGGTGGCCGGCGCCGGCAGTGCGACGACGACGACCACCAAGCCGGGCGGCTCGACCGCCACCGGCGGCTCCAAACCAGCAACCACCAGTCCCTTTCCCGGCACGACGGTTGATAAAGATGGCAATATTTTGTACGTCATTCAGCCGGGCGACACAGCCTGGAGTCTGGCTCAGCGATTCAATACCACTGTTTCGGCGCTGGCGGCGTTGAACAAAGACAAGTTCAAAAGCATGGAAGTCTTGCGGGTTGGCAAGACGCTCATCGTCGGCAAAGTGAAGAAGTAGAGGCGGTGGCCCCCATCAACCACATCGCCGAAATTTCGCCGCGCCCGGTCTTCCTCATGCAAGGCGGGTCAGACACCACCATCCCCACTGACTCCGGTCAGCGCCTGTACGATGCGGCCAGGGAGCCGAAGGAGTTGTGGTTCGATCCAGAGCTTGGCCACGTCCAGTTTGACGCCAAACGCCCGGAAGAGTATGAACGGCGGGTGATTGAGTTTTTCGACAAGTATCTGTTGAGTAAGTAACCATTCACCACAGAGCACACGGAGCTTTTCAGAGATTCTCTTTTTCGCTCTTCGCGCGCTCTGCGAACTCAGCGGTAGTCCTTGGGATTTTGGCTGTTGGGAGTTGAGATTTATGGAAATCTTCATCATCCTCTTCGTCTCCATCATCATGGGCGTCCTGCCAATGCTGATCTACGCCGGGTTTCTGTGGTGGCTGGATCGATGGGAGAAGGAGCCGCTTCACCTGCTGGCGGCGGCCTTCACCTGGGGCTTCATCCCGTCGGCCATCATCGCCTTGATCTCGCAAATCATCCTCGACATTCCGGCGACGGTCGTGTTCGGCGAACACTCGTTGGGCTACGATCTGTTTAGCGGCAGTATCATCGCGCCGGTGACTGAAGAAGGCGTCAAGGCGCTGGCGGTGTTGTTGATTTTCATCTTCTTCTACCGCGAGTTCGACTCTCTGCTGGACGGCATCATTTACGGCTCGCTGGCCGGGTTCGGGTTTGCCGCCATCGAGAACATTCTCTACTTCGTCAGCTTCGGCAGTGAGGAGCCGTCTAGCCTGGGCTGTTTGATTTTCATGCGGGCGTTTCTGTTCGGCCTCAACCACGCCTTCTTCACCAGCCTCACCGGTTTGGGCTTCGCGGCGGCGCGCTACCAGAGAAACATTCTGTTCAAACTGCTGTTCCCGCTCCTCGGCCTGGCCGCCGCGATTGCCGCGCATGGTTTGCACAACGGGCTGGTCACGTTTGGCATTATCGGCCTGCCGTTTGCGGTGCTGGCCGACTGGTTCGGCGTGGCCGGCGTGTTCGTCGTCGCCCTGTTTTCGCTCTATCACGAATCAAAATGGATCAAGCAATATCTGGCCGAAGAAGTTGAGATAGGAACGCTGACTGCCGGGCAAGCCTCTACGGTTGGCTCGTTTGGCGGGCGCATTGCCACCAACTTTTCATCGCTGGGCGGCGGCCCGGGCCGCTGGTGGCGAACGCGCCGCTTTTACCAGCAGTGCACCGAACTGGCTTACAAGAAGCACCAGTTGAACAAGATGGGCAACGAGGGCGGCAATCAGGCGATTATCGAGAAGTTGAGGGGTGAGGTGAGAGGGTTGAGCGGGCAGATATGATCCAGTCGAGACCTGACAGGTTTTTTCGCGAAGCGGACCTGTCAGGTCTTAGCCGGGAGTGGTAAAATACCGCCACTAGCCCCCGTAGCTCAGTGGATAGAGCGCCACCCTCCGGAGGTGGATGCCGGCGTTCGAGTCGCCGCGGGGGCGCTGGGTAGCCACAAAGGATTCGCCGATGACGCTCGTCATTTCCCCACAAACGCTCCCGCCATCGGTCACGCTGGAAAGGGTGCAAAAACTTAGCGCGGCGCTGACGGCGCGTGAGCAGTTGTTGCGCCAAATCATTGCCAGGTTCGAGGGCCATTACGCCTGTTCACTCTCGGAATTGAATCAGCGCCTGGCCGCCCGCCAACTGCCCGGTGGCCGACACCCGGCCTGGGAAGACGCCATTGAATGGGGCAACGCCGTTGACCGGCTGGCGCAGGCGCAACTCACGCAGAGCATCCTGGCATGGCTGATCAACTTACTGAAGCGCTCGACCTCCTCGTAGCTCTCTGCCCTCACATCCGTTCCACCCGCGACCTGGTCACCAGAATTCGTTGAGAATTATTCAATCGGCCAGCCCGGTATCGCCTCGTCAATCTCTGCCATCAGCTCGAATCTCGTATTCAAATCCGCCTGGGTCAAGCGGCAACTTTCTTTCTAGGCTTCAGTTCAGAACGGTTACGAAGTGTGTGAGGCTTTGCGTTGAGTTTGGCTGACGTTTTCTTGTTTGAAAGGATGCGAATTTCGACTCGAGCATCCAATGCGTTAGCCAACTGTCGCAGAAAGGGCAAGTCCGGATCAGTCTTGCCACTCTCCAGACGAGCAATGCTCGGTTGCTGAGTGCCTGCAAGTTTAGCCAATTGGCTCTGGGTCAGCCCGCGCAGAATCCGCAGTCGGGCGATCTGATATGCTGGCTCTTGCTCGCGGGCCGCTGCCTGAAACTCTGGATCGCGCAACTGCTTCTTTTCCCAATCTTCAAAACGGATCGTGGTCATCTGTCCTCCTCCAGAAACTCCTTCATTCGCCGCTCGGCAGTGGCAATTTCAGCTACCGGTGTCTTCTGCGATTTTTTTCGGAACCCATGTAAAACAATAAAACGGCGGCCCGTATAAGCGAAGTAAAACAAACGGGCATCGCCACCCCGCAGCTCGCGTAGTTTACTGCGACCGCTGAGTGGCCGAGAATGGGGCAGTCCCAGCATAAGCCCAAACTCTCGGAGCAAACGCAGGACGTTGCGAGCTTTAGCGCGTTCTTGCTCCGGCAAGCTGTTGATAAAGTCCAGCACTGGGCTTTTGTCTCGCCGAGTTACGTAGAACTCAATCTGCCATTCTGTCCGCGCCGGCTCTTCGCTCATTGCAAACAGTATAACGTATAAGTTATAGTTGTCAACTGCTTAGACGGTGTAAATTTCGCCGCCCAAGAGGGTGGATGCCGGCGTTCGAGTCGCCGCGGGGGCGCTGAT
>Ga0247727_10000851_pt1 | contig 74232 bp, 72 predicted proteins | sample WisWelCaveWW1625_FD_202498 | JGI IMG/M metagenome (GOLD analysis project Ga0247727, IMG submission 202498) | Biofilm microbial communities from Wishing Well Cave, Virginia, United States - WW16-25 | ecosystem: Environmental > Aquatic > Deep subsurface > Groundwater > Cave microbial mat | place...
GCTCCACCGGCACCACAACCACCGGCACCACCAAAACAGAAACTGTTACCAAAATTCTCAAAGACACCAAAGCTCCCTCAGTTAGCTTCAAAACTAAATTCGACAAACCGTTTGATAAAACACCCACAATCGAAGGCACAGCCACCGACGACAGCGGCATTTCACAAATTGAATACTCAATTGACAATGGCAAAAACTGGCTTCCGGTAGATTCCATTACCAGCCAATTCGCCAAATCCACAACCTTTGGTTTCACTCCTTTAAATCTTCTGGATGGCGACTACAAGGTCAAAGCCCGTGCAACCGACCCTACCGGTAACGTTGGTACAAACCAGACTCAAACTCTAGTTTTTGACCGTCTCCCCCCATTAATCGGCAGCAACATCATTTCTGTTGGACCATTAATTTTAGAACCGGACCAAAATGGCCAAATTGTTACTTTACAAAATTTGGACCAAAAAATTACTCTTTCCTCAGTTGGCGGTGCCAACGAAATTAAAATAGCGGCAGCAGACGAAAGCTTCGCTTTGACAAAAAACGCAGAAAGTGGGCTTTGGTCAACAAACTTAAAATTCGACGAAGCCGGCCCTTACCACTTATTTGCCAACTCAACAGATGGAGCCCAAAACAACACCCAGAGAGAATTAAGCTCTATTTATGTTGTCGAAAACGGCAAAGTTTTAAATAATCAAAAACAGATCATAAATGCCCAAATTAAAGTCTATTATTTTGAACCGACACTTGCCCAATTTGTCACTTGGAATGCCACATATTATTCCCAGAAAAACCCCCAAAAAGTAAATGAATTTGGCCAGTATCAGCTGTTTTTACCGGCCGGTAAATATTATTTGGAAATAGAAGCTGCAGGTTATAAAACCCAAATCAGCCAGATCTTTGAACTTGAAAAGAGTCTTCCAATAAATACCAATTTCACACTTAAAAAAGCAAAGGGCATAAAACTTGGCAATTTCTTCTTGGAAATTCCCACATTAATTCCTACGCTAATCAATCTTGATCTTGCCGAATATAAATCCGAAGCTAAAGAGTCCATAGATCTTATTGATAAAGAACTCCCGCCTTTCTCTCTAAGTTCGGATCAGGAAACAATAACGGATCTTTCCCTTAGGGGAAAACCAACAATAATAACTTTCCTAAACAGTTGGTCCCCGTATACTTTTGAGCAAATTGCATCAATTAATAAAATTAAAAATTCGCAGGGCATAGAAAGTATTGTTATTTTCCCCCAAGAATCAAATTCTCAAGTATCTATTTTCAAACACCGGGGCAGCTACAGCCTAAAAATGTTTGCCGACCCAGACGGCACGCTTGTTGAACCTCTAAATTTAAGGGTAGTACCAACCCATTTCTTCATAAACCGCAAAGGCATTATTCAAAAAATTGAAGTTGGCGTTCTTTCGGACAATGAATTAATTGATAATATTATTAATTAGCGTAGAATTCTTATGAAAAGCCAAATCTCAAATCGCAAAGATTTAACATTTGAATTTTAACATTTGAGGTTATACTTAAGAAAATGTGGTTACAATTTTTACTTGAAAACATTCACTTTGCCATAAATATCCTGGCAGCGCTTGTTACCTTTGCTGTTTTTTGGCTTTACACCGACGCCTGGCTTGGCAAAAAAAACTTCAAAGACCTTACTCTAATTCTCGGTTTCTTTCTCCTTTCTATTTCCTTTTTAATTCACGCCGTCTTTATCGAATCGTCTCTTTTAACCTCATCTATTTTCGGCGCAAATATTAATTCAATCGCAACTTCAGCAACCAGAATTATTGCCCTAACCTTAATCTTAATTTCCCAAGTTACAACTTCCCTTCAGAAAAAACCAGCAAAGCTAAAAGCAAATACAACACCTGCATTACTTGGAATTGGCGCAACCTTTGCCCTAACACCACCTCACCTACAAATCCTCTTTCCTCTTCTGACAACTATCGTAAGCTTCTTTTACCTAAGAAGAGCAACTGTCGGCCTTGAAGACCATCTTAAGCCGGTTACCCTATCTTTCTTTTTACTTTCCATCTCAGAATTGCTAGCCCTCTCTTCACTTTTTGCAAACACCAATAATATTCAAATTTACAAACTAGTAGCTCCGTTTGGACCCCTCTGGATTGCCTCTCACCTAGTTTTAACTCTAACAACAATTGTTTTAGGAAAATGGGTCTTTGGTTATCTTTTAAAAAGGTTTCAGACACAGCTTTTTATGTTTTTCACCACCGGTATTGTCTTAATTTTTTTAATCATCACAGTTGCCTTTACTGGCTTACTTCTTAAGAATTTACAGGATGAAACTACAAAAAGATTAGAAACCGACGCAAAAGTATTGAACTTTGCCCTCAATAGTAAAAAGAGTGAGCTTCTTTCTGACATCCAAGTATTTGCCCAAAATCCCCAAATAACTCAAGGTACGGCCGAAAAAGATCAGATAAAATTAGCTAGCTCCACCCAAGATTTCCTTCTGGCCAAAAAACTTACCTCACTAGTTGTTGTTTCGGAAACCGGCCAGGTTTTAATGCGCGGCGAAGACAAAGAAAGGTTTGGTGATTCACTTTCCGATAATCCCCTTGTAAAAAGAGGTTTACTGGAACAGTCGCTAACTAGCGTAGTTACAAAAGACGGCCCCATTGCCCCACTGGTCACCGTTGAAGCGGTAACCCCCATTAAAAACGAAGAGTCTCAGATTATTGGTGCTGTTTTAGGCACTTCCATAATCGATAATGCCTTTGTGGACGGCATTAAAAGCGCTACCGGCCTAGAAATCTCTACATACGGAGAAAATCAACTTTCAGCAACTACATTAGTAGCTACTGACAAAAAATCTAGAGCCATTGGTATTAAAGAAGAAAATAAAAAAATTACCCAAAATTTGCTTGTTTCGGGCGAAAACTATAATGGCCCTGTCGAAATTTTAAATACTCCCTATTTTGCAGCCTACGTCCCCTTAAAAGACGTAGACAACACACCAGTCGGCATGATTTCTGTTGCTAAAGAACAAATAGGAGTTTTAAAAACCGCGGGTCGTTCCATAGAGTTAACCTTTTTCATAACTGTAATTCTAATGGTTTTATCTGTTATTCCATCTAATTTCATCGCAAGATATTTAACCAATCAATTAAAATAAAGGTGTGAAATCTACCCAGGCTAACTCACAAGAATCAAAAGATCCTCAAGAAAAATCTAGTCTTTTGGTTCCGTTAATATTGTCAATATTAGTTTTTTTTGCCTCTTTGGTAGCTACAGTTACTTTTTGGTTTAACTACAGGGAAAATCTTCAAGAACAAGCTCAAACTAAATTTGAAAATGAAACAGCGAGGATTTCAAGCTTAATTTCCACGAGATTTACTAGATACGAAGTTGCTCTGCGCGGAGCCCAAGGTCTGTTTGCTGTATCAGAAGAAATCACCAGAGATCAATGGAAAAAGTACGTAAATACGCTCGATATCTCTAAAAATTTCCCGGGAATACTTGCTTTTGCATATGTCCAATTAGTTACAGCACAAGAAAAATTAAACCACACAAAACAAATCCAGGGCCAAGGATTTGCCAATTACGAAATTAAACCCCCAGGCGATCGCGAGCTTTACGCCCCAGTAATTTATCTTGAACCATTTTCAGGAGCAAATTTGGAAGCTTTCGGCTTTGATATCTTTAGTGAAAAAACCAGACGAATCTCGCTAGAAAAAGCCAGAGACACCGGTTCAGTCTCCTTGACCGACAGGATCATCCTGGTTCAGGAAAAGGATAGTCCGCAAGAACAAAGTGGCTTTTTAATATCCCTTCCAGTCTATAAACATAATGTCGCCCTAGAGTCGCCAGATCAGCGCCAAAGCGCCATAACAGGTTTTGTCAACGCACCAATTAGAATTGAAGACTTCCTTAGAAAGATCTTAGAAGAAGAAGAAGAAGAAGAAGACATCTCTGTAGAAATTTATGACTTTCATGTTGCAGATAATTTGCAAGAAGACAAGAAAATATTTGCTTCAAAAAATACAATTTCTGGGGAAAAATTTATATTAGCTAAAACCATCGACGTTGCCGACAATCAATGGATAATCAACTTTTCCGGCCCCAAAGAATTCGGCCTGAATAAATCTGAAACAAACCAGCCAATTCTTATATTGGCAGGCGGTATTTTTTTCAGCTTAGTCCTTAGCTTCTCATTCCTTCTTGTTAGTTCATCCCGACAAAGAGCCCTCAGATTGGCAAATTCAATTACGCTGGATCTAAAAAAATCCGCAGAAGACCAGAAAAAATTAATCGATTCCCTTCCAGATCTAATTTTTAGAATTGCAAAAGACGGCACTTTTCTTGAAGCTAGAGCTTCTTCCGAAGACTTATTTCTATTCCCCCCAAAACAATTTTTAGGTAAAAAAATTGCAGAAGTCATGCCCCAAGAAATAACCACGCTAACGATGAAGGCAATTGCCCAAACACTATCTACCGGAAATATTCAAAGTTTTGAATATTTGTTAACATTAAATGGTAAGCCCATGTATTGGGAGGCAAGGGTCAACAAATTAAATAACGAAGAAGTTCTATTAGTAACAAGAAACGTAACCGAAAGAAAAGTGGCAGAATTTAACTTAAAATCAAAAACCGCAGAATTCGAAAGAATGAATAAAATAATGATTGACAGAGAACTAAAAATGGTTGAAATGAAAGTGGAGATAAAAAAACTAAAAGGCACGCCGCAAAATGAATAAAATCTCACAATTTTGGCCATTTATTATTTCATTAATCTTTTTATCGTTAAGCCTATTTTGGGTTTGGCAAATAAGACCGACAGCCAGTGCTCTTCCAGATAATTTTAGATTTGACGCAAATGTATTTTCGCTTGACAATTTTTACGATGAATCCAACGGCGACTTCTCAGGACAAATTGAATCAAAAACCGATTTTGCCTACAAAGTTAAGGACATAAAAAATGGCTATTTTATCATTCAAAATCTTTTTACAGTCAGAAAGCCAAGCGGCGAGAAAATCTTTTCTGTTGAAAGAAATTATGGCATCGATCCCAAAACAGGCACGCATGTAGCAGGTCTTGGAGACCACGACAGAAACGGTTATCTTTTTGCTCCAAAAAATCTCAACAAACAAGACTTTACTTATTGGCATGTTAACTACGATACTCCTGCCAGAATGGTTTTTGCCGGCGAGGAGGAAATTATGGGCCTTGGGGTATATCGGTACGAAGCCGATTATCACGCGGATCAAACAGAAAACTTAGGATTTTTGCCGGGAGTTGGCAAGACACGCGGAATTGAACTCGATATCAATTTAAATCTCTGGATCGAACCAAAAACCGGCAGAATGGTCAAATATGAAGATAAGACAATCGCCTATTATTATGATCTAAAAACCAAAGAAAGAATAAATCCTTGGAACAAATTTTCCAATAAATTTAAAGAGGAAAGCATTAAAAATCAGGTTGGCCAAATTAGATTCCTTAAGCTAAAAATCTTTGTTTTTGAATGGGTAATCCCAACTTTTGGGGTTTTAATTTCCCTAATTACCTTAGTTTTCAGCGTTAAACAAAGTAAGTACAAGAAAAAAGGAGGTGAAATTTAATGCCCTCAAACAATATCAAATTGTTGGTTGACGCTATCGTAGTTTTAATCGGTTTTTATGCTGTTTATAAAGGCAAACAAGCGGCAATGGGTGGCCTTTTTGGCCAGGCAATGACCTTCATCTTGGTCGGAATTTCTGTTTTAACCTTAAATCATGCCTTAGATACAGTTTTTCTGGCAGATTTTCTTAAAAGGTCCGGCCACACCCAAGATTTATTACAGTCGACTGCTGTCCACCGATATATAAATCTAGTAGGTTTCGTCCTTGTGGCCATTGGATTTTCCAAAATTGCCAAAACTCAAGACAATAAATAAAAACTAAACATTCTCGATGAGGTAATTTACAGCTTATGTCAATTTTAAGAAAACTATTTTCTAAAAACCCACCCCCAAAACTCCCGCAACGTCTAGCCCTGCAAGAATCAAGCCCGACAACAATAGATTCGATTTTTAAATACCTCACAGATCAAGTTGGAAAAACTCGTAACATGCAAGAATTGTTGGCAGATTACGATAACGTCCGTAAATTGCCTAGCGATCAAAGAGAATTTTCATTTATTAAAACCTATTTTGCGTTTGAAGAATTCCTAGTCACTCAAAAGCCTCCTGTTACAACTAAACAATTCACTCACCAAAGCTTAAGGGAAGAAATTGGCAAATCATTAAATCTTGCCGGCTTAAGTCCTTACTTTAAACTAATCTTTTTACCACCACCCCTTCAGACTTTCCTGATTTGTAATCTTAACCTCAAATCAATCATTAAATATTTTCTTTATAACTTAGGCACCATTAGACTCCATAATCTTGTCGCTCGAAGCGTAAGAGGAACCTTACTTGAAAGTTCGAAATTCACAGAAGATGAAGGGTTTGAAGTTGAGGACATCATTAGAATTCAACATCCAGAAACACAGGATATCACTCAGGCTTTCAAATTGATTTACCAAGAGATCTTTAACTCACTTACATTGACTGTCGGTGAGAAAAAACCTGTCCAACTCTATTTAGAAACGTATAACTTCGTTAAAACTCTCTATTCTTTCGACATTATTTCTATTTTCCTCGACATACTGCCCAAAAATCCCGCTTTTGAGACAGAAAAGTTGACACTTTTAAGTCGTGGGGATCTTGAAAATCAAATTAGAGAGAGAACACGGGAATTATCATTTGCCAAAGAGCAGCTGGAGAGAAAGATTGGACAAGTTGAATCTCAAAATCAAACTCTTGAACAAACAAAAAAAGCAATGTTAAATTTGCTTGAAGACTCAAAAGAGCTTGAATTAAAACTCAAGGAAGAACGGGATCGTGCTCAAGCAATTATTTCCTCAATGGGAGAATCAATTCTCGTTGTCGATAAAGATTTCAAAATAACCATGATAAACGATGCTGCCGCCAAACTACTTGAGGTTTCCAAGGATTATGCTCTTGGTAAAACTTGGTCAGACTTAGTTTCAGCGCATGTTGGTAATCAGAAAATTAGTCACTCAGAAAGATCTTTTACCATAGCAATGACCGAAAAACGCTTAGTCATTACTAAAATGGAAAGTAATCATTACTACCAAACAAAATCCGGCAGAAAATTCCCGGTAACGGCCATTACTACTCCGCTCTTTGGTAACGGTGTCATCGGAGCCGTTAAAGTCTTCCGCGATGTTACCCACGAAAAATACGAAAAAGAAATAATTGAAAAGAAAGTAGAGGAGCAAACAAAAACCATTAAAGAGGATCAAGCAAAATTCATTGCTGCCTTAGACAGCCTCCCCAGGGGATTCATCATCGTCGATACCAATGGCAAAATCATGGTGGAAAACGAATCAATCTCAAAGATTTTCGAAAAAGAAAAGAAGAAATGGACTCTAGAAGAACTGGCTCAAGAAATGGAAGGCTCTTTTGATTTAGTTGCCAATTACAAACTTTGTCTCGTTGAAAAATTACCTATTCATAAACCCGAATTTAACCTGAAAAGTAAAATCTTAAGAATCTATTTGGCTCCGGTTTTTCTAGATGAAAATCATCAGGATCTCTCAGGCATCTTAATTCTTATTGACGACATTACGGAAGCAAAAATCCTAGAGCGTTCCAAAGACGAATTTTTCTCAATTGCCTCTCACGAACTACGAACTCCCCTAACTGCAATCAGGGGCAACACAGCCTTAATCAAAGAGTACTATAGCGATAAAATCGTCGATAAAGAATTTAAGGAAATGATAGATGACATCAACCAATCAACTATTAGGCTCATTGATATCGTCAACGACTTTTTGAATATTTCCCGCCTCGAGCAAAAGAGAATGCAATATAAAAATAGCGACTTTGACATTTCTGAGCTAATTGAGGAAAGCATTAAAGAATTCCAAGCGACAGGATCGCAAAAAAAGCTTTATTTAAAATTTGAAAATGCGAAAGTTCAATTACCTAAAGTTTTTGCTGACAGGGACAAAACTAAAGAAATAATACTCAATCTCGTCGGCAATAGTATTAAGTTCACAGAAGAGGGTGGCATCACAATTTCAACTCAACTCCTACCTGGCTTTTTAAAAATTTTGATAACAGATACCGGCCGCGGAATTGATGAAAAAAACCAGTCTCTTCTTTTTCATAAATTTCAACAAGCTGGCGACAGTATTTACACAAGGGACGCAACAAAAGGTACAGGTCTTGGACTTTATATTTCGAAAATGATGATAGAGGGAATGAAAGGCCAAATTGGCCTAGAACGCTCCGAGATAAACAAGGGTTCCACTTTTTACTTTACCCTTCCACTTGCCCAACCGGCATCTAAAAATACCAAAGAGGAGCAAATCTCGCCTTATGGATTTAAAGGCGAATCTTAAGACTTAAAACCTACCTTTGCATATCTGGATTGTGAGGGTTATCATAAAATCAAATGGCCAAAATACTAATAATCGAAGATGACCCCTACGTCAGACGCTTTTACGAAAAACTCTTTCACTTAAACAACTATGATGTCGACATTGCCGCCGACGGCACTGAAGGCCTTCAAAAAGCAATCAAGGGACAACCATCTCTCATACTTTTGGATATCGTCATGCCCAAAATTAACGGTTTGAAAGTCTTAGAAGAACTCAAAAGGAACCAAGAGACCAAAGAATGTCATGTAGTCATGCTCACCAACATAGACAATACCCAAGTCATCGCAGAAGCAACCAGGCTCGGGGCCAGCGACTTTGTGATTAAATCGTCTGCACCACCTGAGAAACTTTTAGAAATAGTCGAAAAATATTTTGAATCGCAAACAACAAATTAAAAAAATATGGCCAAGATTCTAACGTTTTTACGAAGTAAAAAGGCAAGCAGGCTTTGACATAATATGGCAAAGATTCTTATCATCGAAGACGACCCCTTAATGGCCAGGATGTATCAAAAGATCTTTTCTTTTGAGGGATACCAAATAGAAGTGGCTCAAGACGGCGAAGATGGCCTCGAAAAAGTCAAGAACAATCATCCCAATTTAATTCTTTTAGACGTCATGATGCCCAAAATGAATGGCTTTCAGGTTCTTGAAAAACTAAAGGTCGATCCAGATACTAAAAAAATTCCTGTAGTTATGTTAACCAATCTTGCTGGTCAATCAGACGCAGAAAAGGCTTTAACCAAAGGCGCCGTCAAATACATCGTTAAAAGTGAATACGAACCAAAACAAGTCGCCAATATGGTCAAAGAGATCCTCAAAGGTTACACCCGAGACGAGGTCCCCGGTGGCTAAACTTAAAACCGCAAAAAAAACAAGACCACAAAAAAAACAAGTTCCACTAGCTACCAAACAGCAAACACCCAAAGATCAAAATACTGATCCTAAAACAATCGTCCAAAAAGAAGCAATCACCGGTAGCACCAGCAAGAATTCGCAAGAAATACCAACCGTCAACGTCAATTCGCAGCTTGAAATCGACAAAGCTAAAAAACCGGAATCAACTGTTCCCGAAGTTCAACTAAACGCTCCCTTAAAAATAGAGGAGGCACCAACATTTGACGCTGCAGTTCCTCTTGAAAAACACAATAGGAAATTATTTGCTTTTGGAATATTTGTCACGCTCTTGATAATTTCGCTAACGGCAACAGCTTCATATTTTTTAATCAACGATAAGTTTCAAGAAAAAACAACCATCCAAAATTTAGAGATAAAACAAGAAGACCGAGCCCCAAAAACTCAAACCACGACTTTTAACAAATCAGCCTGGACCTTGGAGATATTAAACGGCTCTCAAATTGCCGGATCTGCTGGCAATATTGCCCAAAAACTTGAAAATTTAGGCTTTAAAGTCCTAAAAATTGGCAATGCTGATAACAAAAATTATCAATCGACTCAAATTTATATTCAAGATTCTCTAAAAGACCAAACTCCTGCTTTTCTCAAAGAAATTTCAACCGTTGTAAAAAATGCCACTTCCGCCGCTAGTCTAAAAGACTCCACTGCCGCAGCCAGAATAATAATCGGCAAAAACTAAAAAAATACTTGAAAAATTAGCTCTTTTAGTGTTTCATTAGTTGATGCCGGAAGAGACAGAGGAAATAAAAGAGGAAACAACCCAAAATAGTTCATCTCCCTCAACTGAGTCTACTCAAACTGAAAATCCAAAGCCCCAAAATCCACAAGTTAAAAAAATCAATAAAATCCGTCTCATTCTTTCTCTCGTCTCGCTAGTAATCATTGCAGCTTTGTCAACAACCGGATTCTTTTATTATCAGTCCCAACAAGAATTAAGAATGCTCCAAAAAGACCCCAAAAACGCCGTGAGCCAAGAAGTACAAGAAACAATCAACAAGGTAGGTACATTGATAATCCTACCTACCAGTGAAGAACCTCAAGTTGCAACAATTACTGACCCAGAAAAGTTAAAGGATCAACCGTTCTTTGCAATTGCCCAAAAAGACGATAAGGTTTTAATCTACGCAAACGCTAAAAAGGCCATTCTTTATAGACCAAGCGAAAATAAAATTGTAGACATTGCGCCTGTCAACCTTGGCAACCAAGAGCCTGGCAAAGTTGCAGGTGAATCTTCCAGAAAATTACGCTTTGTTATCCTAAACGGCACTAATGTCAGTGGTCTAGCCCGTAAGTATCAAGAAGAGGTCACACAAAAAATTCAAAACTCAGAGGTAATTTCAGTCGGCGATGCCAAAACCAAAGACGTTACCAAAACCTTTGTTGTCGCGTTGCAGGATCTGACTACTCAAAATATCGAGGGCTCCCTAGGTATCGAAAGTCAGAACCTCCCTGAAGGTGAACAAAAACCAGCTGCCGACTTTTTAATCGTTCTAGGAACTGATAAAGCAGCTACTCAATAAAAAATTTTACCTATTGCATTAAGAATCTTAAATTGGTAATAATTTTAGATAACATTTAGAAGCATGGATCAAGACAGTCCTCAACCGGAAGCACCAAAACCAGCATCCTCACGTCGAGTGCCAAAACTTAAACCAAAAGAATTTTTGATTCTTTTAGTAGTCGCTATCATCGTAGTTGCAGTTGCTTCAAGCTTTTACCTTTTCGATCAATATAAAAAGACCAAGGCAGAACTCACCAAACTCAAAGCCAATCCGAGTGAAGCAAGCCAACAAGAAGCCAAAAGTCTTATAGAAAAAGTCGGAAAGCTTGTTAATCTGCCAGAAGGCGAGCAACCAACAGTAGCCACAATTACCGACATCGAAAGACTCAAAGACCAAGCATTCTTTGCCAAAGCCAAAAACGGAGACAGGGTTTTAATTTATACTCAGGCGAGAAAGGCTTATTTATACGACCCAATAGCCGACAAGCTTATTGATGTTGCACCTGTTAATATCGGCACTCCTTCCGCAACCCCAAGAAGATAATAATTTACGAAAGCGCAGTCACAGCTGGTAGACTTTTTCCCGCCAAAAATTCAAGCATTGCCCCCCCGCCAGAACTGACAAAAGAAAAATTAGAAATAAGATTATTTTTAGCTAAAAACTCTAGCGTTTCTCCTCCACCTACTACGCTATAAACTCCACTCTGGATAATTGCGGCAGCAACTGCAAGAGTTCCCGCTGTGTATCCCCCTTCGTAATATCCCAAGGGGCCATTCCAAATTACGGTCTTGGATTTTTTTATAATTTCAGAAAATCTTATCTGGCTTGGCGCATCAATGTCTTTAGAATCAGATGTTAAAGCGGCAACCCAAACATTTGGCCCAAAAGCTAGTGCGTTGTGCTTAATCTCAAGTGGTAATTCGCCACCAACTAAAACGAAATCAGCAATTTTTGAAAGGTTGGTCACCAAAGGCAACTTTGTTTCAATCTTGGCACCCCCAACTACTGCCACAAATGGCCTGAGTGGTCCAGAAAGAAGCTTCGTTAACTCTTCCACTTCTTGCTCTAAATGAAACCCCGCAGCATGGGGCAAAAGTGTAGGTAATGTAACCATAGAAGCATGAAGCCTGTGGCAATTACCGAATGCTTCATTTATATATATATTGGCAAGTGAAGCCAATTGTTTGGCAAATGCAGGGTCATTTGCCACCTCTCCTGGCCAAAATCTTAAGTTTTCTAAAATAACCAACTGATTATTCGTTGTCTGATTTAGTTTTTCCTGAAATACAACTGGCCTGCCTAAAATTGATTGAAGAGGAATTAAAAGCTGTTTTGTAGAAAGCGCCGGGTCTGGCATTTGAGGCCTGTCAATATGTCCGGCAATAATTACTTTTGCTCCTTGCCCTAACAAATAACTAACAGTACTCTTAAGATTCGTTAACCTGGTACCGCCTTCAATAGCAATCTGTGACTTCTGAACTGGCACATCCAAATCCGCCCGCACAAAAACCGTTTTTTGGGAAACATCAATTTGGGAAATAAGCTTCATTAGTTATATTAAGTATAGCTTAGAAAAAATTATGAAGCCAAGAAGTTAAAGATTCTGACGCTTTCTAATTACAGCAGCAGATGCACTGATTGCGCCAGCTGTATGTCCGTTGAGAAGTCCTGCTATTTGTGCTTCATCGACCTCTGATGGAGTACACCAACGATTTCTGCCATCATTTTTTAAAGTTTCTCGAAGCTCAGGGTCAGAAATAGTTAGAGCAAAACCATAATTAGTGGCATCGATCCTGTTTGCATCCGCGTATGGCAGAGGAAAAACGTCTATTTTCCCGGAATCAAACAGCACTCGAATATCCTCGCTTCCTCCAACTTTTGACAAGAGATCGTACATCGCCGGATCTTTATCCCTCTCTCCCTTTAAAAGATCTGCAAGTTTAGTAGCAGAGGTTTGAATTGGAGTTCTAAAGAGCAAATTTTTGGGGGTTCTAGCATAGGGTTCCGGTGCCAGAGTTAAAAGAACATTCGCAATTTCGTCCCTCAAAGCTCCAACAATTCCGCTGGTTCTTATATTCAATTCACCTTCTCTTGTCGGAAGAACCATTTCTGTTTCAACCTGATGAATTCCTGGTTGATTCCATTGGAATTCTGCGGAACCATCTGGCTTTAAACGAGTGACTTGAGATCCTTTAATTATAAAAAATGCGCCAACAATCTCTTTAACTTCCGAATTTTCAGTTAGGTTGACCTTCCATTTATCACCGTCAGTGACGGGAACATCCTCTAGCTTCACGACCCCAAAAGTTTCTAAACGTTCTTGATACCAACTCACAAGATCAACTGGTTCCGGAGAAATCTCGAGTTTTCTGATTGGTCTTGAATGGTAAATCGGCTGTTGTTCGCTCGTCATTTCCCTGAATTATAGGTCCTTAGCGTAGCCATGTCAAAAAAAGTAGAAAGTTGAATATCAATTCTCCGGCAGATCCCACAGTGTTCTAGCCTCCCCAACTAAATAAAGAGAACCCGTAACCAAAACCAGTTTACCCTGAGCACTTGCACTGAGACTTGTCGAAGTGAGTCGAAGGGCATTAAATACTGCTTCTTGAGAATTGTTAGTAACTATGATTTTGGAATTTGAGATTTGCTCGCCTTGAGCGAGTTTCGAGTCGAAAGGGAGTTTGGAATTTACGAAATCTTTGATTTCGTAAGGGTCGACAGCCGCAAAGAATCCAGTATCAGTCGCTGCCTTAAATTCCGTAGCAAAAATAGCATCCACGGAAAGCTCACTTATAAGAAACCTCAGCATTTTCTTCCAATCCTTCCCCTTTTTGAATGCGACAACCAGAGTGATTTTGGAGTTTGGAGTTTGGAGTTTGGAATTTTTGAGAAAATTAACTAGGATCTTAATTTTATCAAGGTTGTGCGCTCCGTCCAAAATCACATCTTCTTGAACCTCTTCAAATCTTCCAGGAAAACCCAAGCTAAGAGCTTCCTTCATAGTATCTCTATCCAAAAGAATTCCTAGGGCGCCCATAGAAGTTAAGCTCATAGAAAAACACTCATAAGTAAGAAAGCACTCGCCTCTTTTAACAATATCTTTATATATAATAAGGTAACCTTTTGTATCATTTTTACTTAATTTAACTAGTTGTGCCTTCTTTCTCTCGGCTTCCTTTTCTATTACTTGAAGCGCTTTACCTTTTGCCCCAGTGATTACAGGTACCCCGTCTTTAATAATTCCGGCTTTCTCAAAGGCTATTTTTTCAATTGTTTTTCCTAAAATATCTGTATGATCCAAACCGATATTTGTAATAACACAAAGCTCTGGTCTCAACACGTTCGTCGCGTCTAGCCTTCCACCCAAACCAACTTCCACAACTGCCCAATTTACCCTCTCTTGGGCAAAATGCAAAAAACTTGCCGCTACCAAAATCTCAAAATAACTAGGAATTAATTTCGGTTTTGTCCTTTGAATCTTCTCTACAACCGTTTTTACCTCATTAATTAGTTTCACTAATCTTCCCACCGAAATCGGCCGTCCGTTAATCTGCATCCGCTCTCCGATATAGGTCAAATGCGGCGAAATGTGTAACCCGACCTTCGGTCGGTTCAATTTCCAATTATCAAATTCCAAATTCCAATTCTTAGTTTTATTGTTAGGACCTTTTTGGAGTTTGGAGTTTGGAGTTTGGGATTTACTTCGTTGCAATAATCTTACACAGTAATATGCCGTCGATCCTTTCCCGCTCGTCCCCGCAATATGAATTGATTTAAATTTTTCCTGCGGATTTCCCAGTAGTTTAAGTAGATATTCGATCCTACTAAGTCCTAAATTTTCTTTTGAATATGTATAAGGGATAAAACCCTCAAGCCACGCCCTTGCCTCAAAATAATCCTTAACCATTCAATCTTTCGGCTTTAGCTAGAGCAGCAACAACCATAAATCTACTCTTAGTATCCATTTTGCCAAAAACTGCCGACCTCAATCTAAAAAACTCATCCTGATTTATTTGCAAGTTTCTTCCTATTTCGGAATTTGTCCAACCCGAATTAAATGCCTCAATTAACTGGTTTTCCTTTAAATTAAATTCGCCCCTTCTGATAGGCGGAATTCGCAAATTATCTATCTCTTCACTCATAACAGCAAATTTTACAGCTCTAGTAATAGCAGCAGTTCGACTTGCATTTGCAATTGCCTCCAGCCGGGTCAGGATTGCCTGTATTTGATCTTTCTCTACCCCTAACTCATCAGCCATTTCGGAAAATGCAGTAGCTGATGATTCATTGTGATCAAAAATCATAAACTCGATCATGCTTCGCTCTAACTCAGAAAAATATTTAATTTTCGACTCTTTTGGTCTTTCCTCGCTCATAGCGGCCCAATCTAGCACAAAAGAGAGGTAAAATTCAAACAAATTCAGTTGTTATTAACTCGCTCTCCTGCTAAATTTAAACTATGGAAAAAACTAAGCCAAATTTTCTTAATTGGCACTACAGCCTTGCTCTACCAGAATTTACTATAAACCGCTTTAACGGAATTTCTCAAACTCTACGGTTTTTTAATATTTCAGAACTTTTTAAAAATCTTTTTGCTCCGTATAAACGCATTACTGTCAGCAAGAAATCGCCAGGCTTTAATGTTTCTGGTTTATTCGACCAAATTACATTTAATATAACCTCCATTTTTGTAGGAGCATCTGTCAGAATCGTTCTTATTTTGGCAGGAATTCTGGCTGCCACTTTTATGACGATCTTTGATTTTCTGGCAATTCCCCTCTATGCGGCAATCCCCCTTTTTTCCTTACCACGCTACCTTAAAATCACAAGCTCCACTTTCTACGACAAAGACTTAGAAAAAAGTGAAGTCTTTTTAAAAAAACTTAACTCTTCTCAATTCTTTATTACCTTGGATTTATTTTTTGATGAGGAGTTCGTATCGATCTTTCAAAAACTTCCTGCACCAAAAACACTAGGCTTAACACCTGCCCAAAGTCCGAAAGATATGATATGCACTATTTCTAAAAATTTTCCCGCCTTTACCAAATATCTCGAAAATAAAAACATAAAACCAAAGCAGTTTGAATCTTTGGCAGATTATATTCAAAATCTTACAGATGCCCCCAAAACAAAAACAGTAACTCCTGTGGGCCAAATGCTTAACTTTGGGTACACAAATACCTTGGATAAATTTTGTACAGAATTAACAAGTCTCACCCTGCCACCTCCCTCGAAAATGGATTTGTTAACCCAAATAGAGAAAACCCTTGTTAGACCCCGAAACAACAATGTTCTTTTAGTTGGAGAACCAGGCGTTGGAAGACATACAGTTCTTTTAAACCTTACCTGGGCTATTCAAAAACTAAGGCTACGGGCCCTTGAAAATAAAAGAGTAATGATGCTTGATACCATCGCACTTTCTGGTACCGGCCAGAATCTTATTGAAGTTAAAAGTAATTTCGAGGCAACTCTAGAGGAGGCTCAACGTGCCGGCAATATTATCTTAGCGATCGACCAAATAGATAGAATTGCAACACCACAAGATTCAAGAGTAGATTTGTCCGAAGTTTTAAATACTGTCTTAAAGAACAACTCTCTTCCAATAATTGGCATCACAACGCCAGATGACTTTAACAAGTACATAAGACCCAACGGCAACATGTTAAAACTTTTCGAAAGAATTGATCTTACCGAACCAACGGTGGAAGAAACTATAAATATTTTAATTGGCAAAGCCGTTGAAACCTTTAAAAAAGAAGGGGTCAATACTAGACTCGACGCCCTAATCGAAATAGCCCAAAAATCTACTCGTTTAGTTGCAGATCGCAAACAACCAGAAAAATCGATTCTTCTTTTAGAAGACACCGTAAGCGAGGCAATAAGCCGCAACGCCAAAACCGTAGATCTTGCGCTTGTCGATCAAATCCTTTCTCAAAAAACCAAAACCCCAGTTGGTAAAATCACCGAAAATGAAGCTCAAAAACTTAAGAATTTAGAGACGATTTTACACAAAAGAATTATTGGCCAAGATGAAGCAATCACCGAAATCGCCAGTAGTATGCGTCGGGCTCGAGCGGAAATCGAAACAGGAACAAGACCAATTGGATCATTCCTCTTTTTAGGACCAACAGGTGTTGGTAAAACAGAAACCGCCAAAGCTCTGGCCGAAGCCTATTTTGGGAGCGGAAGCGAATCTTTTGGGGCAGAAGACCGTATGGTAAGACTTGATATGACAGAATACCAAGGAGTCGATAGTCTTAAAAGATTAATTGGAGACGCAAGTACTTTAACCCCGGGACACTTAACCAATCTAATCCGCGAAAATCCCTACGGACTTCTTTTGGTCGATGAATTTGAAAAAGCAGACAAAGATGTCAATAATCTTTTCTTACAAATCTTGGACGAAGGATTTTTAACAGATGCATTTGGTAAAAGAGTCTCCTTTGACAACATCATAATTATTGCAACTTCAAACGCTGGCGCCGAATTTATAAGAGAACAAGTCAGCAAAGAATCGCAAACTTGGACTAAACCCAAGGAAGCTTCACAGGGTCCGACCCTGTCAAAAATTCTGATTGAGTATGTTCTTAAAAAAGGACTTTTTACCCCAGAGTTAATAAACCGTTTTGATGGAGTGATTGTCTACCACCCTCTAACACAAGACCAAATAGTTGCTGTTACCTCTTTAATGCTTACACGTTTAGCCAACAATCTTAAGGATTCAAAAAATATTACTCTAGAAGTAACACTAGAGCTTGCCAAAAAAGTTGCAGAAACTGGTTTTGACCCAACTTTAGGTGCCAGACCAATACGGCGCTTAATTCAGGATAAAATCGAAGACGGTATTGCCAAAATGATTATTTCAAATGAAGTAAAAAGTGGAAGTAGTATTGACGCCCAAACACTTCTTGGATTTGTCTCCTAATATTCCTTGATAGTAGAAGCGTTCTTTGCTAAACTCATTGCGCTGCGCAAATGCACAAAAAGTGAAAGCAGAAAGGACCGCTGGTCCTCAAGTCGAAACTTATCCTCACAAACAACTCCTTTTCGAGCCAATAGGCCTTGAAAGATTTTCCCGGCGACTTAAAAACGACCAGAGAAAAATTGAAAATATGGTTCTTCGCTATGCTTTTTGGAATCCCCGGAAGAATTTTATGTACGGTCTAAGAATAACTTTTGCCCAAAAAGAAGAACAAGACATTTTAGAAAGAAAATATATGGGATCAAGCGAAACCGAATTCCAAACAAGACTGGGCAAACTTGTCTCGGAGGGACGAAAAAAAATAAAAGGTCAACAATTCGGCCAATATATCCGTTGGGTAACGGCCACCGCCGTCTGGAATTTGGCTTATAGTAATCAGGTAATTTTAGCTGACCTGAGCCAAATAAATAGACAATGTCGACTGGCAACCGCCAGAGGCTTATTAATCTCCGGTGCGCTTTCATCAGAACAAGTTGGCCAAGAATTAGACAGGAACTGGGTTTCTACTCTATCAATGAAAATTTGGGAATCCCATAATCTCAACCCAGAAGAAGTTCGAAAAAATCTATCAACATATATTAACAATCCCCCAAGAAAACAACCTTAGTGGGTCCGGGAGGGATCGAACCTCCGACCTTCACATTATCAGTGTGACGCTCTACCACTGAGCCACGGACCCTTTACTTGTTAATTGTTAATGGTCAACTGTTAATTGTTTACAAATGAGGCGCAGAGGGGAATCGAACCCCTGCATAGCCGTTTTGCAGACGGCCGCGTTACCTCTTCGCCACTGCGCCAAATTGTTAAACGTCTGCACCTGCCTGGACTTTATCCTGAGTTCATCGAAGGAACTTGGCTACCAGACCGTGTGAATACCTTACATCAATCCTCGAAGTTTACCCTGATCCGGCTTTACCGGAGAAGGGCCACTAAACTTTCTTCTTGCGTTTTTCCAATAAAACCTTTGCTCCGCTTGAACCTGTTAAAACCCCCAGACCAACTATAGCTTCTGGCAAATTATGATATATCGTCCCAAAAAACACCGCAGCCCCACCTATTCCTACTCCTAACGTCGCAAGACGTGGTGGCAACGTGCGTCCAACTCGATTGAAACGAGATATTTCTTTTTCTTCAAAAGACGGTTTTTCTGCGGACATAGCAGCTAATTCTAGCAAAAAAAGGGGGTATTTAGAAGTTTAAACCCTGAAAAGTGGCACCCATTATCCTTAGAGGCTAGTTTTAACGATGCTAGCAAATCGTCACTTCTGACACGTGAGAGTCAGAAAATATCTAAATTCTCCTTAGAAAGGAGGTGATCCATCCCCACCTTCCAGTAGGGATACCTTGTTACGACTTAGTCCCCATCGCCGGTTTTGCCTTGGGCCCACAAAAGTGAGACTTCAGGCACCCCCGACTTTGTTGGCTTGACGGGCGGTGTGTACAAGACCCGAGAACGTATTCACCGCGGCCTGCTGATCCGCGATTACTAGCGATTTCAACTTCATGTGGGCAAATTGCAGCCCACAATCCGAACTGAGGGTGCTTTTGTGAGATTAGCTTCCGGTTACCCAGTTGCAACTCGCTGTAAAACACCCATTGTAGGATGTGTGTAGCCCAGGGTATAAGGGCCGTGCTGACTTGACGTCATCCCCTCCTTCCTCCTCGCTTTTAGCGGGCAGTTTCCTGTGAAATTTAACACAGGATGGGGGTTGCGCTTGTTAACCCACTTAAGGGTGCGCCTCACGGTACAAGCTGACGACAGCCATGCAGCACCTGTCCTAACACTCTCGAAGAAACCCTTGTTTCCAAGGGCGTGCAGTTAGGATGTCAAACCCTGGTAAGGTTTTTCGCTTTGTTTCGAATTAAACCACATGCTCCACCGCTTGTGCGGGTCCCCGTCAATTCCTTTGAGTTTTAGCCTTGCGGCCGTACTCCCCAGGCGGGACACTTAACGCGTTAGCTTGCGACAACCAGCTAAAAAGCCGGTCATCTAGTGTCCATCGTTTACGGCTAGGACTACGCGGGTCTCTAATCCGCTTCGCTCCCCTAGCTTTCGTGCATCAGCGTCAGATCTCAACCAGTAACCTGCCTACGCCTTTGGTGTTCCTTGCAATCTCAACGCATTTCACCGCTCCACTGCAAGTTCCAGTTACCTCTTTGAGCCTCAAAGCATATCAGTATCAAAACCCTTTTTCTCGTTGAGCGAGAAGATTTGAATTTTGACTTAATACGCCGCCTACGCAACCCTTTACGCCCAGTAAATCCGGATAACGCTTGCACCCTACGTATCACCGCGGCTGCTGGCACGTAGTTGGCAGGTGCTTATTCTACTTCCGTTATAGAAGTCAAAAGGAGTTTACAACCCGAAGGCCTTCTTCCCCCACGCGGCGTCGCTGGATCAGGCTTTCGCCCATTGTCCAAGATTCCCGGTTGCTGCCACCCGTAGGTGTATGGACCGTGTCTCAGTTCCATTGTGGCTGGCCGACCTCTCAGCCCAGCTACCCGTCATCGCCTTGGTAAGCCATTACCTCACCAACAAGCTGATAGGACGCAGGCCGCTCCATCGGCGGGCGGTTAAGCCCTATGCCCTTGCGGGATTACGGAGAATTACCCCTCCTTTCGAAAGGCTATACTCCACCAATGGGTACGTTCCCACGCGTTACTCACCCTTCCGCCTCTATCCGCAGGGCTAAACCATCAACAATTTACAGTTAACAATTAACTTTATGAATTTCTTAATTTCTTGGAGAAACCGCCTAGTTCTCTTGTAATTATTTCTGATTTTAAGAGAAATTCATCTCTTTTCTTACTAGAAATAATCTTTAAATCATGTGCGATATCAATACCGGATACAAACTCATTTATCGAGCCAAGAGAATTTTCTATATATCTATTAAAATCTTTATCAGATCTTTTTGCAGAACCTTCAGCGATATTTAATGACACTGAAAGTAAAGCTCTTCTTATCTGATCTCCAATTTCCCAGTTCTCTCTTCTCCAATTTTTCGTGTCTATAAAAACCTCTTTATACAAACTTTTAGTTTTCTTATAAACCGAAAAGTCTAAAAATCTAAAGGTTTTCATTTTTCAATTGTTAATTGTTACTGGTTAACTGTCAATAGTTCGGTCCTGCGGACCGATCGACTTGCATGCCTAAGGCACGCCGCCAGCGTTCATCCTGAGCTAGGATCAAACTCTCAAAAAAAATTAAGTTTGATTCTTTAATTTACTCTAAGGAAATATAATAGGTTTTTAGGTTATTAGGTTTTTAGGTTATTAGGAAAAATCCTAACAGCCTAATTGCCCAGTCACTCAATCACCTAAGTTGGGTACCACTTTCCAGAATTTAAGCTTTGCTTAAATTCGCAATCCGCCAAAGATCGCTCTTTGAACCGTGTATGAATAATACTGAAAAGGTTCAAAGTAAGATCGGGCGGACTACCATTCTAAACAAACAAAAACTGAAGAGTGGCTTATTTTCTCTTCAGTTGTTAAAGTGCTTCCCCGCGCGGAAAGCTCAACAACTCAAAATGGAGTTCAATTTGAAATTTGCCATTTGATATTTGAAATTCCCGTTCCCCGAGGAACGGGCTTATTCTACCCCTCTTGACAATGACTGTCAACAGGCTTTACTCTTAAATTAATGGCGCTGCCCCAATTATTCGCTAAACGCTCTACGCTATTTGCTAAAAAAGGCTTTACCCTAATCGAACTTCTCGTTGTAATCGCCATTATTGGAATTTTGGCAGCTTTTGTCGTCGCCTCCTTTACTTCTGCCCAAGCTAAAGGCCGAGACGCAAGGAGAAAATCCGACCTCGATGCTCTAAAAAAGGCTCTCGAACTCATGAAGAGCGACTCAACTGGGAGCGCTTTTTATCCGGGTTGCCTTACAGCATCTCCATGTGTGGCTAGCTCAACCAATTTTCTACCAAACATGACCGCTACTTATATCCGAGCAGTTCCAACAGATCCTTCTGTTGGTGGTAACTGTACACTTGGACTTATTTACTGCTACGTTCCGGGATGTATTGCAGCTAATTGTGCTTCTACCTACCAGCTACAAGCCTGCCTGGAAAATGCAGGCGAGGCTGTGGGTGGATCGGTTACTGCTGTTGCAGCATCTAGATGTGTAAGTTTAAAATTATATACTGTAACCGAACCGTAAACTTCTTCACTTAATTTAGCACCTCATTGACATTGAAAATTAACTCAGTGTAAGCTTAAATTAATGCCCTTCCTTAACGTAAATAGTAAATCGAAAATACTTAATCGAAGTTCTATTCACCATTCACCATTTACCATTCTCAAGCGTAAAGGATTTACGCTTATCGAACTCCTGGTGGTAATTGCCATTATTGGAATTTTGGCAACATTCGTAGTAGCTTCCTTTACTGGCGCCCAAAGAAAAGGCCGAGACGCAAGAAGAAAATCCGACCTAGATGCCATCAAAAAAGCCCTCGAACTTTATAAAACTGACACGACAGGAGCCAGATATTACCCGGCCGGAATAGGAACTGGCGGCCAGAATGGACCGTTATTTACTCCAATCCAATATATTAAATCCGTTCCAGTAGACCCAAGTATAGGTACAGTATACTTATATTCAGTTTTCCCATTAGGCGCTAACTGTGGCGGGGTTTCTGCCATTTGTACCGATTACAGATTAAGAGCCGTTCTGGAAAACACAAATGACCTTCAATCAGCTTCATCGCAAATTCCGTGCCCTAACGCCGGACTCAATGCGTTCAATCCAGACATAAACGGTGGACTTGCAGGTTACCCAGCCAATACCTATGTCGTCTGCCCTCCATAAACATAAACTCGTCTTGAACTAAATTACCAAATCAATTATTGTAGAATTAGTGGCACAAGTATCAAGTCAGCAACCTATCTCACCAGCAGGCAAGCCAGTAGCTACTAACCCTACTACTCCAGCAATGCCCACTCAACAACCTCCAATTAACCCTGGGCACCCAATATTCAAAAAATTACTGGTTGCACTTGTCTTAATTATAGTTTTGGGGTTGGCAATTATTTTTGCTTTTAATTTTTCTAAACAACAGCAAACAGGAAAGCGCGATGCCCAAAGAAAGCAAGATCTGGCCTCAATACAGAAAGCCCTGGCGCTTTATAAGGAAAAAACTTTAAACGCAAGCTACTACCCATCTGCAATTACTCCAACTACTTTAGAAAAAGAAGGCTATATTGCAAAAATCCCAAAAGACCCAATTAACAAATCTGGGCACGTTTATAACTATCTTGGCACTCCCTCGGGCTGCGTTATTAACTGCACTGGCTACTTGTTAACTGCCTGTTTGGAAAATAAAAACGACAAGCAAGGAATAACTCCAACTTCCCCTTGTACCACCAGAACCTACCAAGTAGCTGGACAATAACCAAATTGTTACATTATTACTGGCTTCTATTTGCCTTTATTATAAATTCGTCTTATGCTTAAATTAATGCCCAACTTAGTCAGTAGTATAGAGTTGTTAGTTCGTAGAATATCTACCAACAACTCACTACTAACTACCCACTTCAAGATAAAACGAGGTTTTACCTTAATTGAGCTTCTTGTGGTTATTGCCATAATCGGCATTCTTGCGACCTTTGTAGTCGCAGCCTTTGGCGGTGCTCAGCAAAGAGGAAGGGATGCAAGAAGAAAATCGGATCTTGATGCGGTCAAAAAAGCCATGGAGCTTGCAAAATCTGATTGCATTAACGCAAGTTATTATCCCGCAGTAGGGACTGGAACTCTGCTAATTCAGTTCCCAAATAACTTCTATCTTAGCGGTAATGGCTTAGAACCCCACCTTAGAACTTTAGATTATATCAAAAATCAAATTTCGGATCCTTTAAATACAGGCGCAAATAGATACGGCTCTAAAACCTTTAACTCCAATGCAAGTGGCGTTTGTGCAGACCTATCTGGTGGCACAACAACCCCGGGCAGTAATGAATTCTTTGTTTACGCCATTTTAGAGAACACCAGCGACCCATCAGCCACAGAATCAAAGAATAGGTGCCTTGCTATAAACGGTGTCTCTTTGGTTATTAGTGCGGGGGCCTACTTTGTTTGTAGTGATTAAATCGTTCTAAAAAGTACAATTGCTAAACTCACCATAACCCTTCGTCACTCTGTTCCTCAGGACATGCTTTCTAAATTGTCCGATATAAAACAATGGCGAGACTAATCATCACGTTTAATGACTTATTGACTCCGTACATTGGGATTTCGACAATTTCATCAGCTAACTTTAACGCCTCTTTGGAAACCCCTTCAGTCTCATGCCCAACAATAAATGCCACCGGCTCTTTGTAATCAACTTCCCTAAAATCTCTGCTCTTTTTGCTTTGTTCTATGACGATCACCTTAACCCGAGGTCGTTCCTCGCTTGCCCTGAGTTTTATCGAAGGGCGGAGCCTCAGGCGAGGTGCGACCTCGTAGCCCCTCAAGTGCTCAATTGCAGCTTTTGCGCTAGCAAAATACTCCCACGGCACCCACTTTTCGGTCCCCACTGCGGCTTTCGAAATTCTATGATATGGAGGAGTTTCTGTTTTGCCACAAAGGTAAACTTTTTTTGCAGCCACTGCGTCCGCTAAACGAAAAATCGACCCAATATTGTAGGTATCCAAAATATTGTCACAGATTATGTAAATTTCCCTGCGTTTAATTTTCGCGAGATCAGCCTTTGTCGGCTCGCTTACTCTCAATTCTTTTGCGCCCAGCTTCACGAAAGTAATTCTAACATTCTTGATCTAATACCGTAAGAATTTTATAATTTGCACCAGTGACTCAGGAGCAATTACCAAAACCGGAAACGTTAAGACCATTTTCTCAAGAATACACTTTTAGGAATCGGGGCGACTCAATAATTCTCGCTAATGACTTTGCAGTTGGCTATAGAGGGAGGGGGCGCAAGGGACCGGTTTTACTTATGGCAACATTCAAAGAAGAAGGAGAGCTTACTGCATTTACAATAATCAGAGATTTTAATCGAGCACCTGGACGACGAGTGCGCTTTTTTTGTGATAAATATAAAATAACCCTTCTGGAACGAAACCGGGAAAATAATTCAGTTAGTTTTAAATTTGAAGCTACAACACCAATCAAAGTAGAAGAAGTTGAACCATTCTCACATCTTATTGGAGTCCTAAAAACAAGAGGTCAAGCTACTTAACTGTCACACTCTTTGCTAAATTTCTCGGTTTTAGGCGCGCAGCGAAGCGAGCACCGCAAGACGAGGAACCTATTTAACTGTGACACTTTTTGCTAGGTTTCTCGGTTTTAGACCCGCAGTCCTAAGCATATCGAAGGACGAGGACCGCAAGACAAGAAATTTACTTCACTGTTACAGACTTTGCTAAATTTCTTGGCTTATCCGGATCCAGACCTTTTTCTAAGGCCAAATAATACGCAAGAAGCTGTATCGGCACAGTGTTGGCAATTATTGATCCTTCTGCACAATCCCCAACCGGCAAATAAAAATCAAAAGCTTCGTTAGGTTTGTGCGAAACACCGATTATGTACCCTCCCCTAGCCTTAATCTCAATTGCGTTTGAAATAATGTCGTCGTAAGTTTCATCATTTGGCGCAAAAACAATACATGGTGTACCTTTTTCTACAAGCGCAATAACTCCGTGCTTTAATTCCCCACCAGCAAAACCTTCTGAATGAACGTATGGCACTTCTTTTAATTTCAATGATGCCTCGAGTGCTGTAGGGTAAGAAAGTCCCCTGCCAATAATGTAAATATCCTCCGAAGTTGATAGCATCTTTGTCAGTTTTTTGATTTCACCAATATACTTTGGTTTAAGAATTTTCAAAACAGCTTTTCCGGTTCCGCTTATTATTTTCCTTCCTTGATTTGCCCTGCCGACAGTTGCGTAAGCTAAATAAATCAAATTTGCAACCATCGCTGAAAAACTTTTGGTCGCACAAACCGCAAGTTCCGGTCCTGCATTCAAAAGTAAATTCAAATCCGCCATCCTGTACAGGGTCGAACCCTGAACATTGGTTAAAGCAACAATTGTTGCTCCCTTTTTTTTCGCTCTTTCAACAGGAACAACAACATCGATAGTCTCCCCGCTTTGAGAAATTGCAACTACCAAGGTTTCCCTGTTTACATAATGCTCAAGGTAATCAAATTCCGAACCGATCGCAAAATTTACGTGTTTTTTGGCAATTGAAGAAAAAAGATACGAACCCGAAAGCGCGGCGTACGAAGCTGTTCCACACCCAATGAAAAAGACCCCGTGGGCCTTGTTAATCAGCTTGGCAAGTTTTCCTATTTCTTTTCCGTTTTTAGCAATTTTGGTTAGAACTTTCGGCTGCTCGTAAATCTCCTTAATCATGAAATGCTCGAATTTGCCAAGTTTTGAATCAACAGCCTCCCAATCTAATTGAGAAATCTTTGGTTTAATTTTGACTAAAGTTTTAACATCGGATATCGAAACACCTTTTTCCGAAATGCTGATTAACTGATTATCCTCAACAAATATCGCCTTTTTGGTTTTTGAAATAATTGCGCTTGGATCGGAAGCGATATAGTACTCTTTTTCACCTAACCCGACAACCAGGGGCGAACCGCTTTTAACAGCTACCAATTCCTCTCCATTGGTAAAAACAAAAGAATTAATACCTGAAGTTTTAAGGAAAGCTTTGGCAACAGCTTCTTCAAACTGAAGTTTTTTTGCATATCCCTCTACCAAATGGACTACTATCTCAGTATCTGTTTCTGATTTGACCCTGTGGTTTGTAAGTTGAGACTTCAGTTCTAAATAATTTTCGACAATGCCATTGTGAACAACCGCAATCCCTCCCTTACAGTCAAGATGAGGATGAGCATTAGCTTTTGTTACACCACCATGAGTTGCCCAACGAGTATGACCAAGAACTAGATTAGATTTGAGATTTAAGATTGAAGATTTAAGTTTTTCTTTCGGAATCTTACCAATATGCTTCTCTATAGTTAACTTTTCCCTTTTCACTTGCCTGTCCTGAGCGAAGTCGAAGGATCTCTTTTCCCTTGCAACGATTCCCCACGAATCATAACCACGATACTCTAATCGCTTTAATCCACCAAAAACAATCTGGGCGGCATGTTTACTTGGTCCAACGTATCCAAATATCCCACACATAAGAGGGAATTTTACTCTTTTACCATCTCGGACTTCAAGAAGTCCACATTGGGGATTGGTGAAGGATCACGGCCGTAGAGCATTGCCAAGTAGAAAGAGACCCAACTACCAAAAGTCAAAAACTCAAAGACTTGCTCTAACTTTGATTTTCCAAGCGGCTTAACCTCCACACTTTCGAAGCCATCCCCCTCAACCAATTTTTGGGTAATCGGATATCGTCTTTGAACTCTATCTGAATACAACTGTGAATTGAGAAAGAAAAATACAACATTGTGCGCAATTTCACCAGTAGAAGGAAAACCTTCTATCAAATGATGGTTAGCCTCAGGTAAGGCAAAGTATGCAGAAATTACCTTGGCGTTTTCGTTTATTTGATTAGCAAATGTGTGAATATTTCCAATTAAATGTTCTGAGGCGAAAAGAAATGGAATTTTGCCATTAAGTTTTTGAGCTACTTGCTTTGCTTTATTTTTAGAAGTCTCAATTTCAACTTTAGAGTCAGAGTTTATTTTTTCGATAGCTTTTAAAGTTTTTTGGAAGTCTTCTTCGCTAAACTTTATGAGTCCAATCTTTGCAAAAATCAAAATCTGTGAAAGAACCGAATATCCAAGACCCATTCTTGGCTGCCCGGAAGGATTGTGTTTTGGTTCAAAAACATAACCTTCTAATTTTCCACTGGTAACCAAACCACCTAAATCACCTCCGGAACAAAAAGCCAGCATGTTGCACCCCCTACTTTTAGCCTCGTTGTGTGCAGCAATAACCTCCTCGGTTGTTCCTGAATACGAAGAAAAAATAGCCAGAGTACTCTCATCAAGATAAGCTGGAATATGATACCCATTAACCGTCTCTAAAGGTATTTTAAGACTATCAAAGTAGAGAGAATGGACTATATGAGTCCCTAAGGTAGATCCGCCCATTCCAAACACAACAATCTTATTTATGTGGGAGAAATCACTTTTAAAAGAAAGGCCATTGACTTCATCCCAAACCTGTTTGCACTGTAAACCTAAAGCTTCAATAGAACCTGATAAATTCTTTCTATCAAGCCTTTTTACTTCACCAACAGAATCTATGTTCATTTACATAACACCTTATCATTTATTCACAAATCTATGCAAAAATAGTTTAAGGATAAAAAACTACTGTCCGAAGCGTCTTTGACGAGAAGAATAATCCAAAATTGCCTCTTTTAGCTTTTCGGCAGTAAAATCGGGGCAATGTGACTTTTCAAAATAAAGTTCGGCATAAGCAGATTGAAAAGGCATTATTCCGGAAAGCCTATGCTCACCACTTGTTCTAATTATTAAATCTGGCTCAGGTTCACCGTTTGTATCCAAAAACTTCCGGAATTCTTCTTCACTCAAGTTATCTGGATCACGACCGGAGGCGATAATTTTTCTAACTGCTCTGAGAATTTCATCTCTTCCGCCATAATCAAGTGCGATATTAAGAACCATCTTCTCATTGTCTTGCGTCCTCTCTATGGCATCGTCAAGTGTATTTTTCAAAAACGCGGGAATTCTATCGCGTCTTCCAAGATGAATTATCTTCACACCCTTTTCTATAAATTCTTTTAGGTGTTTTTCGATAAATTCTTTAAAGAGCCGCATTAAATAACGTACCTCAAACTTCGCCCTGTCCCAATTTTCGGTTGAAAAACACCAAATTGTAAAATACTTTATTCCCCAAGTTTCTGCGGCCCTTGCAACCTCCATAACAGCCTCAAAGCCCTGTCTGTGACCCTCTTCTACGGACAATCCATGCTCCCTCGCCCAGCGCCTATTACCGTCGGGAATTAAAACAATGTGTTTTGGAATTGTTACTTCTGGACCAAACGGAGATTTAGATTTACCATAAGTCTTAGCTTTGATCTTTTTTTGCTTCATCTAGATTTGACGGATCCCTAGATTATAGAAAAAGTATCGGTAGAGTACAAGTTAACGTTGGGTGGCAACCCTGTGCTTTTCTACCCAAAGAAGACCCTTCTCGCTTTCTTTGGCTAAACTTACTAGATCATCAGGCAGTGGAAACTTTATTTCTTCATTCATAATATGCAAATTCTCAACTACCGATCCCTTATTTCTGCTTTTTAAGAAATTGACAACCCTGTCTACCAAATATTCTGGTGCAGAGGCACCAGAAGTGACACCGACTGTATCCACATTCTTAAACCAAGACGTCTTAATCATCGATTCATCATCAATTAAATAAGCTTTTGCTCCCTCCTTCTGGGCAACTTCTCGAAGCCTTTGTGAATTTGAACTCGTTTTTGAGCCGATAACCAAAACTAAATCACACTTTTTCGCCAACTCCCTAGCAGCTGCTTGTCTGTTGGTCGTCGCGTAGCAAATATCGGAAGACGGAGGGGCAATGATATTTGTAAATCTAGCCTTCAATGCTACGATCGTCTCTTTAACATCGGAAACAGAAAGTGTCGTTTGAGTAAGATAAATGAGTTTTTCTTCTTGTGGAACCTTGAGTTGATCGACCTCATCAGCGTCTTCTATTAATACTGCTGTGCCCTCTTCAATCTCACCAAAAACCCCTTCAGGCTCTGGATGGTCTCTGTGCCCAACATAAATCACAAAATAACCCTCATTCACATATCTTCTGGCTTCTAAATGAACCTTGGTAACCAAAGGACATGTTGCATCAATTACTTTGTGTCCTCTGGCCTTTGCCTCATCTTTAATCTTTGGATCAATTCCATGTGCGCTAAAAACCAAAACAGAATTTGGTGGAACATCATCAATATCCTCAACAAATACCGCACCTTTTATCTCCAGATCCTCGACAACGTGAATGTTATGTACAATCGCGTGTTTTACATAAACCGGTGCCCCAAAAATCTCGAGTGTCGCCTCAACAACATCTATTGCCCTATCTACCCCCGCACAAAATCCCCGCGGGCGAGCTAAAAGAATTTTCTTGATCATAAAAGCCAATAAATTTTACACTAAAAAAAAGGCGTTTGCATCTTATTTGTCATAAAATTATAATCACTGCTTATGGGCCCCGAAGCTCCTACTGAAACTACTCCCGAACGACCCAGAACAGTGGTCGGAATTTGGCTTGTCCCAATTACTCCCGACGATAGAATTTTTCTAGTCGAAAATCGCATTGCAAAGCACGAATCTCAAAAGGTCCCAGGTCAATTAAACTGCCCTGCAGAAACCTACCGGAAAGCAGATGACATAGGTAGTTTTACACAAACCATTAAGCGGGCAGTCCGAGAGGAAATCGGCCAGCTTGATTACAACCCATTTAAAGTAAGAGCCATGGGGCTAATCAAGCTCCCGGACATAGGCAAACCTGTAGTTGCAGCTCCTTATTTAATACCAGTAGCAAGTGAAGGATGCGTCACTTTTGAACCAAAGGATGTGGAAGAATCGATTAACCCTCAATGGCTCAGTATAGACGAAATTGATCATAGGACAATAAATATTGGCCAGTACGAAGTGCCTCTATTCAGAACACCAATGCAGGAAATTGTCCAAATGGTCAGATACCAACAAAATGGCAGGAGTCAACACTTTGTTCACTCAAATGCGCCCATTATTGGACGAGAGGTTTATGACTATTTACAGAGCAATTCGAGTTCCGCCCTGACTCTGCTCTAGAGAAAATCTGACAGCTCCAATTTTAAATCCTCCAACAATTTGTACCTCAAATCCGGTCAAATTTTCGCTAATAGCTAATAATTTCCCTTTCATTTCTCCGCTGGCATCATTGATGTTATATCTTTGCATCGACTGGATAATTGATCTGAAGTTCTTTTTTCCAATCTCAGTGATCAACTTCGCGTCTTTGTATACTTTAGGATTTTTGTCATAAACTCCCTCAACATCGGAAACAAAAATAATCTTTTTTGCTTTAAATTTCTTTCCCAAATAAGCCACAATTTTATCCCCGGAAAGAACACTTATCCCTCGAGTCTCGTCGATTGAATCATCACCCATCAAGACCGGCGTGATACCAATTTTTAAAAGTGCTTCAATAAAACCCGTATCAAAACTTTTTATTTTGCCGTTTTTTGTAAAAATAACCGCGCTAGGCTGAACAGTAGAAACAGCCAAACCGGCTTTGAGACACTCTGACCAAAAAAGATTATTCAGCTTGAAAAGCTCCTGTTTTATATGGGCAAATCCAAAGGCGCTTTTTGTGCCCTTGAAGCCCTCCGAAATCCGATATTTTGTTGTAAGGTAGTGAGGATAAGCCCCCGCTCCATGAACCAATATGAGATCAAAATTTTTTGTTTTCTTTGCCTGAACTATCTCTTTGACAATTCTCCTGACAATTTTTTGGCGAAATGCACTTCTTGCCTTACTCTTATCGGTAATCACACTCCCACCGATTTTGATAATGAAAAGATTTCGCTTCATTTTGGATAAAAATTATATCACTTGAGCCCTAAAAAATGGAGAAATCTTCGAGGTCTTCCAAGTTCTTTTTCCACTCCACTTCCACTTTTTCTACTTTCGCAAAAGGCGGTCCTTTTTTGCTCCACTTGATAAATTCCACTAATTGAACTTTGTTCCCTTCCGCTTCTATCTCAACAGTTCCGTCCGGGTTATTTCTAACCCAGCCAGCCAAACCGAGTTTATCTGCTTCGTCCTTTGCACTTTGTCTAAAAAAAACTCCTTGAACTTTTCCCCAAATTAAAATTCGCACAGAGACCATTTTGAAAAAAGCATCAAAATCTTACCACTTTTTTATGATCTATCTTTATTGAGGAATGCAGGTTGGACCGCCGTAAGCTTTTTGATTATTAAACATCGGAGCTAGAAATGTAGTAAGCTTTGACAAATCTTGAACATTAATAGTTTCTCCGAAGGTTGACCCGGGAACAAGATCCCAACGAACACTATAATTTGGATTCCCGGGAGAGGTACCAATCCTTCTCGTTGGAGCCACAAAAGCTGCCAAGTCGGAAACATTAATCTTATTAAAACTAAAGCTCGATGTCCCAAGATCCCCCGGCCAAGTCAAACTTGGACCGCTAACTGGATAACTTGCCAAACAACTGATATAAGGATCTGTCCCCACATGTATCTCGACATCATTGGTGAAACCGTCCCCGTCACTGTCAACGTTTCCGGGATCACCGACAATGCTGTTGAAATATAAAAGCATCCAATTGTTAACTTCGTCCGTTTCGGAAACTTCACAGTGAGAATCAGCAATTAAGACTGCAGTATGTCCAAGTGGTGGTGTAGCCGCAGCAGGGAAAGCTACTGAAACAACTTGATTTATCGAAGGAACTTGAACCGACGCTAAACTACCCTGATAATTGCAATAGTTTCCTTGAAAAGGAATTGTTGCTGGCTCCCAAACATTCACCCAGAAGTTAGTCGGTGCCAAAACCGGCAAAGCAGCTCTAACGTAGAATTTTGCGACAATAATCTCACCGATTTTAAACTGGCCTTTCGCAACACCCTTTAAGTCAAAAAGGCATGAACCAACACATTCGATATAAAGATTTGGTTTATCGCTTACTTCAACTGTGACTATTCTGCAATTATCTCCCTCATTGCCCTCAGCAACAGCATTTGCACTGTCAACACAAAATTCGACCGAATAAATGCCTTGGGCATTTGCCGTATACTGAGCGCTGTCGTGACCGAAGCTTTCGACGATATTGCCAACCGAAGGATGAGATGCTGTATGGATTGGCACACCATTAACCTTCCACTGGATATTGAAAGGCCCTGATGTTGTGTTTCCACTATTAACAACTGAAGAATTAAGCTGCATTGCGACCGGACTCCCGTTCCAAGCAACAAAAATTGTTCCTACGTTATCCGAAAGTCCCAAGTCAGGTATGGTAATTGCATCAGGTCTCAAATCCGGCGGCGTCGGACAATAAGCTACGTACCATCCTTGACCATAGGCCCAGTCGCTCCAGCCTACAGGATTACCGGCCCTAACCCGCCAAGTGTAAGTGGAATACGGCAATAGATTTACCCAATCTGTAAACAAGGTATAGCTACCTCCGGAAAGGTTCCAAGTTATTGGGTTACCATATCGGGGAGAACCATTAACGAAAGCTTCAAGTTCGACTTGTGTTGCGCCAGCAACGAAGAAAGTGGTTCTTACTCCGGAATAAACAGTATCAGCACACGACGGAACATTCTGAGGAACGCTTACAACGGGATCCGCAGGTCCATTGCAAAATGGCACGTTCCAAGTTGGTGACGAAACCCAATTACTCCAACCTGCTGAATTTCCAGACCTAGCCTGCACATAATACGTTGAAATCGGTATCAATCCAGACGATTGAATTTCAAACCAGGTCCAATAGGGCTCCGCAGCCCAGGCCGACCCTTCATTACTCCAGACCAAATTGTTGTTTTGAAACATTTTCAATTCAATTTGGGTCGCACCTGAAATATTAAAACGAGCGCTGACTCCTTCGTAAAAACTGTTTGAACACGCGGGTGGCCCGGCCGTAAATGTAAAACTACCGGGTTCCGATGGCGGTCCGCAAACCCCGACATAAACACTTGGCCCGTTAACCCAGCCGCTAACTCCCGAACCGTTCCCGGCCTGTACGCGCCACGAATAGACAATGCCCGGGTACAAATTACCAATCGACTCATACCAGGTTACAAACCCCCCGGACGAATAAGTAATCCTGTCATTGAAAACCATTGTTGACCCTTGATATATTTCAAAATCCGAGTATGTGTATCCTTGAGTATCCCAGCCGAATATCGTCCCGTATGGACTGTTAGAACAAGTTGGCACGGGATCGTACCTTAGCGCTGTAGGGGGCGAATTTGTGCCAGGCGGCGGCGCAGGAGAAGCAACTGTCATTGTAATTGGATTATTCTCACAACTGTCGTGACCACTGCTTTCGTTATAGCCAAAAAAAGTGTACTGTCCCGGGGCAAGCGGGCCGAAGTCAAGAGTAACCATACCGTTTACAACTCCGTCGGTGACATCAGTTCCTTCCTGAAACCCGACATAAGTTAAACCCTGAAAAAGATCAACTCTATAAGTGGAATTTCCCGCAATACCCACAACATTTATCGCTCCTACCGAGTTGTTGGGTAGATATATGCTGCAGTCGGCAGAAGGGACAACCGGATATCCGCTTTTAACCCTAACAACAATCTCATTTTCGGTTGGAGGTGAAACGGGTGTGATTGAAATGTTTGCGTCCACGTCAAATAAAGCCTGCCCATATACAATCGCCGCATCATTGTCTCCACCGAAATTAGGATTAATGTCTAAAAGGTATGTGTCTGTAGGCTCATCATTTATGTTTTTTACTAGATGGATAGTAACTCCGTCCCATAAATTTCCGAAATTAGTCCGGGAGTCAAAACCAATTGGTTGCCTGTACTCCAAAGTGTAGTACCAGCTCGAATGCCCTAAAGCCCCCGTCACTTTAATCATTTTTATGTTCGAATCATTAGTTTCTATAGGAGTCAAAGTATATTGTGTTCCGGAAGCACTCGGGGTTGTGACAGTACGGATGTTGTCTGCGCTAAACCATTCTCCTGTTTTATTTTTATGAGCTGCACTAAAGTGAACAGCAGAACTTCCATAGCCCATCGAATCGAAACTATCTCCAGTCTCATTAGTCGTGCAATTGTCCTTAACAGTCTTGACTGAACTACCTCCCGAGTCACCGCAGGTTGCAACTCCCGCGTGGCGAAGTTTAAGATTGTGCCCCAGCTCATGAGCAATTGTGTGCTTAAATTGTGTCATTGCTGGATCATTAGCCTGATCCCAATAAACGACTGATGCGGTTAAATTTACGTCCCCTATATTCGGAAGAGTTAACACATCTGTACCAATGGTTGCTTCGCCTAAGTGGCCTCCCGACTTAACAACGGTAACTACTAGAATGTGCTGCGTCTGTTGAGAACCTCCGAAATTGTATTCTTGGTAAATCGCATTTGCCGCACCTTTCCAAATTGAATCGAAATCATCAGTAGTATTTGTTGACAATGTCTTCCAGGGAAAAGTCTGCCCAAAAAAGGCTAATTTTTCGTAAGTGTTCTCGCGGAAAAAATTGTTTATCTGCCCGAATACCAAAGAATTAATATCCCGCTGGGTAATTGGAGTAGCAGTATTGTCCTGAAAATTAACAGGCACAACCACTAATTTCCTGGATCCGTTTGCATGCGAATTGTGAGGTTGCTCAATAACTTCAAAATTACTGCTTTGCGCATCGTCGATAATTATTTTCTTGTCGGTTTTTTTGCCTTTTACTTTAATTTTTGCTCCCCCGGCGACTCCTGGCCGATTTTTTGCAAACTCCAACTCGTATTTCTCGATTCCGACATTTAAGAAGTACCAGGTCTGACCTGTCCCTTTTTCAAAATCGTCTGCGTGTTCGACTGTCAGAATTCCTTCAAGCGTTACTTCTTCCACTGATTTCTCTTCTTTATCTTTGTCTTTTGCACCGCCTTCTTTCTTTTTAGGTTTTTTCTCGTTTGAATCTAACGCTGGCCCTGCGCTGGAAGTTGCCACCTTCGATTTCTTATCATCTTTGTCTTTTTCCTCCAAAATACCGGAAACTAACTCACTTGCATTTTGATCTTCTTGGGAATTAGAAAGAACTTCCGGAGCAGCTTTTTTTTCGGACAAAAAGCCAATTTTTGAAATTTTTTCAGGAGTGAGTGAAAAAGTTAGAAGGAAAATTAAAATTAAGCCAAAGAAAAACCCTAAAGAAACAAAGCGTACCCTTTTAGACCGGTCTATTAAAGCTCTAAGTCGCTCAATTATCACTGCCCTATTTTTTAAAAGTCTAGGCAGCAAACTTTATTTTCGGCTTACGCCTTCTTCCACTATTTGTTCCCAACCGGGAATTTCTTCTTGAGTTATTTCTCCTTCAGAGACTAAATCGGGAATTACAACCTCTATTGTGAATTCTTTTAAATCGTCGCTTGCAATACGCCCCTCGTCAGTACCTAAATTTCTGACTGCACGAGCTTCACCCACACAGACACCGTTTATTCGACTCGACCTGTAGGAACCCTCTCTAAAAGCCCCGGGGTAATCACGGCCGAGTTTGCATTTTTCCAAATTAACGACTATTTCTTGCGGCAATTCCCCATACACTGGTTTGTAGGCAGTTTCCAATGAGCTTAATACATCTTCATATTGAATAGTTGTTGGCGTGGGTGAAATCGTATCTTGGGGAGCTTCTGCTTCGGTTGAACACGCTGAAGCAATTACGGCCAAAGAAAGAACTGTCACTGCTGTTACAGCTCTTGGGACTCTCTTTAAACGGTCAGATATGCCTTGCGGCTCTCCCTCTTTCATTGATTTGACGAGCCAAATTATAGGCTTAAAAGCACAAGAAGTCAACTTCTCGAGCGTGATTTGGAAAGATCAACGTGCATTTCATCGTTAAACTTAACCCCCTCAGATTCTAGTCTCCTCTTTTGCTCTAACCAACCGTCAAACGCGAAGTTTGGAGCCAGACGTCCATTTCTATCTACAACCCGATGACAAGGTGTCATCTTATCTTTATTCTGATGAAGTGCCCAACCAACTTGCCTTGACCAACTAGGAGCACCAAGTTTCGTGGCAACCTCCCCGTAAGTTAATACTTTTCCCTCAGGAATGCTTCTTACTAATTTATAGACCTGTTCTTTAAAATTACTTTTTTGGACTAACATCTATAATCTAATTAAACTTATTCATCGCCGCTTCCATCCCCTCATTCAAATAGGATTGGATTGCCTCAGAAGATTTTTTTAGTATTTCCTCTATTTTCTCCTTTTGGGAAGATGAAAAGTCCTCGAGAACATATTTTTCCGGGTCTTTTCCCTCTTCTCTACCAATCCCTGCCCGCAACCTGCCAAATTCAAAAGTCCCCAGGCTCTCTATCATACTCTCAATCCCTCTATGACCAGCGCTGCTGCCATCAAAAGAAAGACGAATTTTGCCAAAATCCAAGTCCAAATCATCCGCAACAACTAAAATATCTTTAGGGGGAGTTTTGTAAAAGTTAGCTATGGTTCTAACCGCTTCACCTGACTTATTCATAAATGTTGTCGGCTTAACAAGTATATAATCATCATTCTTAACAAAATAACAAAGCCAATCAGGGCTATAACGCCAAGAAAGACCATTAATTTTGGCAAAAGCATCTAGAATCATATAGCCAAAATTATGCCTGGTATTTTTATATTTAGGTCCAGGATTGCCGAGTCCCACAATTAGTTTCATGAATAAATTGTTAATGGTTAATGGCTAATTGTCAATTGACTAAGTAATTGCTTCACTTCTAGATCATCAACTGGACGAAAATCTCGATAAAACTGACCTACAGCCATAAAATTAGGACTAGACTCAAGACACACAATCTTTCCAAAATCAGCTTTTACTAAGTCTAAGGCTTGCGGCGATGCACAAGGCACTCCTAAAATCAGTTCTTTTACCCCAAGTCCGCGCAAAATCTTAGCTGCTGCCTTAACAGTCTGGCCAGTTGCCATTCCATCATCAACTACAATAACGGTCTTGCCCGTAAACTCATTTGGCGAAAATGATAATTTTAGATAATTTTCTCGTCTCCTTGCTTCTTTTTTCTTTTTAACAATTTCCTTCCTCAGATAATCACTGCTGACTTTAAGTTCCTCAATTAACCACCTATCTAGTACCGGTTTGCCAAAAGAAACTGTTGCTCCAATAGCCAGTTCACTGTTGAAAGGTGCCGAAAGTTTCTTAATGACCAGCGGAACAACGTCAATCCCTAGTCTTTGAGCAATAACTGCACCCACGACCACACCCCCGCGCGGAATAGCAACAACGATTGATTGATTTTTCTTTAGTTTTAATTTGGATAACTTTTTTGAAAGAAGCTCACCTGCGTGAAACCTATCTTCGAAGATCATTCTAAACCTTCCTACTTCCTACTTCCTACTTCCTACTTCCCGATATATTTTTCAGCAAAATCACCTGCCAGTGGCCATTTAAACATTCTACCCTGATAGGCTCTGATCATTGAGGAAAACCAGATAATAATTATTCCAATCCAAACTAAAGTGTTAAAAAGAGTTGCCAGAATATCAACTTGAGAAAGTAATAAACTTATAATGAAATTAATAATAAAAAGCCCGCCAAAAACAAAGACGGATTGCATTGCATGAAAGCGAATAAATTTATCTTCTTTTTCAACCAATAAAATTACAATACCGGTTATGAAAAATAACAGATAGCTAACTGCAGCGACTAAATTTCTATTCTTGTCAAGATTTCCAGGCATTCAAATATCACCTCCCACCGGGCCAGAGGCCCTCTTATTTATCGTGATGCAAAAAGATTAAGCTGTGATCCGTCTTGCTTATTAACTTCACTTTCTTTGGGATTATCATGATCGCTTTGACTTGATGACCAAATCTGTACGACTCCAAATTTGCCGTCATATCCAGGCTCAACCACTACGTCACCACTTCTGACTTTTTCTATTCCCTCGGCCACCCTGGGAGGTGCAAATTTTGCAATCTCCGATAGCTTCGCTTTTAAGAGTATATTAAACTCGCTGCCTAAGTTAGTAACAAGCGTAAAATAGCAATCTGTAACAGCTTTTGAGCTGATACCTTGAGCCAATACCTCTGAAATAATCTCATAAAGTGGTACCAAGGAAACGTAAGGAGATCTTTTGTCCACTTCGCTTCGCACCCACCTGACATCGTCAATAATTTGGATTTTGGAGTTTGGATTTTGGGATTTTAGCTCCTCAACTCTATCCATTACCCCAACAGTTAGTGGTCGATTGCAAACTGGACAGATTTTTTCGTTTGCTTTTTCTGGTCCCTGACTCCAGTTACAATCCCTATGACCAGTGAAGTGATATTTACCTTCTTCTGGATGAAATTCAATGGTAAAAGCGATTTTTGCCTCTTTTTCGCCCTTTATTGCTTTATAAATGTTCTCGTAACTTATCTCTTCCGCCTCAAAAACAGTCGCTTCCCTACCCATTTTTGGCAAAGAATGTGCATCCGAAAAAGAAAGAATTGATCTTTTTTCAAGATCAGCAATTTGCCAGTTCATAGCAGGATCGCTTGATAAACCTGTTTCGACTGCATAAATATTTGGCGCCATGTCGCCAAAGCATTCTTCTATCGAATCAAAACCGGAAAATGAACCGAAAATTGAAAACCACGGTGTCCAAGCATGAGCAGGGATAATCAGTGCTTTCTCGGAAGCGGTAAGTGCAATTTCAGCTAAATCCCTTGACGAAATCCCCACGATCGGCCTGCCGTCAGATCGCAAATTCGCACCGCGCTTGATAAGCTGGGCATTAAATTTCTCAACCGAGGCTAACGATGGAAAGAAAAATAAATTGTGAATTCTTCTACCTTTACCGCCCTGACTATAAATTGACGAAATTTCACAGGATAACAAAAAGTATGTTTCTTCCTTATTGGGAATTTGAGATTGCTCGCCTTGAGCGAGTTTCGAGCCGAAAGGGGGATTTGTGGTTTCCGGCTTCAGCCGGAATAGTCCATTTCCACAATCTTCAAGCTCGTTCTTAAGCTTTTCAAACCAAAAAGGGTGAGTAAAATCACCTGTCGCCAAAACGCCAATTCCCTTGTATTTCGCCCATTGAGCCATCTTTTCAAGAACCATTTCCTGGGAAACCGCACGGGAGTATTTTGAGTGTAAATGGAGATCAGCAACGAACTTCATTTCGAGCGTTAGCGAGAAATATCAGAAAACTTCCTTTAATTTTTTCTTAAGTATATCAGCAGCGTTCCAGCGCTCTAATATATCAGAAAACTTCAATAAATTTTTATTAAATATTAAAAAAAGTTTCGCTGATATTAAACAAAGCTTTGCTGATATAAGATTCGCAACCATTTTGCTCTATGAAAACCTATATGTCAATTTATACTTCATACTTAATACTTCCTAATGCCATCCGAGATGCCGAACTAAAGTTACCGGCATCGCTTTTTCATGGGAATGTTCCTCCAAAAACTCCAGCATTTCCTTCATTATTAAAAACGCTGCGTTTGTCCAGGCAAAACCGGACGGTGTCGGGTACTTATCTGAAATGCCAATTGCTCCGTGAACCACATCATACTTTTCCCACAACTCTCCTGTTTCTTTAAAAACCTTAATGTTTATGGACAACCATTTCAAAATCAGCCTTTTGGCAAGAGAATTATGTCCGTACCGCATCAGCGCTTCAACCGCTCTAATCTGAAGCGGTGCCCAGCCATTCGGCCAATCCCATTGGAAATTTTCAACAAAGCGAACGGATTGAACTACTCCCCACGGTTTCTGTAAAGTTGCCTGAATAACTTTGACCACCTTATCTGCTTGCTCCTTTGAAGCCATACCAACATTTAATGGATAAACGCCAGCAACCGTAATCAATTGGCTTCTTCGCTTTTTGACAAAATCAAAGTCAAAATAAAAACCTTCTTTTTCGCCCCACATTAAATCGTTCATAACTTTTACGCGTCTTTCAGCAAGGTTCAGATATTTTTCTTTTTTCTTGTGAACTCCCAAAACCTCATATGCCTTTGCCAAATCTTTTTCGTATAAAAAAAGGAGTGAATTAAGATCAACCGGCAGAAAATCCATACATTTGCCCATAAACCTTTGTGTGTTATCCCAACCGGACTCCGCCTCAGCCAAAATATGAACGGCGTTCAAATCATAGTAGCGAGATAAACCTTTATAGACGTGGCGGAAATTTCTCAAATGAACTTTTCCCATCCAGACTTCGTTGTATTCATGCTCAACGCAAGAAATCGCCTCCTTAAACCATTTTCTATCTTGGGTTTTCTGATATACCATCCAAACCATAGATGATAAAAGCGGCGGCTGAGAACGGGAGAGAAAGTACATTTTGGAAGCATTGGGAATTATTCCGAACCGACGTATTAAAAATAGAAAGTTGTCAACAATCCCAATTGCCAGCTTTGAATATTTCGGGTGATTGATAAGAACCCTGACAACAGGATAAGAATCCCAATAATACTGCTCCTGGAAAATTTCCCCATCCGCAGGAACAACATACGGATTCGGCAAACCAATCAAGCTCTTTTCGTCTCTAGGATGAAAGCGAATAAGGCGGGGCCAATAGTTATCGATGTACTTTTCAACGTCATTCAAATCTTTCTTCTTAATTTCCCAATCGGCCATTGCAATCTATTTAAAAGGATATTAATTGCTCTGTCTACTTCTTATTTTTGGTGTACTGATTAGAATAAAGTTTCTTAATTTCGTCAACAGTCGTCGCATCTTCTGCCCTCTTGTCATCTCGGAATTTGACTAACCGAGGAAATCTTAGAGCAAAACCTATACCAGTTTCAGGGTCGGACCCTGCAGTATGAATCGGTGATTTTGTAATTTCGTCAGCATAAACTTCTAAAACTACTTTAGGTTCCACCCAATAATTTGGCTCAATTTTAGATCTCACCCTCGCAGGCTTATGCGGAGCTTTCAATTTAGTCCCAATTTCGTGCATTTTCCTAAATTCATCATCAGTTAATCCTGTTCCAATTCTGGAAATAGTCACAAATTCGTCTTTTTTTGCATCGTAAACTCCAACCAAAAGCCCGCCGACACCAAATTCTGTTCTCTTTCCCCGCCCCGAATAAATTCCAAGCAGTACAACGTCAACAGTATCATTAAGCTCCCCTGCTTGCGCCCTCTTATATTTGATCCAGTGAAATCCGCGACCTCCTGCAACATATGGGCTATCCAGCTTCTTAAGCATCAAACCCTCCAATCCTTCCGAAATTGCCTCATTAAAAAACTCCTGAATTTCCCCTGCTGAATGAATCACTCTTTCCTCGGCAAGTCGTATCACTGAATTATCTTTATTAAGTATTGATTCTAAAAGTTTCCGTCTTTCTTTATGGGACTTTCCGGTTATATCTTTTCCGTTTAAATACAAAAGGTCGAATGCAAAAAGCACCAATGGCAACTCCTTTGCCATCTCTTCTACTTTATATTTGCGCCTTCTTTTTGTAGTCTCCTGAAAAGGCAAAAATTCCTGAGTTTGAGAATTATATGCAATTGCTTCTCCTTCCATGATTGCGCTTTTGGCCTCAACTTCTTTTGTTACTCCTTCAACTAAATCCGGAAACGCATGTGTCATATCCTCCAAATTACGGCTAAAAAGCTCCACGACCTTCTTTTCTTTTGTAGCCCCAGGTAACCTAGCTGCCCGATTACCTGATGACCTGTCCAAGTGCACTTGGACCCGGAATCCGTCGAATTTCGGCTCTGCAGCAAATTCATTGCCGAGTCTCTTAACCGCTTCCTCTGCGCTGGGTAATCTTTCTGCAAGAGCGGGTCTAACAGGTTTACCTACAATTAGCTCTGTTTTTCTAATCCCTGTTTCTCCGTGTTTAAAGAAATGCTCTGCAACGTAACCTAGATCGCTTGTTTTGTTGTAAGCTTCCTCCAAAACTTTTCTCAAAGATTTATCGCCGACTTTGCTCATCGATAAAGCATCAAGAACTGTCGGGTCACCGATTCCAAGCCTCAAAGTCCCAAGCGGAATATTAACAACGTGTTTAACGGATATTGGATCTAGTTTTTTCAAAAGATCGGAAAGTATCGTTATTTTTTTCTCAACACTTCCAACGCCACCCGATTTGGCAATTGCCAAAAGTCCATTAAAGACGTGGCCTACGCTCAATTTGGAATTTGGAATTGCTTGCCTTGAGCGAGTTTCGAGTCGAAAGGGGAATTTGGAATTTTTCGAAAGCTTCTGGGCAGCTAGCCCAATATTGCCTAACTGACGATAAGATTTGATGACTTGTTCCTTTGTAGTTTTATATGCAGAAGCTATCGAAGTAGCAACCATATTCTCCGCCATGCCGATCTCCACAGGCTCAAAAAACGGTGCGACTCGTCCCTGGATTAAATAACAAATCTTCCCAATTTCATCATTGCTCGCTTCCTTAAAGAGCTGCGACAAAATATCCACCAATTCCAACCTCTTAGGTGTCGCTTCCAGCTTTTCAAAATATTCTGCTAACTTCGCAAATTTCATATTTGAGTTATCGAAAATACAAGCTCTCTTATTTCAAAATATATACAGCACCCTTGGTGCTGCCTTTCTTTTTGATTAGCCCCTTCTTCTGTAAATCCTTTAGATCCCGCAGTATTGTGTCATCGCTAAAGTCTTTTAGTAAGCTCCTCCACTGTTTATTACTTATCGATCCATAAGTTTCTATGTATTCAACCAGTTTCATTTGTCTTTCAGATAAAACAATTTGCCCGGTTTTCCCTTTCAAACGAATATCTAAAGACAATTTCTGAACTCTTTCCTTAACTTTCGCAAGTTCTTCTGCAAGTCCTTCGCAAAAATACTCCAGCCATTCGGTTAAATCGCGCTGTGAAAGGCTTTCGACTTTTTGGTTTGAAACTGTTTGCAATGTTTTGTAGTAACGGCTAGCATTTCGGTCAAAATATTCCTCAATCGAAAAGAATTTTTTAATGTCATAGCCCCTCTGAAACAAAACTAAAGTCGCAAGAGCCCTTGCAGTTCTGCCGTTGCCGTCTACAAAAGGATGGATGTAAGCCAAAACATAATGTGTGATTCCTGCCGCCAGAACCGTGTGAACCGATTCTGATTCGCCGGAATTGAGCCACAAGAAAAATTCTTTGGACAATTTGGGGACATCTACTGCTTCCGGCGGCTTAAAGCTTACCTCGCCTGTTTTAGAATTCTTAACTACAACCTGCGTTTTTCTATATTTTCCCGCAGCATCCGCCCTCAAAACTTTCTCAACAGTTAGTTTATGGACCAACAGAAGATGTTTCTCCCAGTTTTGAGTTTTGAGTTTTGACCTTTGAGTTTTATCTATGTACTTCAAAACATTCCGATAATTTAAAATCTCCTGAACATCCCTGTCTTTACCGTTTACGTCTTCCCCCTCTAAAACCGCAGCCACTTCCCCAGTGTCAAGCTGATTTCCCTCAATGTGGGTTCCGTGATGAACAGTTCTGATAATCGCTTCCTGCCGGAATTTAGCTTCATATGCAGGTACTAAAGGGGCATTTTCGATAATTTCTTTAGAAGCTTCAATTCTCGAGATAAACCTTAAAATATTATTTGAAATCGTAAATTTAGGAGAAAACATACCTGCGGTCCGCTATTTTAGCGAAGGACTGCGTTAATTATGCGGTAATTTAGTAAAAAAATCAATCGGCGAGTAAGTTTATCCTGCTTGTCCTGAGTGACTACGAAGGGAGCGAAGCGAAGGGCACATTTACCGCAAAAATTAAAGCCCTATTATTCCGGCTTTCTTCATAAGGTTTTTTGGCACCGATTCTTTTTCAGCCGCAGTAATTATCGTCTGCTGCTTCTCAATTACCGAAAGAACCGCCTCCCTATGATTCCAATCCAATTCCGAAAAAATATCATCCAAAGCCAGAATCGGCCTAGTACCATTTTTCGTCCTAAAATACTCAAGCTCTGCTATTTTTAAGGCCAAAACCGCCATTCTCTGCTCTCCACGTGAACCAAAATAGGCCAAATCACGGTTTTTGAAAAGAAATCTAAAATCGTCCCTGTGTGGCCCTGACAAAGTAACCCCTGCGGCAATATCCCTTTCCCTGTTTCTAAAGAGTTTTTCTTTGTCGATTGTACTTGGCGCTAGCTTCCAATTTAAGTCTACAAGATCAGAAATCGGCATTGTTTTTTCCACAAAATTTAAAAATTCAAAAAATTCCTCTCTCTTCTGACTTATATACCTACTATGCTCCAATAACCGCCCATCCCAAAAATCCAGCTCGCTCTTGTTTGATTTACCTTCTAAAATTCTTGAAAGAATCTTGTTTCGTCTTGAAATTATCTTGTTGTACCCTGAAAGATCCCGCCAATACTGCCGATCTATAGAAACTAATAAACCATCCAAGTGATGTCTTCTTAGAGCAGGCGACCCGTCTACCAAGTCCAAATCCTGAGGATGGAACACTACAATAGACAGGTTGTTGAAAAAATCACCAAGCCTTTTTTTATAATCATCTACAAAATAGGATTTTTTAACTCTCGCTTGTCCTGAGTTTGTCGAAGGATCGAAAATTTGGAGATTTATGACTAATGACTTTTCATTTTCCCCTTCTCTAACTCTACCTACAATTCTAGCTTCACTTTTGCCAAACTTAACCAGGTCCATATCAGTTTGGACTCTTGAGGATCTTATTCCAGAAAGAAGTGAAATAGCTTCCAGAATATTACTTTTACCACTCCCATTTGGACCAATTACAATCGACAAATCTTTATCAAAAATAATTTTTTTAGAAGTAAAATTACGAAAGTTTAATAATTGAAGACTCAGAATCTCCATCTTTTGCGCATTAGACTAATAACAAAAGAGATAACCAAAAAACTAAGCCCCGCAAAGGACAAAACCACTGCATAATTAAAAAACGAAACCAAACTAGCAGCAAGCAGGGAAGCAATCGATGCCAGAAATGAGGAAACTACAAAATTTGCACCAAATATAGTCCCTTGAAATTGGTGGGCTACTCTTTTTTGAAGAACAGTTCTTGAAACAATCATTAATATCATAAGGCCAATACCACCAAGGGTTAAATAAATTGTTGTAAATAATAGAATATAATTTCTAACTAGATTAAGACTTACAATAAACCCCAAAACTACGGTAGCTATTCCAACAACTCCAAAACCCAAGGAAGTTTTAAAACCTTCGCTAAATTTAGGTTTAAAAAACACTCCAAGAACTATTCCAATGGCGACTGGCGGGAAGATAAATAAGGGACTCTTGGTAATCGGTAAACCCACAACTTGGTCAAAAAACCCAGGCGCTATAGTAATTCCGAAAGCTATGATTGCCTGGCAAGAAGCCAATATTAAAAAATAAAACCAAATTGTCTTTGCCTTAAATATGTAATTTAAAAACTTCCAAATATCACCTACTATTAGTATCGGAGAAGGTTCAGGTTGTTTCCGAGGATAAAGTTTAGGTAAAAACAAAGACAGTACAAAAGCTCCAGCTAAAACTGCTTCAGTTAAAAAAAGAAGGCTTTTATTTCCAAAGAAAAATTGGAATATTGCGGCTATAAAAAAACCAAAAATTTGTCCTCCTGCAAGTGTCAAAAAAAAGACGGAGTTTGCATAACCTAATTGTTCTTTCTTGACAAGCTGAGAAGTAGCCGCGGAGACGGCGGGGTAAAAGAAAGAGTTTACAGCAAAGTATAAAAACGAAAGAGAAATAACCAAATAAACTTTATCAATAAAAAAAAGTGTCGCAAGTACAATTAATGTAATCAGCAAATTAGTAAAAATGATTATCTTTCGTCTGTCTAAAATGTCAGACACAACACCAGCCAAGGCCATCAAAATTAATGCGGGGAAAGAAACAGAAAGAATAATCCCAGAAACACCGAAATTACTTCCCGTTCTAATAAAAACGGACGTAATTAGTGAAAGTACCAAAGAAGCAGAAGCAATCTGGCCCAAAAATACTGTTAGTATTAAAACAAAAAAATCTCGCCTTTTAAGAACCCCAAGGTAGGCATCAGGAATAGAAATCATTATTTAAGATTTTTGGCACTTGGGGCAAAAATGTGCACTTCTCCCATCCATTTTTTCTCTAATAATTGGCGTTTTGCAGCGCGCGCATGGCCTGCCCGTCATATGATAGGCTTTAGCAAAAGAAAGATAAAGCCCCTTCTCCCCTCCGCTATCGACAAAAGAATTGGCAGAAGAGCCGCCTTTCTCAATTGCCAATTTAAGACTATCGCAAATACCATTAAATAATCCCCTAATCTCAGGTGGCGAAAGGCTAGACGCTGACCTTCTTGGGTGTACTTTCGCTCTCCATAATGCTTCGTCCGAGTAAATATTCCCGATTCCGGAAACAAACTGTTGATCCATCAGTAATTTTTTAATGCGCATTTGGCCTCTGGCCTTTAGCCTTTGGTCAAATTCATCGAATTTCATTTTTAAAGGATCAGGCCCTAACTTTGCGCCAATTGCATCCTCAACCCGTGATCCTTCAGCAACCTTCACCCAACCAAACTTGCGGATATCATTAAAGTACAAATGGCTTGTCCCTCGAAGCTCTTTAAGCGAAGTGGGGCCGCCTGAAAAGGTAAACGTCACCCTTGTTGTTTTATTTGGAACCGGCAAATTTAAAGGCGGAATGGGGTGTCCGCCGGAAATTCTTGTTTTTTGATCTTGGTATATTAACTGTCCTGTTAATTTCAAGTGAATAAGGATTGTAATTCCGCCTGATAACCTGATCAAAATAATCTTCCCAACCCTCTCAACCTTATTAATCTTCTGACCCTTAATGTCTTTTATTGAAAAATTGTTCCAATGAAATCCCTTCGGCCAATCGTACTCGACTGAATCGATAACCAGACCTTTAAGTTTTCGGTTTAGAGAATTTACGATTACAGTTACTTCTGGTAATTCCGGCACTTAGAGTTTCACTATCGACCCTTTCTTTCTCGTTAAATGAAACATGTAGATAAAAAAAGCAACAGCCAGAGCAAAATAAATTAAATTCAGAATAAGAGCAACAAGTAGATTATTAGCATCCAGTTTTCCGGTTTTAAAGGTATATCTCATTCCCTCAAAAACATGTGAGAGAGGTAAAAACCAGACAATTTTTTGTATTACCTGTGGCAAAACACTAACCGGGTAAAATGCAGCCGAAAATGGCTGAATTGCAAATGGCAAAACCCAAGTTAGCGGCCCAACAATGTGGCCAAATCTCAAAACAACAGCAACGTTAAAAATACCAAGCACTACCGCAAACAAAACAACATTTATCCAAAGAAGTGCTAGTGAACTCCCAAGTGTCGCCAGGTTAAAGCCATAGACAAAACCCGCAAGTATTAGCATTGCGGCGAGCGAAACCAGAACTTTTAAAATTGCCACAATTACCAGGCCCCCGATATGCTCAATCAATGTTATGGGCGAAGCCAAAACATTCATCAAATTATGCTCCCAAATATCCCACATAAAATCGATGCCGATCCCCGAACCGACCCTTTCAAAGATCGTCCAAAAAATTAAACCACCTACCAAAAAAGAAGCTAAAGCAGATTCAATCCCGACATACTGTGCAAAAAATCCCCACAAAAGCAACCCGACAATCGGAAAAAGCAACAAGTCCGTAAACCTTTCCAACTGATGAATTGTCAGAAAGTAATTTCTTAAAATAATTGCCAAAACCCTGTCAAAATTCATTTGGTTTCCTTGTTAAATGTATAAAAACTTCCCGCAAATTTGGCTCTTTAGCCTCAAGCTTCAACTCCTGTTTGGTCAGTTCAAGCGGAGTACCTCGCGCTATTACCTTGCCGTGATTAATAAACATAACGATATCGGCAACCTGTTCAATTTCCCACATATTGTGGGATGTATAAAGAATGCTCATTTTCTCAGCTTTTTGAATTTTCTTGATCAATTTAATTCCCTTATCGACAATATCCGGATCCATCGAAGCCATAGGTTCGTCCAGAAGCAATAGTTTTGGCTTGTTAAGAAGCGATTTGCAAAGACTAACCCTTGCCCTCTGCCCAAATGATAATTGTCTAATAAATTCTTTTTTAAAATCGGGAATTTCAAAAAGTTCCAGAAGCTCGTAAATTCTTTTTTTTGCGTTAGGAACAGAATATAGCTTGGCGAAAACAAACAAAGATTCGTAAACCGTCAAATGCCAGGGTAAATTGTATTCTGCAGAACAGTAATTAACCTTTTGCATAATTTCCGTTCTGTTTTTGGATAAATCACGGCCAAACACTCTAATCGTCCCTTCGTCCGGCTTCACAATTCCAAGCAAACAATTGATTGTTGTGGACTTTCCGGCTCCATTCGGACCCAAAAAACCCACAATTTCACCTTCTTTTATAGAAAAAGACATTTTCTCAATTGCCGTGAAGTCGCCAAAATGCTTCACCAAGTTAGTAACCTCAAGAACTTTTATATTTTTCATCTCACCCAACTTTACTATTCACAAAATTCAGGATTTCTTTTTTAAATCTTTCTTTGCTGAATTTTTGTGCATGCTTTTGGATAAACTTAGGGTCAAAATAACCCTTTTTTTCAAGATCGATAAAGCTATTTATTGCCAGAGTTAAGGACCCCAACGTCGGGGGATCAAAGTAAACACCCGTACACTTACCTTTACCTGAAAAAATTGCATCGAGGACCGTTTCCAAAGCTCCTCCTTGGGCATTTACAATCACCGGTTTACCGAAAGCCATAGCTTCAACTGGAACCAAGCCAAAATCTTCCTGCTCTGCAGGAAATATTACCGCCCGGCAATTTCTGTAAAGATCAATAAGCATACTGTCAGGCACTTCTCCCAAAAACTCAACGTTGCTGACAGGGTCCGACCCTGTACTCGATAACCTCCTTGCTAAATTCTTCAGATTTTCGAGTTCACGTCCGGTTCCTACTACTTTCAACGGCAATCCAAGCTTTGCACATACTTCAACTGCTATATCAACCTTTTTAGACCCTACAAGCCTCGACACAACCAAAAAGTAGGAATTTGCGTTCAGCGATTTTGTTCTTCTTAACGCTATACGCTTGATTTCACTAAACGCTGACAAATCAACCGGCGGACCTGCCCGCAATGCTCCGCGAAGCGATGCAGGCGGGTAAATTACTTTCGATTCCCTTCTGTAAAACTTTTTTATTCTCGCCTGAACTTCTTTGGAATTTGCAATAAAGTAATTAACTCGTTGCGACGCCTCAAAATCGTAAACTCTCATAAAATGATTAACTAAAAGGGCGTAGGCCTTAACCGGCCAGTATTTTTGCCAATCAACAGAGGTTGGATACCCATAAAGGTACCTCGGCGGCGTATGGCAATAACAAATCTCAATTGGGTGATTAGGTTTTGATGACCTAATTACCTGATGACCTTTTCTAAATCCTTTCGTCACATACCAGCTGCTCGACGAAATCACTACGTCATAATCGGAAAAATCAAAGCTATTCCAGATCAAAGGTGCCAAAAACCTCAAAGGACTATGAAGATATGATGCAAAAAAAGGTACATTTTGTGCCCAAGAGGTAATTATTTTTTTATTCGCAGAAAAGCTTCGCTTATCTTTAAAACGCTTGTAAGCTGATGAACCTTTTTGGTAAAAAGCCGTATAAATCGGGGCTTTGGGAAAAATCTCACACAAAGCCTCAAGAACTCTTTCTGCCCCACCAAATTCTTTTAAGTAATCATGAACAATCGCAACCTTCATCTAAATCAACTCCAGCTGATTAGTTTCTTTATCTTTAGGCTTTTTTGGCTCTTCCATCACCTCTGGTTCCTTCCCACTCGGAATTTTTGCAACAATAGACTTGAATCCCAATTCTTCGTATTCAGCCCTTACCCGATCCCAATCGGGATCAAATCGTAAATCGTCAATTGTTAGTAGTAAATCAACATTGCGATCAAGCTCGACCAGTTTTTTGGCAGCCAATGCCAGATCCTTTCCTGCTTCAAGTTTCGGCCGGATTGAATCCGAGGTCTCGGAAATATGATCAAAAAGATTCTCAAGCGTGTGGTATTTTTGAAGGAGCATTGAAGCGGTTTTTGGACCGATTCCGGTAATTCCCGGTACATTATCCGAGGGATCTCCAATCAAAGATTTATAATCGACCATATGATGAGTTTCCAGCCCATACTTTTCCCTAACTTCCTTAGCCCCATACAAAGTCGTCTCTTTTAAATTCCAACCGGGCATTTGCACTTTGATGTTGCCGTTAACTAACTGCAGTACATCTCTATCACCTGACAAAATAATTGTTTGTAATTTGGAGTTTGGAGTTTGGAGTTTGCTGACGATCGTAGCTATCAGATCGTCAGCTTCGTATCCCTCTTTTTCAAAATATTTTATGCCAAAAGCATCTAAAACTTTTTTGACCTTGGGAAGTTGAGGATAAAGATCTGGCGGTGGAGCAGCTCTTTGCGCTTTATACTTTTCAAACTCGACATGCCTAAATGTCGGTGCATGAGTATCAAAAGCGCAGGCAACATATCGAGGGGAAACCTCATTTATAGCTTTAAGAAGCATATTGGAAAATCCAAAGACAGCGTTTGCCATTTCACCCTTCCGATCCGAAAGTGGAGGAAGCGCATGATACGCCCGATGAAAAAGACTATTTCCGTCGATTAAAAGAAGTATTTGCTTCACGAAGGAATTGTATCAAACTATCAGAGCGGTGATTGCCACAGAGGTGTTAGAACTTCAACGAGCTCCCAAGTCTTGTATGGCCGTTCATCATCAAGACATATCAAAGGACCCAGTAATAACATTTAACTAATATTTCCTTCAGTTACTTGTTCGTATACACTTTTGACAAATGTATTAAATGAATCATCAACAGTGAGAACAAGTAACATATGCGTGTCAACAAACTGCTGATCTGGTTCCTTGAAAGCCGTAGATTTCAAAGAATCAACTCTTCGAACAAGAGGAGGAAGCTCGGAAACTTTCCCGAGAAAATCCTCAATAAGTGAACGCCTTTCTTCTTCAATGAGGTCTAAACCTGGTAATCTAGTTTCCGTCATTTAGGCCTGGGCGATTTTTGAAGATTTCACATCACCCTTTGGTTTAGAGGCTTTGCTTAATTTAATCTCCCCGTCAGTAACCGGCTTGCCAACTAGCTTTTCAAAATCGTCTCGATCAAGAGTTTCTTTTTCTAGAAGCGCAGCTGCTACTTTATCAAGTTTTACCCTCTGGCGAACTAACAGCTCTTTAGCCTTTTTGTAACCAGCATCAATAAATCTAGCAACTTCCTTGTCTATTTTAGCTGCCAATTCTGGTGAAACTTGCGCTGAATCTCCTGGCATCATTGGCCAAGTTCCAAACTGCGCCCTGGGAGCAAAAATTGTTGGACCAAGATCGCTCATTCCAAATTCTGTAACCATTTCTCGAGCTAGTGTCGAGGCTATTTCTAAATCACTTGAGGCACCTGTCGTAAACTCACCAAAAATTAAATCCTCCGCTGCTCTTCCGCCAAGAAGCGTGGCAATTCGCTCCAGTAACCTCGTTTTTGTCTCTGTATACCTATCAACCGATGGTGGAACCAAAGTGTGACCCCCGGTCATACCTCGCGCCACAATTGATATCCTGTGAACCGGGTCAACGTGAGGCAAGAAATGTGCAACAACTGCATGGCCACCCTCATGGTAAGCAGTCATTTTTCTCTCCTCTTCCGATTGCATTCTTTTTCTCTGTGGCCCAAGCTTTACCTTTGTCGCCGCCTCTTCTATATCCAAACTATCAATTGCTTTTTTCCCGGTTCTGGCTGCCAAAATTGCCGCTTCATTTAACATATTGGCAAGATCAGCCCCAGAAAAACCCACAGTTCTTTTAGCAATCCGCTCATCATCAACTTCCTCTGCAAAAGGCTTTCCCTTTTTGTGAATCCCTATAATCGCTTTTCTGCCTTCTATATCCGGCAAATCCAAAGAAACTCGCCTGTCAAACCTACCCGGACGGGTCAATGCCGAATCCAAAAGGTCCGGCCTGTTGGTTGCACCCATCACCATTACATTGTCGTTCGGTGCAAAACCGTCCATTTCAACCAAAATTTGGTTCAAAGTTTGCTCCCTTTCATCATGACCACCAGAAAATCCCAAGCCCCTCATCCTGCCGATCGATTCAATTTCGTCAATAAAAATAATTGCTGGCGCACCCCGTTTGGCCTGACCAAATAAATCTCGGACTCGGGCAGCCCCTACTCCAACCAGCATCTCCATAAACTCACTTCCGGCAACAGAAAAAAACGGCACTCCTGCTTCGCCTGCAACAGCCCGTGCGAGTAAAGTCTTTCCAGTTCCTGCTGGTCCTACCAAAAGTACCCCTTTAGGGGTTCTTGCTCCTATTGCTCTATATTTTTCCGGATGCTTCAAAAAGTCGACAACTTCTTGCAATTCCTGTTTCGCCTCATCTACCCCGGCAACGTCGGCAAATGTAATCTTGGGCATATCTTTGCTAAATTGCTTGGCACGCGATTGACCAAAGGAAAACACCGAAGAAGCCCCCTCTCTTGCCTGTCGAAATATGAAAAAGAAGAAAAGAATCATTAAAGCAAGCGGCAAAAAAGTAGTTAAAATTGTCACCCAGGCTTGCGAGAAAGTTCTGTCTTTTACTGAAATCGCGGCAGATGACGGATCTACTTTAGCAGCTTCAAATGCCTGGAAAATTGACTGATTTTCTTCTTTTCTGGAAATATAAGCCGCACCTTCTCTAGGTTTTATTGAAAGTCGATCACCATCAACCTCAATTTGTTCAATCTTGTTGTCTTTAACGTCATTAATAACTTTGGACAAAGGCTCAACCGGCATAAAACGCTCGGCAGGATTAGCAGTCAAAGTCAAAAATGCAAAAAAAATAAGTCCCAAAACAGCATAGATTACAAATCCTCTCCATGAAGACTTCCCACCAAGTTTAGGGATTGTTACCTTCGGAATTGAAGTTTTAAGATTTGATTTTTTTTGTGAAGAATTACCCTCAGCAGTTTTAGTTTTTTTTGCCATGGTTAAACAGTCATTCTATCACTTGAGTGCCTAATTTGCTAGGAGAATCATCAACAAAATCTGTAAAGGATTTACACCCGTTCCGAGTTATCAGAATAGTCTCTAAGCTCTTCCATCGCCATAATTCGCCGATTTAGCGTTTTCTTTTCAGAAAGCACTTGTTTGCAAGCCTCTACAAATTCTTCTCGCAAAACATGACGAGTATTTGTTGTTACAAACCTTCTACCAGCTGTCCTTAATATGTAACTGGCAACCCTTTTGCCGATAAATTTTGCCGCATCCAAGTTGTCTGCAATAATTGGAATTGTCATAACATTTTGTGGAAAGTAATTATCCCAAGCATCGACCAAATATGTCTCACTTTCTTTAATCTCCCTCTTTTCATAGGTTAAAGTTGGACAATCAACCGGAACCCGCAGTACACGAACCTGCTCCAAACCGTTCTTCCCTCCCAAAGCGTCTGTAATTAAAGTACTTTGTGCGTCAAGTGCAGGAAATTCTGAAAGCTCCCCCAAAGCCTGTTTCTCATCATCTTGAGACACCTGACTATCATCCTGAAAGAAAAGAATGTTCCTGGCAGTTTCTCTTCTGAATAACGGAGAATTCACGACATCCCTCCAATGGACGCCATTGGCACTAAACTGTTCAACCATACGGCGAAATTATACTATAAGATTCAAAAGAGAGACAGTTTCATAGTAGATCTAACGTCATCCAAGGTTTTTCTAGCTTCTTCCCTTGCCTTCTGTGTTCCCTCCTTTAGGATCTTTTCAACCAAACCCTCCTCTTTTTCTAATTTATCTCGCCTCTGGCGGATCGGTTCCAAAAATTCCACCAAAACTTCTACCAAAAACTCCTTAACCTCTACGTCTTTTACCGTACCTTTCTTATATCTATCCTCTAATTCTTTTACTCTTTTACTCTCTTTCTCCGTAGCAAAAGCTCTAAGATAAACAAACACCGGATTTCCTTCCACCTCTCCCGGTTCATCCCCATGAACCCTTTTCGGGTCCGTGTACATCCCTATTACTTTCTTCTTAACAGTATCTGAATCATCCGATAAATTAATTACATTTCCGGCGCTTTTACTCATCTTTGCCTTACCGTCTGTTCCGGGCAAAGTCCCAATATCGTCTGGAATCAAAGCCTCCGGAACAGGAAATGTCTCACTATACATTTGATTAAATGAGCGGGCAATCTCGCGCGTCACTTCGATATGCGAAGCTTGATCACGGCCAACGGGAACTAGGTTAGCCTTCACCATCAAAATATCCGCTGACTGTAAAACCGGATAAGAAAGAAGGCCCAGCGACGGAATTTTAATGTCCGCATCCCTCATCACATCCTTTAACGTCGGCAGTCGCTCGAGTCTCGGTACTGTTACTAAATTGGAAAAGATGAACGCCAACTCTGTTACTTCCGGAATTTCGGATTGTAAATAAATTGTCGATTTTTCAGGATTAATTCCAACCGACAAATAATCCAAAACCAAATCTTTGATATGGCCAGAAAGCTCTCCTGTTTTCTCCGGCCTCGTAGTAAGAGTATGCAAATCCGCAACGATAAAGTAGCAGTCATATTCTTCCTGCAACTTAACTCTGTTTCTCAAAGAGCCGACGTAATGCCCGAGATGTAACCTACCAGTAGGACGATCCCCCGTAAGAATTCTTTTTTTCATTGACTTCATTTATTTATAACCCCTTTCAGCTTTAATAACCACTTTGGTCTTTGAATCCATTTCCTCTTGCAGTTTGATTAATCCCTGTTCCGTTTCTAACGAAACTAAAAATACTGTATCTTTCTCTTGGATCTGGATCATTAATAAGTACCTCTTCACGGGCAATAAGATCCTGGTAACCTCGGTCTTCTAAATACTGTTCCAAAATCGCTAAGCCCGGACTGATAACAGCCGCTGATCTTTCTAAAGCCCTGCTACGAAATTCATTATCAGCAACTCCATACATTCGAACCTCAACAGAACCTTCTTCACGGGCTTTTGCCGCAAATTTGTCCAATTCCGTTAGAAAATCAATTTTTATTTCTTTGTCTCGTTCTGTACCGTACATTTTTCCTCAAAAAAAACTAGCCCTTCTGGCTAGTTGTTTGTGCTTGTTATTTGGCTCTTACTTTACACAAAAACTAGCCAACTTAGTGGCTAATGATAATTGTGTAAATCCAGTTGTTACCAACTAAAGAGCACATGCTATGACGAAATATATCAAATAGATTTACATTTTGTCAAAAGGGATATAATACAGCACGCTATGACAACTCAAAAAGAAGTCCTCACTAAAGAACGACCAATTAATAATTCTCCCACTGATATACCGATTATTTATCCGGTAGAAACTAAAAAACCCCCGAGAAACCAAGAAAGCTGGTTAGCACAGGTAGATTTTAATGGCCCGCGCATAATACTCACCAAAAAAAACGACAGTATCACTATTAAAAGAATTACAGAAGGTGGTACTGAAGATATTTCCGGAATTTTTGGCGAAATCGAGGATCCTTTCAGAAATTTAATGTACGATATCGTTGTTGACGGCCAATTGATTTATGACCAAGGGAACACAGAAGTCGATCGCAAGGCAGTCGAAACAAGAATTCATCAACACCTAGAAAATCCGCAAGGTTTCAATGCTTTGCGAGTTAGCTTTATTGTAAACGATATCTTATATGAAGATGGGTTTGATCTTAGAAAAAGACCTTATTTCGAAAGACACGCAAGGTTAGAAAAATTAATCGAGCCATCAATCAGAAGTAAACACAACATTTCTCCCAACTACACTGAGGAGGACATTCCCGCTTTAATCGAATCCGCCCGCGAAAATGGGTATCAAAGAGTCAGTTTCCGAAGAAAAGACGGTCTTTATATGCCAGGACAGCGCGCTTGGCAAATTTACAAAATAGACTAATTACTTCTTCTCGCTAACTTCTTCAACAATTACCTTTACCATATTGATTGTTTTATTTGTCTTGGCATTTGAATCGTTGTTGATTCCGGACACAACTGAGTCGATATTCTTTCTACAATCGCCTGTGGACTCTCGCCGTTATGCTTAATTTTCTCAACAGCCATTTCTTGCACAGGACACCCGTTGCAACTTCCTATTTTTGTCTGTAAACATTCAACTCTTTCTGCCACAAAAATTCACCTCCCTCGCCTCGCCGTAGATTTTATCGAAGGCGGACCACAAAAAAACCAAGCCATTAACAGCTTGGTTGAGTTTTCGTTTGCAGTTATGAATTTAGATACTACAAACCAACCAAGCTAAGCTTGGAAAGTAAAGTAGAACCAAAATGCTCGGCGTGAGCGAATCATAACCTTGTATAGATTATAAAAAATTAAATGAGAATGTCAACAGAAGAACAAAGTTTATAGAATTCAAAAGAAAAAAGGTAAAAAAGTCTTAAGCTTAATTCACTCCCGAGGAACGCCCACCCAAGTCCGAATAGTGATCGGCAGCGTGCAGAATCGAAAGGACGAACAGGTTGCCGTCCCGGTCGAAGCGCGCACGGACAATGCGATCATCGTCGCGGGAACCTAGCCTTGTCCAAGTTCTAGTTTCATCTAAATACTTTCCTGTAAAGAGTTTGCTATCCTGGCCTGCAATGATATATTCATTAAGAGTCAGTATTCGTCTTCCGTCTTTTTTTATTCTTTCCATGAGATCTTTTTCTTTAGTATCAAGGTAAGGTGCATCAATTGCAGTCTCGTAATCAAACCAGCCAGACGGGTTTTCATCGTTGGTTACTGGGTTGCCTTCTTGAAAACTGTGGCTTTGCATTTTTGGGAACATTTCACCTAATTTGTGGCGAGATTGCTGGGTTGCCAGTTCTGCTGGTAAATACCCGACTCTTTTGCCATTTGCCTCAAGCTCTGCTAATTCTTCCCGTGTGTATGGATACGGAGTGACTTCAAAGCTAGCTCCAACAAGCTCACCACGTGAGCGCCAAATAGCTTGGTGTGTCTGGGTTACTAATTCTGGTGTGTGAGGTTGATTCTTGTATGCTTCAAGGATTTGTGCAAGAGGATCAACTACGCCTTGAGCCTCTGATTTTGGTGCTGTTTGGGGTATTGTAGCTTTAATATCGCCGCCACGAGCTCTTCTCACTGCAGCAATAATATCGGCAAATCCTTGATCTTGTGGATCACCAGTTGCTAACAACGCTAGTTCTGCCTTTTCTAATTCCTTGACCATATTAAATGCGGATTTTAGACTTCTATGGGTCTCTTGTCAACCTCAAGTACGAGATCTTCAACTTTTAGACCCGAAGTCTGAAGTACGAGGATCGCAAGATTATTGAGACACATCAATAATCTTTAGACCCGAAGTCTGAAGTACGAGGATCGCAAGATTATTGAGACACATCAATAATCTTATATTCCCCAACTGCTTTGATTAAATCATCAAATTCCATTTCTAGTCCAAACTTTAAATCCCCACTACCCATATTTACATGCTTAAGATTCATTACACTTTCGTCAAAATAAAGCGGGATATTAAGAAGAATCGGGCAAACCGCACCAACCGGCACCCCTACAATTTTTTTAACCTCATCCGGTTTAGCCAGCTCCGATTTGCTTCCAAAAAGTCGTCTAACTTTTTTAAAATCAATACGATCTTTTCCTCTTACAGCCAGAGCCACAAAGTCAGAGTTACCTCGAACAATAAGAGTTTTGACGACGTTATTCTCGTCTACTCCGGAATTAACCACATCACTGACCGTAAAAACTCCTTGTCCTGAGTCAGTCGAAGGATTACCATCCAAATCTCTAACTTGGTAAGGAATTTTTTTATCTTTGAGATGCTTCTCTATTTGTAAAAGATTCGCCATATGGATATTTTAACCAAAAAAAAGACCCGACGCTTGGCCGGGTCATTTTGTAGCGGGGGCGGGAGTCCCTTCCCCTTCGACAAGCTCAGGATCAGGGTAAACTTCTCCTCCCACGCTGATCGAAACGCTTTCAGTTCAAACAGCATACACTGAGCGAGCATCAGCGAGTCGAATGTGTAGCGGGGGCGGGAGTCGAACCCACTTCTGGAGATTATGAGCCTCCCGAGATACCGTTTCTCCACCCCGCGTCGCCTGAGAATTCTAACAAAAAATAAGGAATTCAGTCAACTCAGAATAGTTTAGCACTTGATAATTCTTGTTGCCAATAAGATTTGCTTTTTTTTATTTTGGTATGTTACTATTTTTATAGCAATGCTCTTTTGAGGTGGTAATTGTTAGCAATCGGGTAGACTGGATTGCTAACAGAAATTATTTCAGACCCGAAGATTCGGGTCTTTTTTTGTTTTTGAAAAAAGATCTGATAAAATCATCGGTGTTTGGCGGTGTAGCTCAGTGGTAAGAGCGAGGCCCTCATAAAGCCTAGGTCGTTGGTTCGATTCCAACCATCGCCACAGAGCCATATTTAGAAGGCTGATAAGTTTCACGAAATTTGCTTTAGCAAATTTGAAAGCTTAGGTCGCAGGCTATAGTCCTGAGAGCCCCTCGAAGGGTTCGATCCCTGCCGCAGCCACACTTATCCCCCGAAAAACAGGTTCCACCATTTTTCCCAGTTTGGCTTATCTAATTTTCCACTAAGTACACTCGATTGCTCACTGTCTCTCTTGGGAAGAACTACCACTGCCTCCCCCTTTTTCGCAAGTCCCAATTTATTTCTTATTTCTTGCTCGGCAAACTGCTCGCTCTTTTTATATTCTAACTCCTGCTTCAAAGATTCGTTCTCCTCTTTTAATTTTTCGAGTCTTGATCCTGCTTCCGTCACTTCTTGAGAAGTCGTATTTAGACTTAAAATTCTCTTAGTACTATTTATCACTAAGAGCAAACTAACTAGAACTGCCAGAAATAGTAGAGAATTTCGCTTCATTCACGTAAACCTCCTAAAACAATTATATACTGCCAATTAACTCGAGGCTAAAGCCGATAGGTTTTCTTCTTGACAAGACCCATAGCATAGCAGTATACTAGCCTCAAATTTGATTTATTAGGTTCAAATTTACAGTTCTCGCCTGCTACAAGTGATTAATTCCTCTGCCAGTAAAAAATGAAAGACCTTAAAGAGGCTCATAAAGAGTTTATCGAACATCTTAAAACAAAAAAGAGGGCCTCTGCCACTATGCTTGCTTACGGCAAAGATATTGAACAGCTCATAGGGTTTTTAAATGAACTCAAAAAAGCCCAGGTTCACGAAGTTTCCTCGGAAGACATTAAGAGTTTTCTTGCTAAACTGCTTTCTCAAGGATACACTCAAAAGTCAATTTCCCGAAAATTAAATTCCACCAAAACTTTCTTCCGCTTTCTTAAAATCCAAGAAATTATCACCGACGACCCTGCAAGTCTTGTTGACCATCCGAAGTTCGAAACTAAACCCCCAAGGATTCTTTCTCCGATCGAATATAGAGCTCTTCGCGATGCTGCACGTGACGATTCAAGAATTGCAGCTATTATCGAGATTTTACTTCAAACTGGAATCAGAATTGGAGAACTAGCGAATGTAAGAACTGATGATGTTTACTACGGCGAAAATACCAAAGAAGGCCACCTCTTTGTAAGACCACAGGAAAATCGGAGTGAACGAACTGTTCCTTTAAATAAAGCCGCCGAAGTAGCACTTAAAAAATACATAGAGATTAGACCTAAAACTACCAATAAAGCTCTTTTTGTCACCAAAACCGGAAGGCCACTGTTAGTAAGAAATATAAGAACCGCCATTGACCGTTATTATAAAAAAGCAGGTATCACAGGTGCCAAAGTAAACGATCTAAGGCATACCTGGGTTTCTCATCATCTAGCTTCGGGCGCTTCTTTAGTTTTAATCAGTAAAGTTGCTGGCCACAAAAGACTTTCAACGACCGAACGCTACCTTTCTTTAATCCAATCCCCAAGGGGCGAAGAAAAAGTTAAGCTCGAAGAGCTCTAGACCCGGTTGACATTCCCCAATCTTCTTCTTAAACTGGATTAAAAATGCAAGCCACAGAAGAAACCAATCAAGTACAACCTGGCGAAGTACAAACCAGGATTGATCCTGAAGTTTTAAGTTCTCTTGGTATCTCTCAAGAAGATGTTAACCAATTGAACAGAGAAAAACGTGAATTTGAACTATATTTACAGGGTCTGAAGGGAAAAGGCCACGAGTATTACCGCCAAATAGCAAGGGGTCTTCCAATAAATCCCCCCACGCTGGACACTAATTTCAGCATGCCCACATCAGATAACCCTGCTTCAATACCCGACATGACAGTTTCAGCCATTGAACAAAATCAGGGAAGCCTAAATCCTCAATCCGTAAGAAAAATTAAGGCAGGTATGAAGATAATCTTAGAGGATTTTGGCCAAGCAGCATTAACTAACAACGATTGGCAAACAGCCGTAAACGCTTATGATGTAGCGACCGAAAACGGTATTATGCATAACCCGCAAGTTTTATCTCAGCTGCGCACAGTCTCAGAAAGCGACAAAGCAGTTGGGGTCGAGATAGCTCAAGCAATACAACAAAGACAAAATCTAAGAAAACCAAACCCTACTTTTAGTGAGACTCAACCTCAGCAAACTTCCGCGGAAACGGGTTATAGACCTGCTCCAAACAACCCAAACCCGATCCCAACTCTTCCTTAGTATAACTACTTCTGCTCTTTCTTAAAGAAGCTTAAAATTACATCTCCCAAAAGAAGAATTATCATTGGGGTAATTAAAGCCCGCCAAAACCAGGAGACGTAAAAAATCGCCACAATCCCTGCAATTACCGCAATTATAAAAACAATCTTTAAGAGCATTTTTTAAAAAGGCTTGATTAGCCTTCAGGATTTTGTTAGTATATCGACAAAAGATCTTCTGGGAAAGCCCCCAGGGGTCTTTTTTTAGAGAGAAATGATAGACGAAGATATGAGTGAAAGACTTATAATCGAAACAGGAACCCAAATGGAAACCGATAGATTAGCCAAACCAATCGTAATGAAATGCATCGATTTTAGAACCAATAAGCCAACTAAGGACTGGCTTAAGGAAACTCAAGCTCTTGAGGATGGTTCGTATTTCCTTTACGCATCTGCAGGTGCATCCGGCAACCCGGAAGGATTCTTGGATACTCTCAGGCGAAGTCATCACCCACAAGCTTTAGTCGTCGATCACCAAGATTGCGGATATTACAAAAAAAACGGTGGCGATTCTCCTCTCAAACACAAACACAATCTCGAACTGCTTGGTAATGCACTGGAAGAGCAAAATCCGGAAATTGAATATATATATCATTTCCTTCCTCTCAACGACCAACGACACACTTGTTCTACAACTGCAATTATTTTAGGAGAACCAGAAATTGTTAGAGCCGCCAGAGAAAAACTAGAAAGTCTAGAATTATCTGAAGATCACGATGAAATTGCAAGACCCTATTCATTATCTATAGATGATCAAACTCTCTGGAATGATCTAGAAATCTCCCTTGCTCTTCATCATCCAACAAAAATCTTGTTGTTCGAAAAAGACGAACACAATGCTAAGATGTTAATAGAAAAGATTAAAAAAATTGCAAAAAATGTACAAGTTGAGTCGCTTATGTTTTCAAAAACCGCATAATCCACAAAGCCTATGCAAGAAGCACACGTTGCCTTAGCAGCCGAAAAACTTTTTCAAATCGGCCCAATTCCGATAACAAATTCTATTCTCACTACATGGGTTGTTACCTTATTATTAATAGGCTTTGCATTCTTTGCCACCAAAAAAATAACTGCTATTCCACAAGGCCTTCAGAATCTAGCCGAAGCCGCCTTCGAGGCATTTCAAGATTTAGTCTCAAGTATAGCCGGCGATAAAACCAAAGTATTTCTTCCCATTATTGCCACCTTCTTTTTCTTTATCCTCTTTGGAAATTACTTCGGACTTGTCCCCGGCATAGGCTCAGTGGGATTCTGGGAAGTTAACAACGGCAAAGAAGTTTTTGTTCCCCTTTTTCGATCAATAAATTCGGATTTAAATACAACGGCCGCCCTTGCAATAGTCTCACTTGTTACTACTCACTTTTTGGCAATTAAATATTTGGGTCTTGGCAAATACCTAGGAAAATTTTTTAATCTTAATCCCATTTTTCTGTTTGTCGGTTTACTGGAAATTATCGGAGAGGCAACAAAAATTCTTTCTCTTTCTTTTCGGCTTTTTGGCAATATTTTTGCTGGCGAAGTTCTTTTAACTACAGCATCAACCAAGCTTTTTGCCTTTATTATCCCGGTTCCTTTCTATTTTCTAGAGATTCTTGTAGGCTTTGTTCAAGCCCTAATTTTTGCTATGCTAACCTTGGTTTTTATGGTAATCTTGACGCAGAAAGAAGCTCACTAGTATGGATAAACTGAAGCTGAAATCTGTAAATTTTAACTGGCTTGCTAGGAAAATTTACCCCATTAAGGGAAAGCGAATATTAAGGGAAAACCGCTAGGTTTGCCCTTAAAGTAAGAAAGGAGGTGAATTTATTTTGGAAATAATTCTTGCTAAAGGTGCAGCCATCGCAATCGGTGGTTTTGGTCCAGCTTTGGCAATTGGTCTTATTGGTTTTAAGGCGATGGAAGCAATCGGTAGAAACCCCGAAGCTTCCGGTAAAGTACTGCCGGCAATGCTTATCGGCATGGCTCTTGCCGAAGCTATTGCCATTTACGCTCTAATTTTGGCATTTACAGGGTAATTAGGTCATTGGGCAATTTGGTTATTGGAAAAAGCCAAAAATGGAGAGAAAACCCGATAACCTAATACCCTAATGACCTAATCGGCTGCCCCGGAATTGGTCAAAAAATCTTATGGAAATATTGAAAAACTTTGGCATTCAGCCAATTCAGCTTTTGGCACAAATAGTCAACTTTTTAATTATTCTTTTTATATTGAAAAAGTTTTTCTATAAGCCAATCACTAAAGCTCTTGAAGATCGCAAGAAAAGGATCGAGGAAAGTCTTAAAAACGCAGACACTATAGAGGAAAAACTTAAAGAAACCCAAGAAAAATCAACCCAAATTATAGAGGAAGCTAGAAAAACGGCACAATTGTTAATGGACGACGCTAGAAAAGAAGCTGATCGTATTTCTCAAGACGCATCGGTTGAAGCCAGAGCAGCTTTCGAGCAAACACTGGCTGATGCAAAAATTCAAATAGAAAACCAGAAAAAAGAGATGCAAAAACAGCTGGAAAAGGAAACAATGACCCTGGTTATTGAAGTTGTTAAAAAAGTATTGGGAAGAACTCTAAAACAAAAAGAGAAACAAGAGTTAACTAATAAAGCTATTCTGGAAATCACAAAGCAAATTTGATGATAAGTAAAAAGAAAATAAGCACTCTAGCTAAAGCAATGTTAAGAGAAAGCCTAATAGATGGATATGTTGATTCCGCAAAAGTAAAGAAGGTTCTTGAGACAATTATGTCAAAAAAACCGGCAGGCATAACAGCTATTCTTAAAACCTACAAAAAGTTAATAGAATCCTTACTATCAAAAGAAAAGGTTACCGTTAAAACTGCAATTCCGGTTTTTAAAAATAAGCAGTCAGAACGATTCCTGCTTCAAAAAACCAGTGCCAAAAAGATTGAATACAAAATCGATCGCCACATGGTCTTTGGTTCCAAGATTACGTATGGTGACTGGGTTATTGATGGAACGCTTCAAGCAAAGCTTGAACAATTAACAGGGAACATTTAACAATTAACTTTTATGGGAGTAATTGAAGAAATAGAAAAACAGATAGAAAAGTCAAAATTTTCAACAGGTGCCAAAAATGTCGGCAAAATTATAGAAGTCGGAGATGGCGTTGCCAGAGTTTCCGGACTTTCGGATGTAGCCGCTTCAGAATTAGTTCTTTTTGAAAACAACATCACAGGACTTGCTCTAAATCTGGAAGAAGACAGTGTTGGTGTAATTATCTTTGAAGACTGGACCAAACTTAAAGAAGGCCAAAAATGCGAAACGACTGGTAAAATTCTTCAAATTCCGGTCGGCGATGAGCTTATTGGGAGAGTTGTTGATGCACTTGGGAAACCAGTTGACGGCAAAGGAACTATATCGACTAAGAACAACTACCCCGCAGAAAAAATTGCGCCTGGGGTAATTTATCGCGAGTCCGTCAACACTCCCCTTCAAACCGGACTTAAGGCAATTGATAGTATGATCCCAATCGGTCGCGGACAGAGAGAGTTGATAATCGGTGACCGTGGTTTGGGGAAAACCGCAATAACACTGGATACCATCATTAATCAAAAGGGCAAAAAGGTCATTTGTATTTACGTAGCCATCGGTCAGAAAACCTCAAAAATCGCGCAGGTTGTAGCAACGCTGGAAAAATTCAGAGCAATGGATCACACAATCATAGTTACAGCTTCCGCTTCCGATTCTGCAACCATGCAGTTTATTGCCCCTTACGCAGGCTGTGCCATGGGAGAATATTTTATGGATCAGGGAAAAGACGCATTGGTAATTTACGATGACCTTTCCAAACATGCCTGGGCCTACAGACAAATTTCACTGCTTTTAAAGCGCCCAAGCGGCCGCGAAGCATACCCGGGTGATATCTTTTATCTTCACTCAAGACTTTTGGAGCGGGCTGCAAAATTAGACCAGAAATACGGCGGCGGTTCGTTAACTGCCCTTCCTATAATTGAAACTCAGGCCGGAGATGTATCTGCCTACATTCCGACAAACGTTATTTCAATAACAGATGGTCAGATTTACCTTGAAGCAGATCTTTTCAACGCCGGCACGAGGCCGGCCGTAAACCCTGGTATCTCAGTTTCGCGAGTTGGTGGTGCAGCACAAACTAAAATGATGAAACAGGTTGCAGGCTCGCTTCGGCTTGATCTTGCTCAATACAGGGAACTTGCCGTTTTTGCCCAATTTGGTTCGGACCTGGATGAAGCAACTCAAAAAAGGTTAGAACGCGGTAAAAGACTTGTCGAAATTCTCAAACAGCCCCAACTTGCTCCAATGGACGTTTCTGCGCAGGTTGTTGTACTTTGGGCCGCAAATAACGGTTATTTTGATAATGTTCCAACCGAAGAAGTTGCGAATTTGGAAAAAAGAATAATGACACTTTTTGAAACCAATAAAAAACTTAAAGATCACCTGAACGACAAAAAAGAAATCGATGATTTTGCCGCAAAAGAACTCCACCGAATGCTTAAAGGAATCGGAGGCAAAAATGTTGAAGAACCCCAAAACGCGGATGACGCGCAAGGGGGACCCCGCCGAGCGACCGCAGCTAAGAAACGAACAAAAAACACTTCTCGAGTAGAAAACAAGCGAGGACGTCGGGCGGGGGTAACGCGCGGCAGGACCCGCGGACCAATATAAATCAATGGCACAAATCAGAGAGATTAAAAAAAGAATAAAATCCATAGGCAGTACGCAAAAAGTTACTCACGCCATGGAATTGGTGGCTGCTGCCAAAATGAGAAAGGCACAAATTCACGCCTTATCTTCACGCCCGTACTCCTTAAATCTTCACCATCTTCTATACAAAGCTCAAGCTCAAGGCATTTTTGATCATCCGCTAATTAGTGATAACGAAGCAGAAAAAGAGCTACTCATCCTAGTTACTTCCGACCGCGGTTTGGCGGGAGGCTTAAACTTGAATGTTTTTAGAGAGCTGACAAAAAACGAGGTCAAACATGCTTCATATATAACTGTCGGCAAAAAAGCTCTACAGTTTGTAAGCAAAATGAGATACGAAACAATCGCATCTTTTGGATCAGAAGAAGTTCCCTTTTTAGAACTTGCCCGCACACTTTCCAAGATGGCAATCGATTCTTTCACAGGCAAGGAGTACTCAAGTGTTTCAATGCTTTATCCTCATTTCGAGTCTACTGTGGTTCAAATTCCTCAATTCATCCAAATTCTGCCAATTAAACCAGTTCCTCAAGAAGAAGCCGCAGAATTAGTAAATAGCTCGGAAGTTTTGTTCGAGCCTTCGGTTGAAGCACTCCTTAATACTCTTCTTCCCCATCACGTGCTTCAAACAATTTATCAGGTTCTTCTGGAAGCTAAAGCTTCTGAACATTCAGCAAGAATGGTCGCCATGAAGAACGCTACAGACGCCGCCGGCGATTTAATCGATGATCTAACCTTAACTTATAATCAGGCTAGGCAGGAAGCAATTACTAAAGAATTACTGGACATAGTTACAGCACAGAGGGCATTTCAATGAAAGACCAGAGTACAGGATCAATCGTACAAATTATCGGACCGGTTGTAGACATTGAGTTTGCAAAAGGAAACCTTCCTGGTATTTACGATGCACTTGAGGTTAAAAACCAATCTGCAACCTTAATCTTTGAGGTTCAACAGCACCTTGGCGAAAATCAGGTTCGAAGCCTGGCACTTGGCCCGACAGACGGACTGAAGCGTGGAATGACAGTTAAAAATACCGGCGATCCGATTTCTGTTCCGGTTGGTATAGAAACGCTAGGAAGAATATTTAACGTTGTCGGGGAACCAATAGATGGCAAGGGCGAAGTTAAGTCTAAGAAAAAGTACCCCATCCACCGCGAGGCCCCAGCTCTTACTGATCAGGAAACCAAACAAGAAGTTTTGGAAACCGGAATCAAAGTAATCGATCTAATTGCCCCATTTATTAAAGGTGGAAAAGTCGGTGTGTTCGGCGGGGCCGGTGTCGGCAAAACCGTTATTATTCAGGAATTAATCAATAACGTTGCCAAAGAACACGGCGGATATTCTGTCTTTGCGGGTGTTGGTGAACGCAGCCGTGAAGGTAATGACTTGTACCGGGAAATGAAAGAAGCAGGTGTTTTAGACAAACTTGCCATGGTCTTTGGTCAAATGAACGAACCCCCAGGTTCCAGATTTAGAGTAGCCCTAACCGCCCTTTCAATTGCCGAATACTTTAGAGACGAAAAGAGTCAGGACGTTCTTCTTTTTATCGACAACATCTTTAGGTTCGCACAAGCAGGTAGTGAAGTATCTGCGCTTCTTGGACGCACACCATCTGCTGTCGGTTATCAGCCAACTCTCGCTGCCGAAATGGGACAACTTCAGGAAAGGATTACGTCTACTAAAAAAGGCTCAATCACCTCTCTACAGGCTATTTACGTTCCGGCAGACGATTATACCGACCCTGCACCTGTTGCCACCTTTGCCCACTTAGATTCAACAATTTCACTTGAACGGTCTATCGCGGAACAAGGCATTTACCCTGCTGTCGATCCGTTATCTTCTACATCGCGCGCTCTGGACCCTGCAATTGTCGGCCAAAAACACTACGATGTTGCGCGCGGAGTCCAAAAAGTTCTTCAAAGGTACAAGGAACTTGCAGATATCATCGCCATTTTGGGTGTCGAGGAGCTTTCGGACGATGACAAAATCGCAGTTACCCGAGCCCGAAAAATCAGCAAATTCCTTTCCCAGCCAATGTTTGTTGCAGAAACTTTCACCGGCAGAAAAGGCGCCTATGTTCCGATTGCAAAAACCGTCGAATCCTTCAACAAAATCCTCCAGGGTGAATACGATACTGTTGATGAACAGAGTTTTTATATGGTTGGTGACATATCTGACGTTAAAAAGTAAAAGTCCCGTTTGCCATTTTAAAAACTTGACGAAGACTTCATAGAGAATCATGAAATATTGATTTTAAATTCATAGAAGTCGGAGGCCTGAGCGAAACGAGAATATTTTTCGAAATTCAAACAACGATTAGTTAAGCGCTTTTTAAAATGGCAAACAAAAAAAGAATATGCTACACCTTCAAATAATCACTCCCGAAAAAATAGTTTACGACGATGAAGTAGATCAAGTCAGCCTTCCCACATCTACTGGTCAAATCACTGTCCTTAAAAACCACACTGCCTTAATCACTCAAATAGAACCGGGCGAATTAATCTTTAAAAGAAATCAAAAGGAAAACAGGCTTGCCTCAGGTTTTGGCTTTGCAGAAATCGACAAGAGTAATGTTAAAGTTTTAGTTGACCTTGCTGCTCCAGAAGACGAAATAGAGGAAAAAAAGATAGAGGAAGCAAAAAAACAGGCAGAAGAAGCGCTAAAGCAAAAACATTTACTTTCCGAGGAAGAATACGCAACAGCTGCAGCCAATCTTCAAAAAGCCCTCGCACAACTTAAAATCAAACGTCGCCACCGCCGTGTATAAATCTATCGTAATTTCAGGATCCATTGCCTCAGGCACAACAACCGCAGCCAAAACTTTAGCTGAAAAACTCGGTCTTCCCTACAGATCTGCAGGCGATGTCTTTCGAGAATATGCTTTAACCCACAACATCCCGCTTTATGCCAAGGAGAAAATCCCTGATGAGTTGGAAGTTAAAGCTGATAAGGAACTAACCGGACTTGCCAAAAAAGGCGCTGTCATCGATTCTCATTACGCCGGCTATTTCAATAGAAATAATAAGGAAGTATTAAAAGTCCTATTAACTGCCGATGAAGAAATCCGTATCAAACGTGCACTCGAACGAACTCATACTCACACTGAAACCGAAGAAGAATTTAAAAAAAGAGAAGAAGGTTTAGACAAAAAATTCCGCAAGCTTTACGCCAACGAAAACCACCTAGACCCAAAGTTTTTCGATTTAATAATTGATACAACGCACACTGAACCGGAAGAAGTCTCAAAAAAAATCATCAAGAAGTTTAAAGAAGAAAATTAACCAGCAATTCTTTCTGCCAATCCAAACTTTGCATTCAGGCTTTTCAGAAAATGTTGCTTGTCAAAATAGCCGAATTTCACCTTATATTCCCCTTGCCAAAGAGAAACCTCATCCCCTTCTTTTAATTTTGTATGCTCCCGACCATCTATAATTAAAGAAACATCATCTCCGCGAATTACTTTAACTTTAATTTTCTTTTGTGGAGAAAGAACCACAGAAGGAATCGGTAGGCCAATTGGATTAATCGGCGTTACTAAAAAAGAATCAAGATCACTGTCTACAATTGGCCCTCCGCTAGATAATGAATAAGCTGTCGATCCAGTTTGAGTTGCAATAATGACTCCATCCCCTAAAACCTTTAAAAACCGAGTTCCATCAATTGAAATTTGAACCTCAGACATTCTATAAAAGCTTTTGATTGCAGCTTCATTTATTGCCCGATATACGCTACCGGTTACTTCCAGTTTAGCTTCAAGCGTGATTCTTTCGGAAAGAAAAACCTTGGCGGACACTAAGTTTTCCATTGCAGATCTCCAATCAGCATTTTCAACCGCAGTTAGAAACCCCAAATTCCCACTATTAACACCTACAAATGGCACTTCAAGTTCAATATATCGACTGGCAGTATGTATTAATGTGCCGTCACCACCAAAAATAACAATATAGTCTGCTTTTTTGAAATCTTTTTCATCTTTTAAAATCTCAGCCCCTTTTGAGTTCAAAAATTCAATAGCCTTTTGGGTAGATTCCTGAGCTATTTTGTTGTCTTCTTTAAAAACAATTCCAAGCTTCACTTGAGAAATTATATCATTGGAGATACATGCAAACTGATGTGGGCCATCCTGGATCTGACTTCTCGAGTTTGCTTCGCAAAGCGAACCAGGGACATCCACCTTAATTCAGCAAAGCTTCGCTTTCTGAAATATCAGGATGAGTGGGTCTGGTAGGGATCAAACCTACGACTTCCACTTTATTTTCGCAAGAAAAATCTTGCTCATGTATCTTGCTCTTGTGGGCCCACTTGGACTCGAACCAAGAACCTGCACCTTATAAGAGTGCTGCTCTGCCATTGAGCTATGGGCCCTAATGAGCAAGATATAAGAGTGGCGCTCTAACCGCTGAGCTAATGGCCCAATTTATGCAAATTTTAGCATAATTAATGCTAATTTTTAATGTAAATCTGACAGTCAGATTCTGAATCAGCTAATTTAATCCCTCCGCTTTCCGAATTCCAGCACCATCCGCCGTTCCCATTTTCGCTCAAAGAAAAAATTACAGCTGATTGCCCATCTGCCGACCTTTGATAAGTGTAGCCATTTGGGATTTCCTTAATATCCCCTTCATTCAGCAACTCTTCAAAGGTGTACGGATAATATCCGTGGAACACTTGATATATAGAAATCGCTTTGGAAATCTGAACAACATTGGCTTTCTTTATCACGTCCTTCGCTTCTACTTTGACATTATTACCCACAGAATAGGTACTTATCATCAAAACCGATGCCGCAACTGGCCAAATCTTCACTTTATTTATTTCTGGGCAGGAAAATTAAAAACTAGAGGCGTGCTCTGTGCACTATCTCCGCATCGACAACGTTTACATCTCTTCCGTAGCGAAGTCTTGATAACTGCTTGATCATCTCCGCAATTCTTGGATCGCGCTCAATTTTTGAAAGATCTCGCGTTGTATCCAAGGAAAATGGCGGCACTGGCTCGTTACGAACGATAGTCTTTGCATATGCGTGGAATCTTTCGATATTAATAAGATCCGTTTCATTAAAAATCGGGGTGAATTCATGTTGCAAATAATTAGCATCTGTCACCCCGACGCGAAAGCTGACAACTGTACCTACGTTTCCAAAAACGGCATTTTTAACTTCCTCTTCAATCTGACCGATAAACTGATTAGCAACAATTAGATTTAAGCGGAATTTTCTTGCCTCCGCCAAAATGTCGGCAAATGTTTCTGTGGCGAAGTTTTGAAACTCGTCAACATATAGGAAAAAGTCTGGGCGTTGCTCTTCTGGTACGTCCTGCCTACTCATTGCCGCAACTAGAATCTTTGGAACCAGAACCAAACCTAAGAAGGCAGAATTTTCCTCACCAATTCTCCCTTTAGAAAGATTAACAATCAATATTTTCTTATTATCCATAACATCCCGCAGATTAAATGCACTTTTAGATTGCCCAATGATATTCCTCATCATTCTATTGGTAACGAACCGCCCGAACTTGGAAACGATATAATCTAAAACTTCGCTCTTATGAAAATCTGCAGTTTGGGCGATCTGGTCTGTCCAGTACCGACGCACCACCGGATCAGAAACTTTTGGCAAAAGTTCCTGTACAAAACGTGCATCCGTCAAAACCCTTACAACCTCTACAAAAGTATTACCGGGCTCACTCATCACCGTCAACATCGCGTTTCTAATTGCATGTTCAAACCTCGGCCCGATTATTCCTGTCTTGTGGGGATCGTAAAGCTTGTACATAAGGCCAACTATATAAGTTGCCACGAAATGCTTCTCCTGCTCACTTTGTGCTTCCAACATGTTCATACCCATTGGCCTTTCCGTATCTGCAGGATTAAAGTAAATAACGTCCTCTGCACGCTCAGGTGGAATCATCGAAAGAATATCCTCAGCTGCATCCCCGTGAGGATCAATAAAAGCAACTCCATGACCAGCCTTAATATCCTGCATAATTGTGTATTTCAACAACTCGGTTTTGCCGGTTCCTGTCTTTCCAACAATATATAAATGACGTCTTCTGTCATCTTCGGCGATATGAACTTCCTTTGTTATCCCTCTATAAACACTTTTTCCTAAATGAAGACCAGAGGATGGAATTTGCGCGGGGGCGGGAGCCCTCTTAGCATAAACCCAAAAGATTCCAGGTGTTTCTACGCTTTTATTAGGAAGATGAAAAAGTGTAGCCAATTCCTCCGCATTTAAAACCCCTCCCGTGCCAAAAAGAGGCACATATCGATAAATAAAATCAATTAAAAACTGCTTCTTAAACCTAATACCTGCCCCGGTAAAACCATTGTAATCAGAAGTAAACTGGGCGAAAGTCGACTTAATATTATCTACATGGAGTTTTGCCTGATCATCCGTTTTTGCCGAAACCATGATCCTAACAATCACATTAAAACCTACCTTCGCACACTTATTTTCAATTGCTTCCATCTTTTTTGGATCCGGCACCGAAGGAGACTTTCCTTCTCCTTTGGGAGCAAGCTCAGACTCTTTAGTCTTTGAAACGAATCTTTTGCCGCTAGCGCGCCATTTTGGCTCAGCTGGTGAAGCCAAAATCTGAATTACCGCTCCCTCCCCAGGTTGCATTTTAGCCAAAGCCGAAGTTACCTGACTCAATGGGTCGGTTGCCAACTCCTTATAAGTTCTAATCGGAAAATAATTAGCGCTTTTTAATTTTAGTGCAGCAAAGGCAAGCTTGCCTTCTTCCGAGAAAATATTATATTCTTCGACTTCCCTTACATCTGCCCCTGGATAAGCACCATGAATTTGTTTTTCTACCAAATCTTGAAGATTTCTAGGACAAGATATATAAAATTTTATTTGCTCCGGGAGAGCCACGATTTCCAAAGAGAAATGATCCTGGGGTGTCAAAAACGAAAACGTACTACTTTTGTAAATTGAAAAAAGCGAAGCAAACATCTGCTCCGCAGCATCAATTTTAATTTCGTTGTCTCTCGGAACGGCAATCTGTAAGATCACAAACTCTAGTGACCTCTGTTCTCTATCTTTGTTGCGCATCCAGACTACCCAAGCGTAACCGACAGCAAATGCCAAAACCAAAAGGATTAGTAAAATTACCGCCAAAAATCCCAGAGAACCTAGAAAAAATTCAACGGCATTTAATGGATCAATCTGACCGACAACCCTTGGGACATTCTCAATTGGCATAATTATTGATCTCCCTCTGGACCAGAAGCTCGCTGGGCCGGCGGCCTTCTAAAAACCACTCTCATAGAGTGTTTATGGAGAATTTTTATCATTCTACCTGCCCAAGATGCCAAAGCATAAAGACTCGAAATACCAACTACTACTTTATTTACAACAAAACCTCCAACTTTTTGATGCAGACCTTTTTCGTATAAGTCTTGGGAAATAGGAAGTTCAATTGTCGAACCCTTTTTAATAACCGACTCAGCCTCTTGAAGAGGTGACTTCATGCCTGCATCAGCTACATCTGGCGGAATAGAAGGCTCAGGTTGTGAACGTTTTGCTTCAGAAAGTGCTTCCTTAGCCTCTTTTTCTGCCTTATCATCAATTGCCTCAGAAGAGACAACGATTTCACTCATCAATTTGTCTTCCTCAAGTCGGGATTGCTCAAGCTCTTTACTTATTCCGCTTGGAATATTCTTTTTAGAGTCGTCTGCAGTTTTTTTAACAGGGAGAGCAGGTGCCGTCGTCATTGAAAGTAATTATATATCAGCTAAGCATGTGCCGTCATGCACAATCGATTGGAGAAAAACTATGATTTCTTAAATTTCTTTAGGAATAAAAACTCATAAATTATTCCAAAAAGCGCCCCAGCCGCCGGACCAACAAGATAGATTGCTAAACTGTCCAGATTGTTCGAAAGTAAAGCCGGACCAATCGCCCTCGCTGGGTTAAAAGCTGCTCCAGTAATAGGTAGAGCAAAAACTGTCAAAGCAGTAACCGAAAGTCCCAGTACTAGAGGACCAAAACTGACAGGCCCTCCTCTATCAACCATCGTTGCAAAAACCATAAAAGTTAATATCGCAGTCCCCACAGCCTCAATAAGCACGGCAACTTGCGCACTTACATTAATCCCCAATATCGGTCCACCCAAGCCGACGTTTAGCGAATTTTGTCCAAATAGATAAAACAAGGAAGCAGCAGCAACCAAGCTTGCTAGCAATTGAACAAGAATATAAAAAACAGCTTTAGTCCCCTCTAGTTTTTGCGCAAGCCAAAGTGCAATCGTCACTGCCGGATTCAAAAATCCCCTTGATAAATGTACCGTCCCAAAAACCAAAGCACTGTAAGAAAAACCGGAAGTCAAAGCAATAGCCAGTTTTCCAACGTCTCCATAAAAAATATCTGATAAAACGACCCCACAGGAGCAAGAAATA
>Ga0247727_10000852_pt1 | contig 74209 bp, 86 predicted proteins | sample WisWelCaveWW1625_FD_202498 | JGI IMG/M metagenome (GOLD analysis project Ga0247727, IMG submission 202498) | Biofilm microbial communities from Wishing Well Cave, Virginia, United States - WW16-25 | ecosystem: Environmental > Aquatic > Deep subsurface > Groundwater > Cave microbial mat | place...
CTCGCCCAGCGCCTCGACGAGTGCCTCGGCAACGGGGGCGGACGCGTGATGAAGCGTCTGCTCGCCATCACGCTGGCGCTCGCGGCCTGGGTCGCCGGCACCGTCGCCGGCACCATCGGCACCGCCGGCGTCGCGGCGGCACCCCTGCTCGCCATCGGGCGGGCCCACGCCGAGTTCGCACCGTCGCTTTCGGGCGATGACCCCATCTTCATCTTGGTGCTGGGTTCGGACTCGCGGCCCGGCACGCCCATGGACGGTGGACTGTCGGACTCGATCCACATCCTCGGCATCAACCCCGGCAAGGGAAAGGCGACCTTGTTCGGCATCCCCCGCGACTCCTACGTGCCGCTCGCGTCGGGTGGCACCGGCAAGATCAACGCCGCGATGCCGGCGGGAGGCCCCCAGGCCACCATCGCGACGGTCGAGGCGTTGACCGGCATCAGGTTCGACTACTACATGCTCACCGGGTTCGGCGGCATGCTGCGCGCGGTGGATCAGATCGGCGGGCTCACCGTCGACGTCCCGTTCGCCATGGACACCTACGACCACAGCTTCTCGGCCGGACCCCAGCAGATGAACGGCAACGAAGCGCTCGGTTTCGCCCGGACGCGGAAGTCCCTGCCCCGCGGTGACTTCGACCGCTCCCTCAACCAAGGCGTGCTCATGGTTGGCGCGCTCGGCCAGTTCCGCAAGCACTACGCGAAGGATGCGGGCGCGCTGTTCACATGGCTCGGCGCGGGTCTTCGCAACGTGCAGCTCGATATCCCGCTGGACGAGCTGATGCGTCTGGCCAACCTCGCGATGCAGGTGAAGCCGAACGGGGTCACGAACCTCGTGGCGCTCGGGTCCTCGGGCTCGGCGGGCGGCTCCAGCATCGTCAACCTCAGCGCTGACAACCAGGCCTTGTGGCAAGACATGGCCGCCGACGGGTACATCGCGCCGAAGGCCGTGCCGGACGCTGCGCGTGTCCAGGCGTAGCCGGCGCGCCACGGCCGCCGCCTTCGCTGCCTGCACGCTCATCGCCGCCGCGTGTGAGGCGGCCACCACCTCCGCCGGCACGAGCCCACCGGCCATGTCGCCGTCGGCGATCGGCTCGGCCTCGCCGACGGCGACCAGCACGCCGGCGGTGCCACCGGCAGAGCCGGCGACGCAGGCCGAGGTCGCCGACGCGCGTCGCCGCATCGACCACGTCATCTTCCTGGTCAAGGAGAACCGGACCTTCGACCACCTCTTCGGGCGATTCCCGGGTGCCGACGGCACCACGGAAGGGGTGTTGTGCGATGGCACCGTCGTCGAGCTCACGCGTGCCGCCGACGCATCGCCCGGCGCGAACCACTCGTTCTTGGGCGCGATCGAAGCCATCAACGGCGGTCGCATGAACTGCTTCGACCAGCTCGACGGTGGTGCCGGTGGGCGAACGTACACCCAATACCACGCCGATCAGATCCCGAACTACTGGCGCTACGCCCGGGAGTTCACGCTGGGTGACGCGTTCTTCTCCAGCGTGTACGGACCGACGTTCATCGAGCACTACTTCATGGTCGCCTCGCAGACGAACCGCTACGTCGACAACCAGCGACCGTTGCAGGGCCAGGGGGGCGACGACGGCACGCTCGGCGGCTACTGCGATGACCGGAGCGAGCGGATCTGGTCGTTCCCCCGGCTCGACCAGCCCGACGAGCGCACGATCTACCGCCTCGAGGAACGTGCGAAGACCGAAGAGATCGAGGAGGACTGGTTCATCGAGCGGTGGCCCTGCAGCGACGTCACCACGCTGCCGGACCTGCTTGAGGACGACGGCATCTCGTGGAAGTACTACACGTCGGACTCGCCGTACCACCAGGCGTTCAAGACCATCCCCCACGTTCGTTACGGCCCGATGTTCCGCAAGGTCGTGTCGAACGACGAGTTCCTGCCCGATCTGCGCGGCGGCGACCTGCCGGCCGTGTCGTGGCTCATCCCGCCCACCGACGTGTCCGATCACCCCGGCTATGGGGTGCTCTGCGTCGGCGAGAACTGGACGACGAAGATCATCAACGCGGTGATGCAGAGCCCCGAGTGGGAGCGAACCGCGATCTTCTTAACGTGGGACGACTTCGGCGGTTTCTACGATCACGTTCCCCCGCCGCACGTCGACGTGTACGGCTTCGGTCCGCGGGTGCCACTGCTCGTGATCAGCCCTTACGCGAAGCGTGGCTTCATCTTCTCCGAGGTGGCCGACTTCTCGTCGGTGCTGCGGTTCATCGAGACGCTGCACGGCTTGCCGGCGCTGTCGGCCCGCGACCGGCGTGCGAACGACCTGTTCGGGACCTTCGACTTCACGCAGACGCCACGCGACCCCATCGTGGTGCCCGAACGCGACTGCTCTACGGCGGAGTGATCCGGGGCCGGTGGTAGGCTCGCGCGCCCCGGACCGGCGCCAACCGAACCAGTGACGACACTCACCGACGACCTCAGCGACGTCCACCCGGCGCGACAGCTCGCGGGCGTCTTCGCGGCCGTCGCCATCACCACCCCAGGGCTCATCGTCAGGTTCGTCCACCCCGACATCCCGCATCCGCTCGAGGCGTTCCTGTTCGGTCTCGCGATCGTGGGCTCGGCGTTCCTGCTGTCGTGGGCAGCCGAGGTCGCGCAGCTCGACATCTCTGCCGGTCTCGCCATCGCGATCTTGGCGCTCATCGCCGTCTTGCCCGAATACGCGGTCGACTTCGTGTTCGCTTGGAAGGGTGGCGCCTCGTTCGAGGCGACCGGACCGGCATGCCTGCCGCTCGATCCGGGCGCGACGGCGTCGCCGTGCTCGCTCGCCCTGGCCAACATGACCGGCGCGAACCGGCTGCTCATCGGCATCGGCTGGACCATGGTCGTGTTCGTCGCGTTCTACCGGCTGCGCGCCAAGGGTATGATCGTGAAAGGCACGCGCTGGGCGGGCGTCAAGCTCGATCGTGAGCATTCGATCGAGATCTCGTTCCTCGCGATCGCCACCATGTATTCGCTCACCTTGCCGCTCAAGCGTTCCATCACGCTCGTCGACGCGGCCATCTTGGTGTCGATCTTCGCCGCCTACACGATCCGCGTGTCGAAAGCACCGGCCGAGGAGCCGCACCTCGTGGGGCCGGCGCGGTACATAGGAACGTTCTCGGTGCCCGGGCGCCGCGGCACAATCATCGGCATGGGCGTGTTCGCCGCCGCCGTCATCTTGCTCGTGGCCGAGCGGTTCGCCGAGGCGCTCGTCGAGAGCGGGGCCGCCATCGGCATCAGCGAGTTCGTGCTGGTGCAGTGGCTCGCTCCGCTCGCGTCGGAGACACCCGAGCTGCTGGTGGCCGGTCTCTACGCCTGGCGGCTGAACACGAACGCGGGCCTCGGCACGCTCGTCAGCTCGAAGGTGAACCAATGGACCCTGCTGGTGGGAACGTTGCCCATCGTCTTCGCGCTGTCGTCGGGCAGCCTGCACGGGCTCCCGATCGACGACGTTCAGCGTGAGGAACTGTTCCTCACCGCGGCACAGTCGTTCTTCGCCCTGACGGTGCTGCTCAACCTCCGCATGTCGCTGCGCGAGGCCGGCTTCCTGTTCGGATTGTTCTGGATCCAGTTCGTCCTCGGCGCCCTGGTACCCGAAGACCTCCATGGCATCGAGCGCATCGGCGTCGGTGTGGTCTATCTCATGTTGGGGTGTTGGCTCCTCGCCGGGAACCGTCAGCTGGTGCGTCCGCTGCTCCGCGACGGGTTACGGGCGCGGTACGCAGAGCTCGTCGAGCCTCCGACCGATCCGGCAGGCGATACCGGTGCCGACGACGTCGGTGACGGCGTCCACGACGCGGACTAGGGCGCGAGCCCCCGTGGATCCGCAGGCCCATCTCGACAACCTCACCGCCAGGACGAAGGCCTCGGCCGTTGGCGGTAACGGCAGCGGCGACGGCAGCGGCGACGGCGGCGTCGAAGCGTCGTCGCTCGTGCACGTCCGTGACCTCCCCGCACGCGAGCCCGTCATCGAGCCGTTCCCCGACGACCTCCCCGACGTCGTCCGCGGCCGCCTGGCGCTGCTCGGCATCGAGGGCCTCTATCCCCACCAGCGCGAGGGCATCGATGCGCTCCGCGCCGGACGTAACGTCGCGCTCGCGACCGGCACCGCGAGCGGCAAGACGCTCGTGTACGACCTGGTGTTCGCTGACGACGCGCTGCGGCGCCCCAAGGCCACCGCGCTTTTCCTGTTCCCCACGAAGGCGCTCGCACGAGACCAGCTCCGGCAGGTCCGGTCGCTCAAGCTGCCGCAGATCCGGGCGGCGGTCTACGACGGCGACACGCCGCAGGCCGAGCGACCACTCGTCCGCAAGAACGCCAACCTCGTGTTGACGAACCCCGACATGGTGCATCTGTCGGTGCTGGCAGACCACGCACGTTGGGCCGACTTCTTGCTCCGCCTGTCGCTCGTGGTGGTCGACGAGGCCCACGTGTTGCGGGGCGTCTTCGGATCGCACGTCGCCATGGTGCTCCGGCGTCTCAGGCGGCTCATCGCGTACCACGGCGGCGACCCACGCTGGTGCGTCGCGAGCGCCACCATCGGGAACCCCGCCGAGCTGGCCGAGCGGCTCACCGGCATGCCCTTCGACGTCGTCGAAGACGACGTGTCACCCGGCGGACGCAAGCTGTTCGCCCTGTGGAACCCACCGGTCATCGATGACGAGACGGGCGCGCGGCGAAGCGCCCTCGCCGACTCGGCCTCGATCATGGCCGGCTTGCTCGATGACGGTGTGCGGACCATCGGCTTCGCTCGCTCGCGGCGTGGCGCCGAGCTGCTCGCGGAGTTCACCCGTCGCGAGATGACCGACGCCGCGGCTCGGAAACGCGTTCGGGTCTACCGCGCCGGCTACCTCGCTGAGGACCGCCGTGTCATCGAGCAACAGCTGGCGAGCGGTGAGCTGCTGGGCGTGGCCAGCACGAACGCCCTCGAGCTGGGCATCGACATCGGCACCCTCGACGCCGCGATCTTGACCGGTTACCCAGGCACCAGGGCGTCGATGTGGCAACAGGCCGGCCGAGCCGGGCGCCGCGACACCGACGCGCTCGCGGTGCTCGTCGCCAACGACGACCCGCTGGACCAGTACCTCGTGCAACACCCCGAGGACCTGTTCGACAGGCCGGCGGAGGCAGCGGTGATCGACCCGACCAACCCCTACGTCATGGAGCCCCACCTGCGGTGCGCCGCACGTGAGCAGCCCCTGACCGACGCCGACGCCTCGGCGTACTTCGGTGACGGCGCCGCGGCGGCGCTGGCCTCGGCCGAGTCCAGCGGTGTGCTGCGCCGCCGCGGCGATACGTGGCACGACGTCGGCCGGGGCGCACCACATCGCGACGTCGACATCCGGGCGGGTGCTGGCCACGTCTACCGGATCGTGCTGGGCGACAGCGGCGAGCTGCTCGGCACGGCCGACGAGCACCGCGCTTTCGCCACGCTCCATCCGGGCGCCGTCTACCTGCACCAGGGCGAGCAGTACCTCGTCGACCAGCTCGACCTGGTGGCCCGGGTCGCGCTGGTCCAGGCGGCCGACCCAGACTTCTACACGCAAGCGCGGGACATCACCGACATCCAGGTCGTCAGTATGATTGACCATTCCGCGGAGCTCGGCGTCGCCGAGATGACGTATGGCACGGTCGACGTCACGAATCAGGTCATCGGCTACGTCCGCAAGCTCGTGTCGACGAACGAGGTCGTCGGGGACGCGCCGCTGGCCCTACCACCCGTCACCCTCCAGACGAAGGCGGTGTGGTGGACGCTGCCCGGGCGGCTGCTCGACGCCGCGGGCGTGGGGCCCCGCGACCTCGCCGGCGCGATCCACGCTGCCGAACACGCGGCCATCGGGCTGTTGCCGCTCGTCGCCACATGCGACCGGTGGGATATCGGCGGTGTATCGACCCCGCTGCACGACGACACCGGTCTGACCACCATCTTCGTCTACGACGGCTACCCCGGTGGCGCCGGCATCACCGAACGAGGCTTCCACGCCGCCAGGCGGTGGCTCGGCGCGACGCTCGAACGCGTACGCGACTGCCCGTGCCGTGATGGCTGCCCGAGCTGCGTGCAGAGCCCGAAATGCGGCAACGGCAACGAACCGCTGCACAAGGCCACCGCCGTTCGGTTGCTGGCCACGATGCTGCGGACCTGAACCGGCGGGGTGAAGCCGAGCGACGCCCGTCTTCACGCGATGATGAGCCTGTGTCCCCCGTCGTAGCGGTCGAGCGACAAGATGTGGCCGTGCCGCTCGTGCCAGGCGCCCGAGGCCAGGTCGGCGCCGAGCCGTTCGACGAAGATTCGCTCGCGCTCGGGCCCGATGGTCGCGAACCACGAGATGCCTGCGCGGACGGCCGGATCGAGGTACGCCTCGGGGCGGCGCCACGCCGACAGCATGAACCCGTCGATGCAGTCGCTCGGCGTGAGGAGCGGCTCGACCCGGCCATCGATCGCCTCGGCGATCGCCTCCGCCTCGATCTCGTCGGCGTACGTGAGCGCGTCGTGGAAGTAATCGTGCGCGAGCCACGAACGTGCCCATGCCTGCACCGACGTCGCGACGATGACGATCGGGCCGCGCGTGACACGCCGCACCTCGGCGAGGCCCTCGAGCGGGCGGGTCCAGTGGTGAACGGTCAAGACACCCATGATCGCGTCGAACGACCGGTCGGCGAAAGGGAGGTTCTCGGACACGCCTCGCACGCACGGCGCGGCGTTCGTCGGACGTTGCGCGATCATCACCGCCGACGGCTCGAGCGCGACGACAGCCCGGTCGCGCGGTTCGTAGCTCCCCGTCCCGGCGCCGACGTTCAGCACCGACGACGCCGACCCGAGCGCCGCATGGATCGCCTCGGCATAACGCGGATCGGCGCGGCGCGTGGCGCCGTACGAACGGCCGATGGTGTCGTAACGGTCGGGTGTCGCTACCACTGGGATACTCCTGGCGTGGACCTCGGCCAACCCTACGTGGCGGTCATCGGCGCGTCGAACGCGACCGAGTGGGAGCTGCAGACCGCCGAGGAGGTAGGTCGGTTGCTCGCCGAAGCCGGGTGCGTGTTGGTGTGCGGCGGGCTCGGCGGGGTCATGAACGCCGCGGCTCGCGGAGCCGAAGCCGCGGGCGGTATGTCGGTCGGGATATTGCCGGGCGACGATCGCGACACCGCATCGCGGCACCTCACCCTCGCCATCGCCACGGGCTTCGGCGAGGCTCGCAACGCGATCGTCGCGCGAAGCGCCGACGCCGTCATCGCTGTGGGTGGTGAGTTCGGGACCCTGTCCGAGATCGCCCTCGCGCTGAAGATGGGGACGCCGGTCATCGGCCTCGGCACCTGGGAGCTGGGCCGCGACGATCTCGATGTCGACCCCATCGAACGCGCCGAGAGCGCCGATGGTGCCCTCAAGCTGCTCGCCCGGCTCCTGCCGGCCCCGAGCGCGGTCTCGCCGCGATGACGCCTGGCACCGGCCTTCGGCCGCGCGTCCAGGTTGACCGAAACGCCCGGCGAGGGAGACGATAGGCGGCTGATGCTGATCATCGCGATCGTGTTCCTGCTCGTTTCCGGCGCCGTCGCGACCGGGGTGGTGCTGAGCGTGCAACAGAGCCTCGATATCGGGCTCCGTCAGATCGTTTTCTACGAGCGCATCCTGGCCGACCCCGCCGACCTCACGGAAGCGGTGTTCATCGTGTGCGCCATGTCGGCCGGCGCCGCGCTGCTCGTGACCGCCGCGATGGCGTTCCTCAACGGCCGGCGCGTCCGGCGGCGCTCGCGGGTGGCCATGGACGAGGTCGCGGTGGCCGCCACACACAAGGCGACGAACGAGCTTGCGCTCGACCGCCTCTTGCACCTGCGTATCGCAGAGCTGCAGCGGACGATGGCCAAGCTCGAGAAGGAGCGGCACGAGCTGGCGGGCGAGGTCCAGCTACTCCGCAGCGGCGAGATGCCGTTGGTGGCTACGGCTGAGGCCGGGGCAGACTCCGCCGTTGAAGCCGAGGCCGTCGAGGAGATCCCGACGCCGGCTCCCGACGAGCCGGTCGTGATCGAAGAGCCGGTCGTGATCGAGGAGCCGGTCGTGATCGAAGAGCCGGTCGTGATCGAAGAGCCGGTCGTGATCGAGGACGACGTGCCGATCGACGATGGCGCGCTGCTCGGGAGCGAGGCCGGGCTCGAACCGCTCAGCCGGCCGAAACGCCGGACCTCGAGCTAGCCGCTAGCCCTTCCCGGCGCGAGTGCGCCGGCCGGCCACCGCGAGCACCTTCGCGCGCTCGTTGGCGGGTAACCCGAGCCCGATGGCCGCGGCGCCGTACACCGCGGCACCGACCGCCGCCGTCACGAGCAAGTCGAGCGCCCACCGCGCATCGGGAAGCGCGGCATGGACGGCCACCATCGCGGCGCCGCCGATGACCGTCGGCGCCACGAGGCGCAGGTACGACGCGTCGAACGGCCAGATGCCGAGGAACCGGCGCACCAGGAACAACCGGGCGAAGGCGCTGACGGTGAGCGTCGTGGCCTGCGCGATCGCGGCGCCCCGCATGCCCAGCACCTCGGGCCGCGCGAGCGACAAGGCGAGGGTCACGTCGATCACGAACGAGCCCACGTACACCAGCAGGTCCCATCCGGTGCGCCCGGCCATGATCAAGATGAACCCGACGGTGCCCACCATGACCGGAACGATCATGCCCACGATCAAGATGCGAAGCGCAGAGGCGCCGGTGGCGAACTCCGGCCCGAACACGCGCAGCACGTGTTCGGGCGCGACCGCGAGCACCAGTAGCACGGGAATCGTCGCGGTCAAGGTCCACCGGGTGACCTGTTTGTAGAGGTGGTCGAGCCGCGCGGTCTCACCACGGTGGTGGAGGTCGGCGACGAACGGGCTGAACGTCAGCGAGACGCTCGTGAGGAACAAGAACAGCGACTGGCCGGCGCGGAGGACACCGCTGTAGATGCCCACGTCCGCCGCGCCGGCCAGCCCCAGACCGCTGACGAGCAAAGAGAACACGAACAGATCCGTCCAGAACAGGAGCTGGCTGAACAACGTCCCAGGGGCTCGCAGCGCCCCGAAACGCCAGAGCGCCCCCATCCCTTCCTCGGGGATCGGCTCGCCCAGCGCCTCGTGCGGCAAGCGGCGCTGCTCGCGATGCCATCCCCACGCCGCTATGGCCAGGGCGGCCGCCCACGACGCCCCGAACCCGGCGGTCGCCCACCCTGCGGTCACAGCCGCCGCGGCCCACACCACCAGCGTCAGCACGATCCATCCGATGGGCTGCGCTACCCACTGAGCCAACAGCGTGTAGCGCATGATCTTGAGCCCGCGCGTCGCGCCCATGAAGGTGAACGCCAGCGCGGCGAACGGCACCGTGACCGCCGCCCACCGGAAGGCGGGCTCGGCGACGTCGGGCAGACCGCTCACCGCGCCCGCGATCGACGGCGCCGCCAGGAACGCCAGGGCGGCGAACACCACCGAGACGAGCGTCGCGATGACCACGCTCCTTCGCACCAGGCCGCGCGCCCGGCCGCCGCGACCCGACCCGACCACGATCGCGACCAGCCGGACGTTGGCCACGTCCATACCGAACCGGGTCGCGGCGGCCGCGATGAACGCGAACTGGGTGGCGAGCGTCACCACGCCGAACGCTCCTTCGCCGAGCCGGTTCGACATGATCACCTGCGCGGCGAACGTCGCCACGGCACCGACCGCCAGACCCGCGACGTTCTGCCCGGTCTGACCCACGATCAGGCGCTGGTCCGAGCCGCCTTGGGTCGTAGATGCTGCCGACGGGGCGGCGGCGGCGGGTCCGAGGCGGTCGTCCATGGCGGGAGCGAGTATCGCAGCGGCGATCCAGGCGCGTTGGTGGTCGGCGACCGGGCCGGGAGAATGGTCGGGGCGTCGTCGCGTAACGAGGGGGTGCTCCGTGAGCTTCTGATGACGCCGAAGCCGATGGTATGGAGCGCAGTCAATGCCGGCTACCACCTGGTGGGCAGCCTCGCGGCGGCGCTGATCATCGCGTCCTGGACGTAGCGACGCCGCGGTTCACGGGGGTGAGGATGGGCGGGTGCTGACCACCCTCGACGAAGATCTCCTCATGGCTGCGAGCGCCGAGCTGGCCGGCCTCGACCCGGCGCTCGCAGCATCGCTCACGCGCAGCGGTCCCCCACCGCTGTGGGCGCGAGACCGATCGTTCGGCACGCTGGTGCACCTGGTCTTGGAGCAGCAGGTATCGCTGGCGAGCGCGCAGGCAGCCTTCGACCGGCTCACGGCGACCCTCGATGGAAACGTTGCGCCGGAGAGGCTACTGGCGCTCGGCGATGAACAGATGCTCGCGATCGGGTTCAGCAGACAGAAACGTGACTACGCCCGCGGCGTCGCGGCAGCGATGCTCGACGGGTTCGACCTCGACGGGTTGGCCACCTTGCCCGACGACGAGGTCCGCGCCCGGCTGACCTCGCTCCGCGGGATAGGTCGGTGGACGGCCGACGTCTACCTCATCATGTCCCTGCGTCGCCCCGACGTGTGGCCGCACGGCGACCTCACGCTCGCTAGGTCGGCGATGGTCGTGCTGGGGCTCCCCGAGCGGCCCACGTACGAGGCGTTGGGCGCCCGGGCCGAGCGGTGGCGGCCCTGGCGGGCCGTCGCGGCGCGCATCTTGTGGCACGACTTCCTGCTCGTGCGCGGGCTGCCGGTCGACTGAGGCCGGGATCAGCCGGCGTGCCGCTCCAGGTGGATGTCGAGACGCGCCTCGAGGTTGTCGAACCGCGAGTCCATCCGAGCCTCGAGCGAATCGAAACGACCCGATAACACGTCGATCCGGGAGGAAAGGGCATCGGTGCGTCCGGTCGATGCGTCGATCCGAGCGTCCAGCCGGGCTCCCATGGTATCCATCCGTGACGTGAGGGACTCGCCCATGGCATCCATGCGGGAGGTGAGGGAGTCGCTCATGGCATCGACCCGGCTCCCGAGCGTGTCGATACGTGCGCCCAGGTAGAAGAGCGTCCCGAGCGATGTGGCGGCCAGGAGGCCGATCGCGGTCCACACGGCGGCATCCATCCGCGGCGACAGTAGCACCGGCCGAACGTACGAACCGTGACGGATATCACTCCCGAGGACGATAGGGTCGATGTAGCCGACGCCGAGATGTCTGAGCGGGCCCTACGATGGCGCCGCATGGCACGTGACGACCTGTCGATTGAGGAGATCCTGTCGCTGCTCTCGGCCGCGTCGCCACGGGTCGCCGAGGCCACCGTCGGCGTGTCGCCCGACCTCCTGCGCACCCGACCGGGCCCCGACGAGTGGTCCGCGGTCGACATCCTCGCCCACATGCGGTCGTGCTCCGACATGTGGGGCGGCGCCATCGAGAAGATCCTCGGGGGTGAACGCACCTTCAAGGCGATCAACCCCACCACCTGGATCACCGGACGAACTACCGCGACCTGCAGTTCCGGACCTCATTCCGGGCCTTCGCGAAGCAGCGGGGTGAGCTCCTGGCGACGTTGGAGTCGCTGCAGCCGAAGGACTGGGCGCGATCGGCGACCGTGACGGGCGCGGGGGCGGCGCTCACGCGCACGGTCCGGATCTACGGGTCGAAGCTGGTCATCCACGAACGGGCGCACGTCAAGCAGATCGAACGGCTCGTGCGGAACCTGACCGCGTCTTTGAGCTGCTACTCGATGTAGCCGAGGCCCCGGAGGTGTTCCTCCATCTCGTCGGCCTCGGTGTCGGTGACCTGGGCCTCGTTGCCCATGCCGGGGATGCCGGCACCGGCGGATGACTGCTCGGCCGCCTGACGCTCCTTGAGCTCTGCGCCGCTGCCCACGATCTCGTGCAGGACGCGACCGCTCGGCTTGACCGCCGTAGGAGCGTCGAGCGCCGCCACCAGCGTCGGGGCCATGTCGATCAGTGCCGGCGGGGCCTCGAACGGCTTCACGTTCGGACCGACCGCCACGATCGTGCCCTCGATCCGGTGGTCGCCGCTGATCCAGTCGGCGTCCTCGTAGGCGGCCTTGGCGTGGGTCAGCGAGTAGCCCTCGGCGGGGACCATCAGGATGTCGGGGGCCTGCTCGGCGTAGCGGCCCTTGAAGACTTCCTCGCGGCGGTAGATCTCCTTGACGGGCTTGTTGCCGGTCTTCGGGTCCACGAAGGTGCCGAGCCGATCCATGATCTGGCCGCGGACCTTCTCGTAGTCACCGGGGTCGACCGTGCCGTCGATCTCGCGGCCCGCGACGTTCACCGTCACGCCCTCGCCCGTCGAACGGATCGTCGTGAACGCCTTCGTCTTCGACCAGTTGATCGACTGCGGGAGCGCGACCTTCCCGTGCAGGCCGAGCGTGTCGTAGACCTTGCGGGCGACCTTACGCATCGGGCCCCACTGCATCGGCCCGAACACCGCGTTCGACGCGCTGAAGTCCAGGTATCCGAACTCCTTCAGCAGTCGATCCATGTTGATCGTGCGCGTGCACGACTGGAAGCCGTGGTCGGAGATGAACAGGATGATGTCGTCGGGTCGCGCGCGGCTGACGAACGAGCCGATCGCCTCGTCGGCCTGGCGGAAGATGTCGGCCACCTTGTGGCCGATCCGCGTGTCCTTGTTCGCGGCGTAGTCCGGGTGGTCGGGCGCGATGTAGTTGCTGAGGCAGTGTTGGGTGCGGTCGATGCTCACCCACACCGAGGCCATCAGGTCCCACTCGGTGTTGTCCATCAGCCACTCGCTGACCTTGATGCGCTTAGCGGTGACCTCGTAGGCCTCGTCCAGGTAGGGGTCCGGCTTGTTGTGGTAGGTGGTCCAGCTCATCCCGTTGATCGGCCACTCCAGGCCGGCCTTCGCCAGGGTCTCGGGCAGGTCGGCCGGCGCGGTGAAGGTGCGGTTCTTCGGCAGGACGCCGCCGGCGAGCAGGCTGCCGGTGAACGGCTGGGGCGCCGGGAACGTGAGCGGCACGTCCAGCAGCAGCATGTTCTTGTCCGCGGCGGTGAGGTCGTCCAGGAACGTGCGCGCCTTGATCGACTTGTAGGTGACCGGGTACTGCTTGTGTGTGCCCGGCACGGTCTCGAGGATGTCGTAGACCCCGTGGTCCACCGGGTCAACCCCGGTCAGGAAGGAGGGCCACGCGCTCCACGAGTGCGTAGGGACGGTCGAGCGCAGGATGTCCTTCTGGCCCCGGTCGATGAGGGCCTGGAGGTTGGGCAGCGCGCCCTGCTCCAGGAGCGGGTCGAGGATGCGCCAATCGGCGCCGTCCCACGCGATCAGGATCACTCGTGACATGCGGATATCAGCCTCTCAAGCAAGGCGTTCGGACCGGCTGAGTGTACCGAAGGCTACCTTCGCCCGAGCGAGCGTCTCCCCTCACTGGGCAAGCGTGGAATCCGATGCATTGAAGAGTTGACAGACGGCCAAGAAGCAACGCGTGAAGTTCCGAACGCTCGAACTCGATGAACTCGTAGTGGCCTTGGGAGGCGATGGAGGAGGTGTGGGAAGCTCGTCCATTCACGCTGCCAACCGGGAGACGATGGAACTTGCGCCTGCAGAGATATGTTTCCGATGAACTGGCCCACTTCGTCGGGCGCCGCCACTTGGGACACCAGGAAGCCCAATACGATCTGCTGCTGAAGATCCTCACTGACGGCCAACTCCACCCCGGAGGTGCAGAGGAGTACGCGGGCCTCGAAATGTGGAGCGCAATCGGACAATCGCACCTGTGCGACGAGGACATGTTCTTCCCGCCCGTGGTCTGCTTCTGCGACATCCCGCCCGACGACCTAGGCATCCATATGGCGAAGTACGGCCAGTTCGGACTGGCCTTCACCAAAGAGTGGCTCGTGGCGAGGGGCGCCAACCCAGTGTTTTACGTGGCGGCGGGCGCCTCACCGGTAGCGGTCGGCGAAGGGGAGGCGCCGGTCCCCCGAGCTGATCACTTCAACAAGTCAATCACGGCCCTATTCGAGGCCCTCTACGAGTTCGACGACGATCCGCACGCGGAAGCAGGGTCTGATGATGCACCTTGCGTCCAGCTCCATGATCGTGTTCACCATCTCGCTCACTTTTTCCTGACCTACCATGTCTTCAGCTTCATGAAGTGCTTTGACCCGGCCTTACCTGAGAACGACGAGCGCGGCTTCTATATGGAGCGTGAATGGCGAGTCCTTGGTTCGGTCGAGTTCGACCTCGACGATGTGACGCGCGTGGTTCTACCACCTGCTTACGCCCGGAGATTCCGCAGCGACATGCCTCACTATGCGGGCCAGCTGAGCTTCGCATAGTCGTCCCTGGATACAGGTCTGTTGTCCAAGGACCCGCCTATTGGTGCGACACGCTTCACGGGCACGGGTTCCGCAGGACTGCGTACCACCATTCGCTCGCACTTGACGCAACGTCAGATCCTACCCTCGGCTCGATGCACGAGACCACCGGCTACCGCAACGGCGAGCTGGTGGCGCGCACGGGCCTCACCGTCCGCACGCTCCACCACTACTACCGGATCGGGCTGCAGACCCCCTGCAGGCGCTCACTTCCGCCACGCGGTCCCCGAGCGCCTCGCGGCGGTCGACCGCTCGGTTGCTCTCTGACAGCCCTGGACGCACAATCCGGTCGTGGCTCCCCTCGACCTTCCGCCCCCCGACAGTGACGAGCTACGCGCCCTCGTGTCGAGCGCTTCGGCCCGAGTGGTCTATCGGGTTCTGTACGAGCACCCTGACCATGGCGTGACGTTGCTGGAACTTCGAGAGTTGGCGGCGCCATACCTTGCCGAGGAGGGCCTGGCAGGTGAGCAAGAGCAACTGGATCGCCGGAAGCGTGACCTGCATCCAATCTTCACCTTCGAGCAGGTCCGCGACGGTAACGTCGTGCGGCACCGGCTTACGGGAAGGAAGGCCAAACAAACCGAGGCTCGCACAGGCATCTCCGCGAAGACGCGCGCCATCGTCCTGCAGCCCAACCGTTGCGGCATGTGCGGCCGTACCCCTCTGGAGGACGGTGTGAAGCTCGTGGTTGACCACAGGATCCCGCTTGCCTGGGGCGGTTCGAGCGAACTCGAGAACCTGTGGCCGCTCTGTGAAGAGTGCAACGCAGGGAAGAAGGATCACTTCAAGTCTTTCGATGCCGATGCGTCAGCGATCCGGCAGGCCATGGGGAATGAGGAGCCCCACCGGCGGATCGGCGAACTCCTCAAGGCACTCGAAGGTCAGGACGTCCGCAGCGATCTGATCGGCGTCGTGGCCAGCGCGGGCCGGTACCAAGAGGACTGGCAGAAGCGCCTCAGGGAACTGAGAACGCTCGGCTGGACGATCCTCACGTCCCGGCGGTTCGAGGAGGGACGTTCGTGGTCGTACTACCGGCTGGAGCACTGGGAACCGTGGCCTGAGGGGAAGATCCGGACCGAGATCACGCGTCGTGAACGAGAGCGCAGAGGTAAGCGACCCTCCTAGCCGGAGGCACGGCGAAGCTTTGACGCGACCCTCACCGGGGAAGCTTTCATCTCATGGTGCCACACACGCACGACACACAAACCGGATGCGCGCAGCTGGCGCGTCACGTGCCGGTCGCGGCGCCGGTTGCGCTGCAACTTCGCCTCCCAGTACTCACGATTCGCTTCGGGGATGTGGCCGTGCTGCGCACACCCATGCCAGAAACAGCCGTCGGCGAACACAACAAGTCTCAGGCCCGGGAGGTAGTAGTCGGGTTTGCCGGGAAGGTCTGGGTGCTCGACCACCTTCCGGCGCGGGAAGGCATCGCGAATCACTTCGCCGAGGCGGCGCTCGGTGACCGTTCCCGAGGAGCGGATCGCCGACATGTTGCGCGAACGCTGTTCCTTGGTCAGCCAATCGGCCATACGAGGCCGCAGGCTACCCCACTGCGACCGAGAGCTGCTCCTGTCGGGGGGTGTCTGTGTCCTTCAGGCTGACCACGCGTTCGCCGTCAAGCGCCGCGCGAATCACGTGGCCAAGCGCCTCCGCGACGGGCGGGGGGAACGCGTTGCCCACCTGACGATACGCCTGGGTCTTCCGTCCGACGATGGTCCACTCGTCGGGGTCGAAGCCCTGGACGATGGATGCCATCCGAACCGTCAGCCGGATCGGGCCCTCGTGATCGGCGGCGGGAGGCTCTTCTGCGATCGTCCTGCCCTCCACCCCGAGCTTGGCCCACGCCTCCCGGGCGCGGGTCGGTCCCAGGTCAGGCCCGCCGTGCTTGCGTGATCCTCCTACCACGGTCGGAGCGATGCTGTCCGCTCGATCAGCCCAGACCTTCGCTCCATCCCATCCTCGGCTGGCGACCTCCTCGAGAAGCGCACTGCCAACGGACGGCGAGTCTCCATTGCACTCTGGCCATTCGAACTCACCGTCGACATCATCGCGGAGGGCGACCATCGCGACCCGGGGCCGGAGCTGAGGCACACCGAAGTCGCTCGCGTTCAGCAGCTTCCAACCCTGTACACGGAAGCCGGCCGAGTGGAACTCCCTCTCGATCTGAAGGCGATACCCCTTGAACGCCGGGTCCAGGAGGCCCCTCACGTTCTCGATCAGGACCGCTCGCGGCTTCATCTCGCGAGCGAGCCTCAACATCTGTGGGAAGAGGTCCCGCTCATCTTCCCTGCCAAGCTGCTTCCCCGCCACCGAGAAGGGAGGGCAAGGAACCCCACCGGCGAGGAGGTCCATCTGTCCTTCAAAGGGGGATCCGTCGAAGTCCTTGATGTCGCCTTCGATGACGTTCCAGTCGGGCCGGTTGTGACGCAAGGTGCGGCACGCCCAGGAATCGATCTCGACGAGGGCTACGTGCTCGAATCCAGCACGCTCGAGCCCGAGCGCCTGTCCCCCAGCGCCAGCGCAGACCTCGATCGAACGCAACTCCACCTCGCCAGCCTCCCTTAACTACAGGTTTGTGATTCACACAGAGTATGCCCACCTGCCGTAAGCGGGCAACCCGCTCGGTCGGCAAGTATCGTCGCTCGTTGTTAGGCGAGGAATTGTGACGCGCGTCACATTCGCAGGGCGATTCTCGGGTCGGCTCTTGCACCTGACGTAACGTCAGATCCTGCCCTCGGCTCGATGCACGAGACCACCCGTTACCGCATCGGCGCGCTGGCGGCGCGCATGCGCCTCACCGTCCGCACGCTCCACCGTGTACCTCGGCATCCAGGCCGGGAACGACGAGCGCATCGGCTTGCTCTGCTACCCGTTCCGCTGCACGACCGAGCCGATCAAGGGTCGAGCGAATGATGAGCGACGCATGCAGGTCCGCTACGGGGGTGAAGGGACCTGGGATGGCGACCACCGGCTGGGCATCGATGTGGCCGGCGTCGACACCACGCTCGTGGTCGGGATCGATCTGCAGTCCCGCGTGTTCGTGGGCCTCGACCCGGTCTTGTACGACTGCCGATGGGGTATCTCGGTAGAGTACAAGCACGACAACATCCGCGCGGCCGTGAAGGACGGATGGACGGTCTGGGAGCGGGAGTCTCGACCTGGACGCCGGCGCGGGCAAGCAAGATCGGAACTCGGCATCGAAACGCTCGTCGCCTTCCGCCCGGAGCGCCTCCTCGACTTCGCGCGATTCGAGCGCTATGCGACCAGCCTCGGGCTCGACCCGCCGCTGCGCTTCAAGGCCGCCGAAGAGGTCGCCGCCGCGCCGGCGGCCGGTGGGACGCTCCACAAGCTTGAGAGCCACTTCGACCTCACGAGCAGGGAGATCCTCGACATCATCACGCGTCGCCACCGGCTCGAGATCGCGGTGCGAGGCGGGGTGGCCGAGCACCACCTGCAGGCGCACCTCGAGCGAGCGGACGACGTTCGTCGAGTGAGCCAGATCGACAAGGACGGCCAGCCGGACTTCGATGTCGTACTCACGTCGGGTCGAACCATCACGGTCGAGTGCAAGAACGTCTCGCCTGTGCGCCGGGGCGATGGCGCGATCAAGGTCGAGGTGCAGAAGACGCGAGCCTCGAAGGGCGACCCACAGAGTCGGTTCTACCGACGCGACCAGTTCGACGTCGTGGCGGCATGCCTGTGGCCGGTGACCGGGCGGTGGGAGTATCGCTTCAAAGCCACGACCGCCCTGGAGCAACACAAGGAGTTCTCGCAGCGAGTGGCCGCGATCCAGATCGTCGATGATTCCTGGTCCGACACCATCTCGGCAGCGCTCGCTTAGCTTCGGATGTCGTGTCAGTAGCGTGTGGCAGACTCCTCGGATATGGGACGACGCCTGGGGACCGCTCTCTCCCTCTTCTCCGGAGCCGGCGGCCTCGACCTGGGTGTCGAGAGGGCCGGCATCCATGTCGGCGCCGCCGTCGAGATGAATGACGACGCAGCCGACACGATGGAGAAGAACTTTCCGGACCTCGCGAGCCCGGTCATCAGGGCGGACATCCTGGACACGCCCACGAGAGAGCTGCTCAGGGCCGCCGGTCTGCGGGGGAGAGAACGTCCCGAGATGCTGGTCGGTGGTCCGCCGTGCACCCCTTTCTCCAAGTCGGGGTTCTGGCTCGAATGGAAACGCGCCGGGCTCGACCCCGACGCCAGCCTGCTTCAGGCATACACGCGGGTTCTCGCTGAGGCGCGACCGCGCGTATTCATCCTCGAGAACGTCTACGCGCTGACCTACAAGAACAAGGCCAGCAAGCCCGCCTTCGAACGACTGCTGCGCGAGATCGACGAGGCAGGCTACGCCTGTCGGTGGCAAGTCCTCAACGCTGCCGACTTCGGGGTACCGCAGCTGCGTCCTCGTTTGTTCGTGGTCGGCGCCCCGAAGAAGACGCCTCTTCCGGAGCTGCCGGCACCCACTCACGGCGGCCGGTGGGAACGGCGAGACACAGGGTGGGGCTTCCAGCCACACGTCACGACCGGTGAAGCACTCGCAGGTTTGCGGGCAAACCCTGAGCCATCGGAGAAGGTGAACGGCAGATGGGGACACCTGTTGGACGACATCCCGCCTGGTGACAACTACCTGTACTACACCGCGAAACGCGGCTATCCGTATCCGGTCTTCGAGTGGCGCAGCAGGTACTGGAGCTTCCTGCTGAAGCTCGACCCAGAGCGGCCGTCGCCGACGATCCAGGCTTCCCCTGGGCCGAACATCGGACCGTTCCATTGGGAGAACCGGCGCCTTCGCGTGCCCGAGGTGAAGCGACTCATGACGTTCCCTGATGGGTTCGAGATCGTTGGCAGCCGAGGGTCAGCCCAGGCGCAACTGGGGAACGCGGTGCCGCCTCAGCTTGCAGAACAGGTCGCGAAGGCGGTCGTAGCAAGCTTGGATTAGGCTCGCCGTGTGCGAGCTGACGCGTACCCAATCCCTTCGTCAGATGCGGTTTCGGCGGTCATGCGCGCGAACCGCAAGACGGGAAGCAAACCCGAGGTCAGGTTGCGTTCGGCGCTGCACCGACGAGGCCTTCGGTTCCGCAAGAACCAGCAGCTAAGCTTCGAGAACCTGCCTGTCCGCCCCGATGTGACCTTCCCCGCCCGCAAAGTCGCCGTCTTCGTGGACGGCTGCTTCTGGCACAGGTGCCCCGACCACGGCGTAAGCCCCCGCTCGAACTCGGCGTACTGGCAGAAGAAGCTGGATAGCAACGTCGAAAGAGACATCAAGGTCACGAGTCAGATGCAGGCGCAAGGTTGGACAGTCATCCGCGTCTGGGAGCACGTTGCTCCCGACGATGCAGCCGAGGCGATTGCGCTTGCTCTAAACGGCGAGAACCGAAGGCGAGTTAGTCCATGACGGTCAGGGAACGGGTGATCCTACTCCTGTCGACCCGTCCAAACGGCGCTGACGACGACGAATCTCAACCACTTGACGGGACGTGACCGAGCAATGCTCCGCTTGACTGTGGTCAACGCCTGCCCTCCTTCAACCGAGTAGCCGAGGCAACACGCAAACGAGTCCATGAAGGGAACGAGCCCAGACGAGCACCTCGCTAAGGCCGTCAGAGCGATGCCTGATGGTCTGTTAGAGGACGTCTACGGCGCGGTGAGGGATGGGGTCGGCCGCGAGCTCTTTGTACCCACGCAAACATGGGAGGTGATCGAGCCAGCGCTAGCAGCAGCTCGTTCGCAGACCGAACGACCGCGGCTATTGCAGCTACTCCGCGCTGAGAGGGACCTGAGAGGGATGGAACCAGTGTTCCGGTTCGCGATCGGCGTTCCGGGGGACGTTCAGTCATCGACTTGGCGCGTGTGGATAGGCAAGGGAAAGGCGGACGTATACCTCGGCGAGCGCGAGATGCTCAGAGAAGTAAAGGTGAGTCTCCACGCGTCTGGCGACAGCCACTATGCCGAGACTCGTTCGAGCGTGCCCATTGAAGAGCGCGCAATCCAGAGGTGGTCACGACCGGCTGAAATCGCCCCAGGGCTGATACGAAACTTCGCAGTCGTCTTCCCGGACTTCTGCCTCACGTCCGGCTCTGAACCCCCATCAAAGCGGCCGCCATTGCGGCTGATTCCTCCTCCTCCGAACGGCTCAGCGACCTACGTGAATCTCTATGTGGCGGATCAGGGGTTCCCCCAGCGCACGCTGCCGACGCCTGTGGGGGCAGCATTGCCTTTGTTTGAGCGCTCCCTGCCCGACAACACGAGACTCCTAATCGTTGCCCACGAAGAGTCTCTTGACGAGGGAACCCGTGTGATGCTCGTCGCGGCAAGGGATGACGCATATGCCGAGGTCGCGAAGTGGGCGGACAGCCTCGGAGTTCCGATCGAAGAGGTCGTGAGCCGAGCCTTCGCATTCAGCGTATTTGGCGATGGGACCAGGTCGCTGACGGACATAGGCGAGCCCACCTCCTGACAAGCTCGAGGCTGTAGTACTTGAGACGGGGGAAGTCACACCGTGATGACGATCTTGCCGCGCGGATGGCCTTCCTCGAGGTTGCGGATCGCGTCCGCGGCCTCGTTCAACGCGAACGTCCGATCGACGACCGGCGTCACCTTCCCCTCCTCGATCAACTCCCGCAGCGTCTCCAGGTCCGCTCGGTTCTCCTTCGAGATGACGGGACGCAGGCGCTGACCGGTGAAGAGAGAAAGCAGGGGCGCTCGCAGGATCTGGCGGAAGAAGCCACCGGTCCAGTTGCCACCGCCGTCACCGCCGACGATCACGAGGGTCCCCTTAGGGGTCAGGGCGCGGCGGAGGTGCCGCAGCGGCCGGCGCCCGGCCGCGTCGACGATGACGTCCCAACGGCGCAGCCCACCCGTGAAGTCCTCGCGGGTGTAGTCGATCACGTCGTCGGCGCCGATCGATCGGACCAGGTCGGCCTTCGGCCCGCTGCACACGGCGGTGACCTGGGCGCCGAACGCCTTCGCGATCTGCACGGCGAGCGTGCCGACGCCGCCGGCCGCCCCGATGATCAGCACTGGCTGTCCGGGCTGCACACCAGCTACGTCGCGGAGGGCCTGGAGGGCGGTGCAACCGGAGACGGGAACGGCCGCGGCCTGCTCGAAGGTGATGCCGGCCGGCTTGCGCACGAGCGTCTCGGTGGTGCCGATCGCGAGCTCGGCGAAGGAGCCCTCGACGACGCCCATCACCTCGTCGCCGGGGCGGAGGTCCGTCACGTTCGTGCCGATAGCCCCGACGCGCCCGGCGACGTCGCTGCCGCGCACGCCGGCGTTCATCTTGTGGAACCCCGGCATGAGGCGAACGAAGTAAGGCTTGCCGGTCATGAGGTGCCACACGTCGGGGCCACAGCCGGCCGCCCGCACCTGCACGAGGACGTCGTTCTCGCCGACCACGGGGTCCTCGACATCTCGCATCTCGAGCACGTCGGCCGAGCCGAATCGGTCCTGGACGATCGCTTTCACCGTGTTCTCCTCCTCGTGGTCAGGGTCGGTGGTGTACGGCGTACACTCGCGGGGTGGAACCTAACGTGTACGGCGTACACTCGTCAAGTGGTGAGCGGATGAAGACGGAACCCGACGTCGAGGCGAGGGCCCGCGTGCCCCTGAGCAGGGAGCGGATCCTGCGCACGGCCGTGGCGTTGGCCGATCGGGACGGCGTCGGGTCGCTCAGCATGCGTCGGCTCGCGCAGGAGCTCGGCGTGGTGCCGATGGCGCTCTACAAGCACCTCGCCAACAAGGAGGAGATGCTCGACGGCATGCTCGACGAGGTCGTCGGCGAGATCGATCCCCCCACCACCGACACCAACTGGAAGACCGCGGTCCGTGAGCGGATCCTCTCGGCTCGGCGGGCCCTCCTCCGCCACCCGTGGGCGTCCCGGGTCATGGAGTCGAGGACCGAGCCGACCCCCATCGTGATGGCCTACATGGACTCGATGATCGGGATGTTCCGGGCGGGGGGGTTCTCGATCGACCTGACGCACCACTCGATGCACACGATGGGCAGCCGCCTGATGGGGTTCTCGCAGGAGCTGTTCAACGACAACGCCGACACCGACCCAGCGATGGAAGCCGAGATGTACGCGGCGATGGCCGACACGTATCCCTCCATCTACGAGCTGTTCCTCGCGGTCTCCCACGACGACGCGTCGGTCGTGGGTCCGGGGTGCGACGACCAGTTCGAGTTCGAGTTCGCCCTCGACCTGATGCTCGACGGTCTCGAACGCTTCAAGGACCCCTCGCGGTAAGGTCGCCGACGTGGATCCCGACGGGTACTTCGACGAGCGCGTTGCCGCGAGCTACGACGAGTCGTCCTCGGACATGTTCGACCCGGAGGTCCTGGGGCCGACCGTCGACGTCCTGGCGGAGCTGGCCGGGAATGGGAGGGCGCTCGAGTTCGCGATCGGGACCGGCCGGGTGGCGCTCGCGCTCTCCGGGCGAGGCGTCGAGGTGCATGGCATCGAGCTGTCCAAGGCGATGGCCGCGAAGCTCGCGGAGAAGCCGGGCGCAGACGCGATCCCCGTCACGATCGGCGACATCGCGACGACGCGGGTGGAAGGCTCGTTCTCGCTCGTCTACCTGGTCTTCAACACGATCGGGAACCTGACGTCGCAGCAGGCGCAGGTCGCGTGCTTCCGGAACGCCGCCGCGCACCTCGAGCCAGGCGGGTGCTTCCTGATCGAGCTCCTCGTCCCGGACCTCCGTCGGCTCCCACCGGGCGAGACGATGCGGGTCTTCCACGCGAGCGAGACACATTGGGGCATCGACGAATACGACGTAGCGAACCAGGGCCTGGTCTCGCACCACTTCGACCTCGTGGACGGGCGGTTCGAGCTCTTGTCGATGCCGTTCCGCTACGCCTGGCCGGCCGAGCTGGACCTGATGGCGGAGACGGCCGGCCTCCGGCTCCGCGACAGGTGGGCCGACTGGACACGCAAGCCCTTCACGAGCGAGAGCACCGCACACGTCTCCGTGTGGGGGAAGCCGGCGTAGCTCGTGTCGCCAGGTGGCCGCTCAGAGCTCGATCAGACCGGCGTTCGTCGGTGTGAAGCCGCACGCATCGAGGTAGAAGGGCCGCAGATGGTCCTCGAAGTCGACGTGGAGCCACTCGCACCCGGTTCTGCGGGCCTCGGTCACGGCGAGCGCCACGAGCTGGGTACCGATCCCGCGACGGCGGCCGGCCGTGGCGACCATCGTGTCCTGCAGCCACGCGTGGACGAGCCCGTCCCATAGCACGTTCACGAAGCCGAGCAGCGTGTCGTGGTCGTCGTCGCGGGCGACCACCCAGCCCAGGCTGTGCCGGTCGCAGAGCTCGCGCCAGCCCCACTCGGAGGCGTCGTAGACGCGCGTGCGGAAAGCGTCGGCGTGCAGCGCGTTCACCTCCTCGTTGGAGAAGTCGCCGCGCCACGTGAAGGAGATCGCCATCGGGTCACTGTAGGACCGCCCGGTCCGGGTTGTGCGATGTCGGTGCCGTGGCCTAGGTTGAAGGATGGACAGTGCACCGATCGTTCTGGTTCCTGGGTTCTGGCTCGGCGGGTGGGCGTGGGACGAGGTCGCGGGCCTCTTGCGCGCCGACGGCCACGAGGTCACCGCGGTGACGCTGCCCGGTCTCGAGTCGGCCGACGCCGACCGGTCCGTAGTCACGCTGTCGCACCACGTCGACGCCATCTGCGCGGCGGTCGAGGCGGCGGGGGCGCCTGCGGTGCTCGCCGTGCACAGTGGCACCGGCTTCTCTGGCTACGCCGCGACCGACCGGATCCCCGAGCGGATCGCGGCGATGGTCTACGTGGACTCCGCGCCGGGGAAGGGAGCCATGGATCCGGACTTCGAGGGCGCCGAGAAGCCGATGCCCCCGCTCGAGGAGCTCCGCGAGGATGAGAACCTCGACGGTCTCTCGGACGAGCAGCTCGAGACGTTCCGCCGACGCGCGGTGCCCGAGCCTGGTGGCCTCATCCGAGAGGGGGCCGACCTCACGAACGACGCGCGGCTCGACGTGCCCACCACGATGATCTGCACGGGCTACACGTCCGAGCAGGTGAAGGAGGCCGTCGCCGAAGGCTACGAGTGGCTCGCCGGCGTCCCCGAGCTCCACGACATCTCCTGGGTCGACCTGCCCACGAGCCACTGGCCGATGTGGTCGAAGCCCCGGGAGCTCGCCCAGATCCTCGGCGACGTCGCGAAGGCCCACGCCCCGAGCGGCTGAGCGACCGCCACGACCGTCGACGGCACCGGGACGATGACGGGATGGACGTGGGTGGGGCTCGCCTTCATGGCCTACGCGCCGATCGCGGTCGCGGTCGTGCAGCGGCGCGCACTTGCCGGCGCTCGCCATATCCTCCCTATCGATGCAGCCGCACATCCGGTACACCGAGGGCGATCCGCAGATCGCCTATCAGGTCCTCGGGACCAGGGTCTGCACGAGCTCGGCGCTCCCGATCACGTGCAGCGCACCGCCGTCCTCTTGCTTGAGGGCCGCGACCGCCTGGGAAACGTCACCCTGCAGCAACGTCGAGTTCCGCCACGCGAGCGGTTCCGTCAGGGTCGTGGAAGCGACGTATTTCGGGAGCGAGTTCAACGGATCGCGGACCACTGCCTCCTCGTCAGACGCCGTCGGCCACTAGCCGCCCAAGAGCTCGCACGTGCGCCTCCCAAGCACGAACCCGCCCGCGTCGGCGTAGCCGTCGACGACCCACTGTCGCGAGAGGTCGTCGTAGTAGCCGAGGTGCCACGCACCGTCATCGAAGCCGCCGTCGGTGTCCTCGTCCGCCGCGCCGGGCGCCTGCACGACCCCGTCGAGCGCCATGAACTCGTCACGATGAGTTGCCTCATCTCATCCCCTCCCACGAATCGCGGCCTCCACGTCGTCGAGGTGCTCGCCTCGGTGTGCCGCGCGCACGGCGTAGAGCGGGCTGTCCGGGTCTTGCGGCCAGAGCCGCTCGAGGGGCAGGCTCGCAACTCGGGCGTCCGTTTCCTCGGCGATGCGGAGCGCGAGCCGGGCGACCTCGAGTGGCGCGATGGCATGGATCAGCGGCCGTGAGGCGTCGTTGATCCAGTCCACGTCCTCCGGCTCGGCGTCGGAGGGCGCGAACGAGACGCCACGCTCCAGCTTGTCGGCGAGCGCCAGCACGCGGGCATCCCAGAACGCGATGTGGCCTAGCACGGCGGCGACCGTCCAGTGCTCGTTCACCGGAGCGCGAAGCTCGTCCTCGTCCAAGCGCTCAACCAGAGCGCGAAGGCGATCACGCTCTCGCGTGTTCTGATCGATGTACGGGCGATCCTCCGACATGCCCGACCTCAGCCGGTCTGGAACAGCCCCATCGTGTTGCCCTCAGAGTCCTTGAAGTAGGCGAACGCGCCCATGCCCGGGATCGGCGTCTTCGGCGTCACCACCGAGCCGCCCTCCGCTTCCACCTTCTTCAGCGCGTCCTCGATCTCCGCGACGTCGATCGTGATGACGGGCGACGGCGTCTTGTCGTTCCGATCCATGAGGCCGCCGTTGATGGCGCCCGGCTCGGTCGGCATCTGGTTCTCGTCGGTAGGTACCGTCCCGACGGTCGTGTAGTGCATCTCCGGGATGTGGACCACATCCCACTCGAACACCGACCGGTAGAACTCTGTGGCTCGATCGCGGTCATCGACCGGGATCTCGAAGTGCACGACCTTGTCCATACCGCTCCCCCTTCCGTTGGGCCTCCTTCCATCCAATCCCACGCGTCTCGTTCAGGCAAGTCCGGCCCTCGATGACGGATCTGATGGAGACACGCACATGCGGAAGATCGCGTTAGGATCACGGCTTCGACGTACGAGAACGGAGCCAGGGATGAGCTTCTGCGCGGTGATGGTCCGTGGGCGCGCACTCGCGCTCGCTTCGGGCCGGGCGTTCACGGCCTGACGATCAGCACTTCCTGCGAAGCAGGCTGGTAGCTGCTGAGCTCGTCCACGATGCCTGCATCACGGCCGACGACCACGTCGTCGAGATCGGCGCCGGCACCGGACGACTCACCCGGCCACTCGCCGACGCCGCGGGGCGATTGACCGCCGTCGAGCTTGATCCGGAGCTGGCCGGTCGGCTGCGTCGAGAGTTGGCCAGGCATCCGAACGTCGAGGTTGTACAGGGCGACTTCCTGGAGACACCCCTTCCCCCAGAGCCTTGGCGTGCGTTCGGGAACATCCCGTTCTCCCTCACCACGGCGATCTTGCGACGGGTACTGGACGACCCGAGCGCGGGTCCCGAACGCGCCGACCTCTTGATGCAGTTCGAGGCCGCGCGGAAACGCGCGGCGGTCTTCCACTCCACGTTGCTCTCGCTCGGCTGGAGCCCGTGGTGGGAGCTGACACTCGCGCGACGGATCCCACGCCTGGGCTTCGAGCCGCCTCCATCCGTGGACGCCGGACTGCTGGTGGTGCGTCGACGCCAGCCCTCGCTGCTCCGGCCATGTTGCCGATCGGCATACTTGGCGATGCTCCGCCGTGCGTTCGACAACGCCTCTTGGCCCGTGCGTCGCTCGCTCGCCGACGTGGTGCCGACCATGACGTGGAAGCGCCTGGCCCGGGAGCGCGGCTTGTCGGTGCATGCTCGCCCCACCGACCTCGACGTCTGGGACTGGGTGGCGCTGTACAGGACGACGCAACCGCGTCAGGTGGCCGGGCGCTCCCAAACGGACACGTGCTGCCACGCAGGGTAGGGTGCGCGGTCCCAACCCGCCCAGCGTTCCCGAAGCCGCAGCCCGGCGATCCGCGCCATCAGATCCAGCTCGGACACATGCGCGTAGCGGATCCGGACGGGGTACAACCGTACGCTGCCATCCCTGATGACCACGTGCTGACTGTTGGTCCGCTGCTCGAAGGGATCGTGCGTGGACGTCTCCAGCGAGACCTCGTCCACGCCGATCGACTCCGCGGCCACGCGTTGGTTATGAGCGTCGAACCGGCTGAGATCGGGAACGAACGCCTGCATCACGAACGCTCCCCCGGGCTCCAGGTGCCGCTCGACCGATCCGAAGCAGGTGACCTGTTGGTCCTGCGTGAGGAGCCCGAAGAAGGTGTTGAACACCACGTAGACCAGTGGGAACTCGGTCGGCAAGGAGAACTCGGCGAAGCTCCCGACGGTGACGTGGATCCGGTCCCCACCGGGTTTGCCTCGGAGCTTCGCGACCATCGCCTCGGAGGCATCGATGCCGTGGACATCGACACCCTCCGCGGACAGCGGCAACGCGACCCGTCCGGTACCGATCCCAAGCTCGAGCACAGGTCCTTCGCCTGCCAGCGACCTCAAGAAGGCGACGGCATCCACCGTGTCACGCTCGAACGACCCGAGGTAGCGGTCGTCGTAGACATCGGCGATGCGATCGCCGTACGTCGCGTCTGTGTAGCCGGCCCCCATCGCTGACGCGGAGCATACGGCCCTCACCCGGTCCAGCGGAAGGCTCCAGATGGGAGGTCACAGCTGACCGATCCATTCCAGCGGGAACGGTGGCTGTGCGAGCGGCAGCACCGCCAGCCGGAGCAAGATGAGCGGGTTGTCGTCGCCCGCGGTCCTGTTCAGGTGTACCTCGTCGCATCCGGTGCACCTGTGTACGAGCACCCATTCGCCGCCGCCACGCACGGTGATGCCGATCGGCTCCATGAGCGAGCCGCAGTCGGTATCGCGGTCGCCGGGCGTGTCGTCGTCGACGTGGCGACTCCACAGACAGGTGGGGCAGTGGTTCCGATGGGCCGTTCCGGGTGCTTGTTCGGGCACGTCGAGGCGGCAGTGACCGCACCGGAACGACCCTGTTCGTCGTCGCTCGTCGCGGCGTCGATGATCTGACATCCGAGAGAAACCTCCATGTGGGCACGATGGACCCAAAGGCGAGCCCTGGAGGTCGTGAGAGGTCAGGGGGTGCCGTGCCGACCGACGTCAGGACGCGCCGAGCAGACCACCGTGTCAGCGATCACCGGTCACCGTCCTTTCGCTGCGGTCAGGCCGCGCCGTTCGAGCGGCAGGCCGTCGGACCGTAGCACCGCATCTGAACCGCCACAAGCGCGGATCGCCCAGGCGAACCTGTTCCGGCTGAACCAGAACATCCCGCCGGCAGAGACCGGTTGAGCTCCTCCGCCCGAGCCACCTGCGTAGCAGGACCCTGGTAAACATCGGGCGGTGGACGACCGACTCGACGCCCGGCGTCTGAACCGCGCCTTGCTCGCACGACACATGCTGCTCCGGCGCCGCCGCGTTTCCGCCCTCGAAGCGGTCGAGCGGCTCGTCGGTCTGCAGGCGCAAGAGCCGCGCGATCCGTACGTGGCGTTGTGGTCGCGGCTGGATAGGTTCCGCGCCGGCTCGCTCGCAACCCCGATGACCGAGCGGCGCGCCGTCCGCATGCCATTGTTCCGTGCCACCCTCCACCTCGTCACCGACCTCGACGCCCTCGCGCTGCGGCCTGTCGTCGAGCCCGTGATCCATCGCACCCTGTACAGCCAGAGCCCATTCGGCCGGCGGCTCGCCGGACTCGACGTCGACGAGCTGAGGGTCTATGCGGCCGCCCTGCTGCAGGAGCGACCCCGCACGCGCGCCGAGCTGGCCCCGTTGCTGGCCGAGCGCTGGCCCGAGCACGATGGTCCATCGCTCGCCTATGCCGTGACCTACTTGTTGTCGCTCGTGCAGGTCACACCGCGAGGGGTATGGGGTCACACCGGTCCGTCAGCGTTCACTACGCTGGAGCACTGGCTCGGCCGGGCGGCCGGCAACGACACGAGCCCGACGGACCTGCTCATGCGCTACCTGGCCACCTTCGGCCCCGCCACCCCTGCCGACGTCAGGACGTGGTCGGGGCTCAAGGCGACACGTGAGTTGCTCGAGGGGCTCCGCCCACACCTGCGCACGTTCCACGATCAACACGGTCGTGAGCTGTTCGACGTACCGGGAGCACCGCTCCCTCATCCGGACACCATCGCGCCGGTCCGGTTCCTCCCGGAGTACGACAACGTCTTCCTCGGCCACGCCGACCGCAGCCGCATCGGTTCACTCGTGACTCCGATGTGGACCGAGGTCGGATGGGGCATCGTCCTCGTCGACGGCTTCATCACCGCGAGGTGGAAGCTCCGCCGCGAGGAGGGACGAGCCATGTTGGGCATCGAGCCATTCCGCACGGTCACCCGCAGCGAGAAGGGCGACATCGCCGAAGAGGCGCACCGGCTCTCGGCGTTCCTGGCTAAGGACGCCCACGCGCGTGACGTGCGGATCGGTCCCGTGCGGTAAGCCCTGCTGCGTCCGCGAGACGGCCGAGGTACATCTCCCAACCTTCGGTGTGGAGCGCCGCGGCTGACTCATCGGGGAGGCCTGTGTGTCGGAGGCGCAGCAAGGTGCCCTGGCCGGCCACCTCGAGGACGATCTCGACGGTCGTCGATCCCGGTGGCACGTCGTCGCTCCCGGCCCATCCCCACGTGAACACGATCGTGTCCGGTCGGCGGACCTCGACGAACTCACCTTGCGCCACTTGATCGGTCGACATCTCGACCCGTAGATCCCACCCGGGCGGGGATCGAGCTCGGCGGCGCGACCCATCCACCTCGTGTAACGCGCAGCGTCGGTCAAGAAGGCGAAGACCTCGGCGGGCGCGGCCTCGATCTGGCGGGTCACCTCGACGACGCGATCAGCCATTCGATCGCTCCCGGTGCAACGCGTCAGCGAGCAGGTCGAGCTCGTCGGCCCACATCTGACTGAGGACCGCCTCGAGCGGACCGAGAGCGGCCCGGTCAGCCCGGTACCAACGTCGGGTACCTTCGCGCCGTTCGGCGACGAGCCCGGCCGCACGCAGGACCTTGAGGTTCTGCGAGATGGCAGACCACGACACGTCGAACCTCGAGGCGATGTCACCGGCCGACCGCTCCTGGTCCCATACGAGTCGCAAGATCTGGCGTCGCCGGGGGTTCCCGATCGCATCCAGCACCATCTGCATGCAGGCTATTGAAGCACAGCCTTCAGGTTGACACCATCCTTAAGCATCGGCTTAACTTAGGGAAGAACCGAGCGAAGGGAGAGAGACCATGACCCGCGACATCGTTCTGGGCGTACCGGTGCACGCCGAACCCGAGCCGATCCGCCGCGCGATCACTACGAAGGATGGCCTGGCGACCTTCTGGACGCCCGACGTCGTCGCCGAGCCCACCGTGGGGAGCGAGGCCCGGTTCGGCTTCTCGGGCGCGTCGGTCTCTTTGCTGATGCGGGTCGACCGGATCGACGACGACCGGATCGAGTGGACGTGCCTGGGCGACTTCCCTATGTGGGAAGGCACCGTCGTCACGTGGTCACTGCTGCCCGAGACCGAACACGGCGGCACCAACGTGCTGCTCACGCACACAGGCTTCCCCGACGAACAGCCGTTGTTCGACCTGGGCAGCGTCGCACACACGTGGTCGACCATCCTCGACCACCTGAAGGTGTTGGCCGAGACCGGCTCGTCGGAGCCAGCGCTGACCTAGATCGCGCCCGAAGCGAGCTCGGTCGTCGCCCGAGGGCCCTTAACCGGAGGTCTCGTCGGCGCCGGGCCCATCGTCGTCGGACTCGGTACCGATGACCTTGAAGCTCGCGTCGAGCGAGATCTCGACCACCGAGCCGTCGTCCTTCCGGATCTCGACACCGTAGGCCGAACCACCGTCGCCCGTCTCGGTCTCGATGACGTCGCCACCGCCAACGTGTGCCAGCGCCGCAGCGGTCGCCTGATCCAGCGCGTTGCCAGCCAGTAGGGCGTCGGCGCCCTCGTCGTCCGCGCCGCCCGCGATACCGACGCCGACCGCGGACCCGGTCACGCCGACCACGATGGCCGATCCGATCAATACCTTCGTCCTGGTTCGCATCTCCGACCTCCCTGTTCCTGGGTCCTCCGCCATGATGCAGGAAGCGTGCTGAACCCACGCTGAAGGCGATCCGCCCCTCGGTCAGCCCATCCATGGACGGCAGACGTAGCGCGGCCGCAGGCCGAGCGCCAGCAGGCGCGCCACTCGTTGACGTGAGCGTGATCTCCGTCTCGCGGAGCGCGACCGGGATCATGGGCCGTGGAGTAGAGGCCCCGATCCCGGTAGCGCGCTCCGCGAAGGAACGAGTCCTACGCCGATCCTCCGTCGCCAGCACCGTCGTCATCGGCTTCAACGCCGGTGACCTGGAAGCTCGCGTCCAGCTGGACCTCGACCACCGAGCCGTCGCTCTTGCGGATCTCGACGCCGTAGGCTGCGCCTTCGTCTCCGGTCTCGGTCTCGATGACCTCGCCGCCGCCGGTGTGGGCGAGCGCCGCGGCGGTCGCCCGGTCGAGCGCCGATCCGACGAGCTGTGTCTCGTGCCCGTCGCCCGTGCCCTCAACCCCGGCTTCGGACCCGCCGCCCGTTTGAGGCAGCGTCGCGGCAGTCGCCTGGTTGGGCGCGTTGCCGGCCGATGGTGTGGCGCTGCCGTCGGCGTTCGCGCCGCCCGCGATACCGACGCCGACCGCGGACCCGATCAAGCCGACCACGATGGCCGATCCGATAAGTACCTTCGTTCCGGTTCGCATCTCCGACCTCCTCCCTATGGCTCCACGCCATGATGCAGCGGGCGTACTGAAGCCACGCTGAAGGTGATCCGCCTACACGGGCCCGGTGGTGGCCGGCAGGCGGACCTCGGCGCGCAGACCCCCGAGGGAGCTGTCGCCCAGTACGGCGTTCCCTCCGTGGCTGCGCGCAACCTCGCGGACGATCGCGAGACCGAGACCCGAGCCGCCGGTGCCCCGACCACGTGACTCGTCCAGACGGACGAAGCGTTCGAGGACCCGTTCGCGATCGACCACCGCGATCCCCGGCCCATCGTCGTCGACGGTGAGAACCACCTGTCCGTCGCTCTGGTGGACGCCGAACGCCAACCTTGTCCGTGCGTGACCCGCCGCGTTCTCCGAGAGGTTGCGGACCATCCGATCGAGCGCGGCGCGGTTCCCGCGCACCCGGCCCGCCCCGACGCCGGTCGCATCCACCTCGAGCGTGCTTAGGGAACGCAAACGCGCCGCTTCCACGAGCGCCAGATCGTCGAGGTCGACCTCCGCGGCGGTCAGCGCGGCGCCCTCGTCGAGCCGAGCAAGGAGGAGGAGGTCTTCGACCAGCGCCTGGAGCCGGTCGGTCTCGGCGAGCACGTCTCCTGCGAGCTCCTCGGAGCGTATCGCCGTCGGGTGCGTCTCCGCGACCTCAGCATGCTGACGGATCGCCGCCACCGGGGACCGCAGCTCGTGCGACGCGTCCGAGACGAACCGGCGCTGCCGCTCCACCGAGCCCTGCAACCGGTCGAGCATGCGGTTCATCGTCGCTGCCAGCCTCGCGATCTCGTCGTCACCCGGCACGTCGGGGACTCGACGCTCCAGCTCTCGCGCCGATATGTGCTCGACCTCTTCGCGGATGTCCTCGACCGGGCGCAGCGCCCGGCCGGTCATCCACCAGGTGACGATACCGACGAGCAGCAGCACCAACGGCACGCCGGCCACCAACGCTCTGCCGACGGTTTCCCGCGCTTCGACCTCGTCGTCGATGTTGCGCCCCACGACCACGGTCCCCCCGTCGCGTATCGCCGCCACGACGATGAAGGGCCCGGACGTGAACGGAACCGAGTCCAACCGGACGTGCTCGTCGACCCCCGGCTCGGCCAGCAGAGGGAGCCCTTGCGCGTTGGCGCTCGCCGCCACCACGCTGCCGTCACGCAGTACCTGGACGAACTCTTCGGAGGGGTCGATCACACGGATGAGGCCGTCGGCCGGCGGGGCCGTGCGGGCAATCTCGACCGCGCGAAGATCGGCCGCGTCGGCGACCTGTGCGGTCAGCGAGCTCTCCACGAACTCGAGCATGGCGATGGAGGCCGCCCCGAGCGCCACGCCAACCACGATGACCGCGGCCACCGAGGTTCGGGTCCGAACCCCGCCACGGCGGCGCACCCCCTTACCCACCGTCGATCGCCAGTCGGTACCCCGCGCCACGAACCGTCTGGATCGCCTTCCGCCCGAACGGCCGGTCGAGCTTGTTCCGCAGGTGCCGGACGTAGACCTCGACGATGTTGAGGGAGCCGTCGAACCCGCCTTCCCAGACGTGATCGATGATGTCGATCTTCGACACGACATCTCCGGCGCGTCGCAGCAAGAACTCCAGTAGCGCCGCCTCCCGCGAGGTCAGCACCACCTCGGTCCCACCGCGGAACGCCTGTCGCGTCGCCGGGTCGAACCGCAGATCACCCGCATCGAGCACGGCAGGCCGTTCCGAACCGCCACGTCTGATCAGTGCCCGCAGGCGCGCGACCAACGCCACGTACGAGAACGGCTTGGTGACGTAGTCGTCGGCGCCGGTATCGAGCGCCTCAGCCTCGTCCCACTCACCGTCCTTCGCGGTGAGCATCAGGATCGGCGTCCACACGCCCTCGGCGCGGAGCGCGGCGCACACCTTGTAGCCGTTGAGACCGGGCAACATGATGTCGAGCACGATGGCGTCGTAGGGGTGCTCGCGTGCCATCCAGAGCCCATCGGTCCCGGTGTGGGCGACGTCGGTGGCGAAGCCTTCGGCCTCGAGGCCCCTGCGGAGCCCTTCGGCCAGACCCACTTCGTCTTCAACCACCAGCACGCGCACCGGAACACCTCCCATGAGGGCGTCCGGACCATCTTCCCCCACCCCGCTGAACCCTGGCTGAAGCCGTCTCGCGCCTGTTCAGCGCAGGCTCAGGTGCCGCCCGGCAGGGTGGTCGCGTTCGGCATCGAGCCGGAAGGAGGAACGTCATGGACAAGAAGGAATGGATCGCCGTGCTGGTGGGGGTGTGTCTCCTCGGCGCGGGCGTCATGGCTGCGCAGGCAGGACCCACGCCGGCGGGGGGAGGGGCCGTCGACCCGGCCAACTTCACGAACCCCGTCGCGAACCCGTATTACCCGCTGCAGCCGGGTCAGGTGTCGATCCTTCGGGGTCAAGACCGCGGCCAGGTCTTCAACGAGCGGATCAGGGTCACCGCCATGACGAGGGTGATCCAAGGGGTCACCACCACGGTGGTCCGGGACAAGCTCTGGGAGAACGGCTACCTCGCCGAGCGCACGTGGGACTGGTACGCGGCCGACAACAGCGGCAACGTCTGGTACTTCGGTGAGGACACCGAGTCTCTCGACGAGCAAGGAAACGTCGTCAGCACACACGGGTCTTGGGAGGCCGGTGTCGACGGCGCAGTGGCCGGGATCATCATGCCGGCCGACCCGAAGCCGACCGACGCCTACCGGCAGGAGCTCTACAAGGGCGAGGCCGAGGACCAGGCGTGGATCGTGCAGAACCACGCGAGTCGGACCGTTCCGTACGGGCAGCTCGACAACCTCGTCCACTCGTTCGAATGGACCCGTCTCGAGCCCAAGGTGATGGTTGAGAAGTTCTTCGCGCCGGGGCTGGGGCTCGTCTACGAAAACATCGCCGCCGGTGGCGTCGAGTCGCTGGAACTCGTCGACTTCATCGCACCCTGAAAGGAGCTTTCGATGCCTCGTATCCAACTCACGACCATCGCACGGGACCGGATGTTCCGGACCGGGGCCATGGTTGCGCTCGTCGCGGGTCTCGTGGGTGCCGCCGCTCCGGCGGCACCCGCGGGCGGTGCCCCGCCCACGTGCGACGCGAGCGTGGCGACCCCCGTACCGCAGCCGACGGCCGTACAGATGGCGGCCGCCGGGCTCGACGCATTGCCCGTCGCCCCTGACGCGGCCCGCGTCGACCTGGTGGCCGGGCCCTTCTCGGACCCGACCACCATCACGAACCCGTTGTTCCCGATCAGCGATCTTCACTCGGCGGTGCTGAACGGTCACGTCGACGGGTTGCCGTTCCGGACCGAGACGACGCTGTTGCCCGAGACGAAGATCATCGAGTGGACCGACGGGCAATGCGTCGAAGTGCTCGTGTCGCAGTACACGGCCTACCTCGGTGGGCGCCTCGAAGAGGTCGCGCTGGACTACTACGCCCAGGCCGACGACGGGTCCGTCTGGTACTTCGGCGAAGACGTCTTCAACTACAACGCGCGCGGACGCATCGCCGACACGGACGGCACGTGGCTGGCCGGCAAAGAGGGCCCGGTGGCGATGATCATGCCGTTCGACCCACAGCTCGGTGAGGTGAACCGCCCCGAGAACATCCCGGGCCTCGTGTTCGAAGAGGTCACCGCCAAGCTCATCGACCAGACCGTGGATGGTCCATCGGGCCCGGTCACCGGCGTGTTGGTTGCCGAGGAGCTGCACGACGACGGCTCGTTCTCGGACAAGGTCTTCGCGCCCGGCTACGGCGAGTTCTCGAGCGCCCACGAAGGCGACCTCGAAGCGATGGCCGTGGCCTCACCCGTCGACGCCCTCGGCGGCGGCGTGCCTGCCGAGCTCTCGGCCATCGCGACTGCGACCGACGCCCTGTTCGCCTCTCGCCCACACACGGATGCGCAGTGGGCGAAGGCGGAGGAACGCGTGGCAGCGATCGAAGATGCATGGACAGCGTTCCGTGCCGGCGACGTGCCGCCCCGGTTGGTGCGGCCGACCACACGAGCGATCGCACGACTTGCGGCACGGGTGAACGCCCGCGACGCCGAAGGCAAGCGTTCCGCGGCGGTCGACGTCGCCTACGCGAACCTCGACCTCCAGCTGCGCTACCGGCCGGTGGCCGAAGTCGACCTCGCTCGCTTCGAGCAGTGGGCGCGGCGCGTGGTCCTGCACAGTAGCGCCGGGTCCCTGGGCGGCGTGACCGCCGACCTGGCGACGATGGAGTGGATCCGCGACCGGTTCGTCCACACGCTCGACCCGGTCGACGTGACGCGGATCGACTACCTGTTGGGCCAGTTGAGGAACGCCGTGGTCGACCAGGACCTTGGTGCGGCTGCAGCCACGGCGCGTGAGCTGCGCGCGTTGCTGGAAGGACTGATCTAGCGACCTCCGGCGGGTGCGGGGCCTGAGGCTGACGCCTCGGGCCCCGCACCCGTCCCCTACCATCTCGGCTCGTGGAGCTTCGCGACCTCACGCTCGATGACCGGCGGCTGTACGAAGGGCTCCTGTACGACCCGGTCGTCATGGCCGACCTCGGTGGACCCCTTCCCCCTGGTGACGTCGAAATCAAGCTGCAGCGGGACGTCGTCACGACCGCGAACGACGAAACCTGGATCTCGGTGATCGTGTCCGACGATGGCGAAGCTATGGGCTCGGTGTGCATCTGGTCGGTCGAAGGAGACGGCTCCGGGGGTCGCCCGTACAGCGAGATCGGCTGGATGGTGTTGCCCGAGTTCCAAGGACGAGGCATCGGTCGCTGGGCGGTCGGCGCCATCTTGGACAGAGCCCGCGCCGACGGCCGCTGGGGCGTGATCCACGCCCACCCCGGCGTCTCCAACGCGCCATCGAACGGCATCTGCCGGTCGCTCGGCTTCACCATGGTCGAGACGGTCGACGTCGACTACGTGGGCCGGAAGTTGACGTGCAACCACTGGCAGATCGACGCCGGTCACGCGGGGGTCACCTAACAGCGAAACGCGTTCACCTGTCGCTCGACCATCGTTCACCCCGGGTCTGCGGCATCGAGCTTCGCCGCGTCGTTCATTGGCATCGTCGGCATACATCGACGACAGGAGAGGAGGCCAGATGTTGCTCGACTGGTATGACGAGTTCGACAGGCTCGATCCCGAAGACGACGACGAAGACATCGGTGCCGGCGTCGGTGACGACACCGACGCCGGGACCTACACCGAGTACCGATACCCGCTCGCCTAATAGCGGTAGCCGCTCGCCTTGATGCGACCCTCGGCGTCGTAGAACCCCGCCTCGTCGACGGCACGCTCGAGCAGGTCGTAGCCCTCGGTCCGACCCGGCTCCCACGACCGCAGGCCTTCGAGGTCGCACAGGACCTGTGCTTCGGGGTCGTCGTACGACATCGCGAGCAGCAGCTCGCCGAACCGCTCGACCTCCGGTCCCGGAGTCTCTGGCGTGACCGTGAAGTTGCAGTGGTCGAACTCGCCCGTCTCAGCCAGCACCCGAAGGGCACCGGGCTTCACGACATCGTCGTCCAGCTCCGTCCCGGCAAGGACGCATGCGGCATCGACTTCGCCGGAGGCGAGGGCCCGCAGTGCCAGTCGCTCGGCCGTGCCGTGGTCGCCGTGTTTGCCCGCGAACACGTCGTGGAGCACCACCTCGATGTCGACGACGGGGTTGATGCCCGCATCACGCAGATGGAGCAACGGGATCAGCGTCGCCTGGGGAGAGTCGATCGCGCCGACCCCGACCCGCCGGCCACGGAGCCCGTCTAGGTCGATGGCGGGATCACTGGCCCGGATCATGATGCGTGACCTCATGGACCGGTCGACATCGCGCATGATCAGCGGCCAGACCTTGCGGCCGTCGGCGGCGGCCATGCGCCGCGCGCGAACCCACGCCAGCGGCGAGTTCCACGCGAGGTCGATCCGCCCGGCCAGGTGTGCTTCGACCTGCGCCTCGTAGTTCGAGAACAACACGTAGTCGGTCGCGAGGCCGCGCCGATCGAGGTAGACCTTGAAGCCCTCCCAGATCGTGACGATCTTGGGGTCGTAGGCGACGGCGCCCAGCACCAACGGTCGGTCGAGCGTCATGGGCCAGGCTCCTCAGAACAGCGGCATGCCGATGACGGCCTTGCCGATGAAGTCGTAGAGCACGTCGGTCGTGGGGGCCATGATCGTCGCGGCCCTGGCGTCCCGGAACCGCCGCTCCACGCCGACCTCCTTGCGGAACGCCGCACCACCGCACACACGCATGGCCAGATCGGTGACCTCGGTCGACGCCTCACCGGCCGCGGCCTTGATCTCGAGCACGCGGAGCATGGTGTCCTCGCGACCCGCCCCCATGGCAGCGAGCGTGTCGGCGAGCAGAGCTGCGACCTGGTCGCTCTTGAGCTGCATCCGTGCGACGTAGGCACGGATCGTGGGCAGGTCGGCGAGCGTCGAGCCGTCGAGATGCTCGAAGCTCGTGCCGGCCACGTGGGCGGCGGTCGCCTCGATAGTCCCCCGCATCAGACCTCCGCAACACGCCCCGCTGAATGCCGAGAAGGCAGGCAAGACCGTGCCCATCATGATGTCGAAGCCGCCGCCGTCGGCCCCGAGCATGTCGTCGGTGTGGACCATCACACCGTCGGCCTTCACCGGTGACGACGCGTTGCCGCAAAGCCCGAGCCCATCGAACGGCGCCGGGCTCGCGAGCCCTTCCGCCGCCGCCGGCACTGCCCAGAGGGTCGACATCCCCTCGGCCTGCATCGGTCGCGACGACCATACGTAGACATCGGCCTCGCCGGCCGACGTGACCCAGCTCTTGTTCGCGTCCAGCCTGACACGGTCGCCGTCGGCCGTAGCCGACGACACCGGGGCCCAGAAGTGGGAGCGCGATCCTGCTTCGCTGAAGGCGAGCGTTGCGAGCCCACCACCTGCGATCCGCTCGCGAAGCTCGCGCGTCCCGAACGCCTCGATCACCAGCGCGGCCGCGTAGTGCATGGTCACCACCATGGCGGTCGACCCGCAGTGGGCCCCGATCTCGCCGATGACGTCACAGGCTTCGGCGATACCGCCCCCCGAGCCGCCGACCTCCTCGGCGCTCGTGAGCCCGAGCAAGCCGGCCCGGCCCATGGCCTCCACGGCTTCCCTGGGGAACTTCGCTTCTCGATCGACCGAGACCGCGTTGGGTCCGACCACGTCGGTGACGATCGGTGCCAGGGCTTCACGGTGGTTGATGCCTGCCATGGACGAGCTCCTCCCCCTCAGGACTGCGTGACGCGGTCCATCATCGCGGGCGAGCATTACAGGAATCGAAACGCACCATGGATGGGTTCAGGCAACCTCTTCCCACACCATCTCGCTGTGGTTCTGGACGGCTTCCGTGTTGGGCAGGGAGGCGTTCGTTACGCGCGGTTGGCGCGAGGGATCACAGTGATGGGGCGCGGGCTAGCTCGGGGATCTGCTCAGGTGGGACGGGGTGGCTGAACCAGAAGCCCTGCGCCAACCGACATCCGTTCGACCTGAGGAAGATGTATTCGCCTTCGGTCTCGACACCCTCGGCCAGCGCGACCATGTCGAGGCTCTGCGCCACCTGGATCATGGCCCGGACCATGCCGGCGAGCCGGACGTCGGCGTCGACGTTCCGCACGAACTCCCGGTCGATCTTCAACACGTCGACCGGCATGTGTTTCAGCCGAGCGAGCGACGAGTAGCCGGTCCCGAAGTCATCGATCGCGAGCCGGAGCCCCCACGAGCTCAGCTCGCGCAACACGTGTTGGGTGCGGTCAGGATCGGCCATCGCCGTCGACTCGGTGATCTCGGCCTGCAGGGTCGACGGATCGACGCCGGCGTCGCGCAGCTTGTGCAGCAGTCGCTCGGCAAGGCGCGGGGTCCACAACTGCCGAGGCGACAGGTTGAAGGACACCTCGAGGTCGAGACCGGCCTTCTGCCACGCCTTCTGCTGGGTCGCCACCTCGTCGACCACCCAATCGCCGATGGCCTCGATGAGCCCCAGCTCCTCGGCGATCGGGATGAACTCACCGGGTGGCACGATGGCGTCGGCGTCGCGCCAGCGGATCAGCGCCTCGGCGCCGACGACGCGCCGATCGGCGAGGTCGACCACCGGTTGGTAATGCAAGATCCAGTTCTGCTGGTCGACCGCCTGCCGCAGGCGGGCCGCGAACGACAGCCGTGCCATGGCGTCGTCGGCGTCGGCGGTGAAGAACACGTGGCCGCCCGGCTCCAGCCGTTTGGCTCGGTACATCGCGATGTCGGCGTTCTTCAGCAACGTCATCGCGTCGTGCGCATCACGTGGGTACTGGCTGATCCCCATCGAAGCGCGGGCGTGGAACTCGGTGGACCCGATCCGGAACGGGTCCCGCATCACCTGGCTCACGCGGGTCGCGACACGGCGGATCGCGTCATCGGCGCTCGCCGGGTCGAGGTCGGCCAGCAGCATCAGGAACTCGTCGCCGCCCTGCCTGGCGACCAGGTCGGTGTCTCTGGTGCAGGTTCGGAGGCGTTCGGCCACACCGGCGAGCAACCGGTCACCTTCGTGATGGCCCAGCGAATCGTTCACCAGCTTGAAGTTGTCGAGGTCGAGGAACAACACAGCCACGACGGTGCCGTCACGTTCGGCACGGCGAACGGCCAGGTCGAGGGTCCCTTCGAACAACGCGCGGTTGGCGAGCCCGGTCAGGTCGTCGTGGTAGGCCATGTGCGCGATCCGCGCCTCGGCCTCCTTCAGCTCGGTCACGTCGAACAAGATCCCGTGTTCCCACACCACGCGGCCATCGTCGTCTCGGTGGGCGTAGGCGCGGTCGCGAACCCACACAACGCGACCATCGGGTCGCACCATGCGGTAGTCATCGAGGTCGCCGCCTTCCCCGGCCAAGAAGGCGTCGGACGCCGCCTGCACCTTCGCGCGGTCGTCGGGATGCACCATCTGCATCCACATGTCGGGGTCGTCGCGGTACCGCTCGGGCGTCACGCCCAAGATCTGCTCGATCTGCGGGTTCACATAGGTGGTGCGATAGCCGTCGTCCGCATACACGACCGCGGGGATCTGCTCGACGAGGCTTCGGTACCTCGTTTCGGCTTCGGACCGGGCGGCCTCGGCCTCGCGGCCGGCGACGAGCTGGCGGGCGTCTCGGATGGACGCGACGGCGACACCGTCACCGAGCGTCCGGACCCGCACTTCGACGGCCAGCTCTTCGTCGCCTCGCCAGAGCGTCGCCTCGAACGGCACGGCGTCCTCAGGCTCCCGGCGCCAGTCGGTGATGAACGACCGAACGTCGGTGCCGCGGGGGTCGGTCCTCATCAGCTGCATGCAGCGCTCGTTCGCGCGCTCGACGCGGTCTTCGCGCAGCACCATCTGCGCCTCGGGGGATGCCTCGAAGAGGCGGTCCTCGAAGCCCACGCCGACGAGGGAAGGTGCGTTGCCTTCCATGGGATGGTTCTCGACGTCCGCAGGGGGCGACCTGAGCGAGGGCCCGCGCAGCCCTATCCGAGGGCCGCCAGCACCCGGTCGCGGATGCCGGGGGCATCCAGACCGAGCCCGGCGTCGAGGTCCAGGGGCTCGCCGTAGCTCCGCCAGAACCTCCGTGGTACTCCGATCGACAGGTGACGGTGCGGCACGTGGGTCAGCGCCGCCGCGACGTGGCGCGCCAAGGTCCCCTCGTAGCACGGCTCGACCGTGATGACGACAGGGTCGTCGCCGACCGTCGCGGCCACCACCTCGGCGTCGAAGGGCTCGACCGACGCCGTGTACACCACCGACACGTCGAGCCCATCGGTGGCCGCGAGGGTCCGGTCGAGCATCGGCCCCACGGCCACGACGGTCGCCGCGGGACCACGGCGCAGCACCTCCGCGGCCCCGACGCCCACCGGGTGCGCGTCGGCGTTGTGCTGCGCGCTGAGGCGGATGTAGGTGGGCGCGCCGTTCGCATAGGTCGCTCGCACCAACGAGTCCACCTCGCGCGGGTGGCCGGGAACGAGCACCTGGAATCCGGGGATCCCTCCGATCAACGCGATGTCGGCCGGCGCCTGGTGGGTCGCACCTTCGGTCGAGTAGTCGTACGCGCCTCCGGTCGCGATGAAGGTGCCACCCAGACCCTGGTAGCCGATATCGAGCTTCAGCTGCTCGTAGGCGCGTTCGGCCATGAACGACGCCATGGTGGACGCGACGGGGTGGAAACCCTCCATCGCGAAGCCGGCCGCCACCCCCACCATGGCCGGCTCCATGATCCCCACGTTCACCGCGCGCTGCGGATCGTGACGGAACGCCTCCGCGAAGTACGGCACGCTGATCTCGGCGAGGACCACCGCAACACGCGCGTCGTCGCGGAACAGATCGACCACGGTCGCGGCCGCCTGCCGGCGCATACGCTCGGGGCTCACCACTCACCCGCCGGGATGTCGGCGATGACCGCGACGGGCACGGCTGCGTCGCCGACATCGAACGCCGCGGTCAGCTGCCCGTGGTCATGACCATCGACCAGACGTACGTTCCAGCCGAACGACCCGAGACGGTCGCGCCAATGCCCCATCTCGATCGACGACGAATGGTTGTCGATCACCAGCATCGTCAGGTTCCCCAGCCCGAGATGGGGCGCGAGCATCACGCCTTCCCAGCTCGTGCCCTCGTTCAGCTCGGCGTCGCCGACCAGCACGACCACGCGCGGTCCGTCGAGCCCCTTCGCGCGGAGACCGAGCGCCATCCCGACGGCCATCGGAAGACCATGTCCCAGCGAGCCGGTCGACGCCTCGATGCCGGGCACGAGGCGGCGGTCGGGGTGTGAGCCCAACCGAGTGCCCGGGCGCATGGACGTCCCCAACCACTCGCGTGGGAAGAACCCCTTCGCGGCCAAGATCGCATACAGCGCCACGGGCCCATGGCCTTTGCTGAGTACGAAACGGTCCCGGCCCTCCCACAGCGGGTCAGAGGGGTCGGTCCGCAAGACCCGGTCGTACAGCACCCAGAGCGCGTCGAGCGTCGACGTGCTGCTCTCGTCGTGCTTCTCGTCGCCGGTGGCGAGCGTCATCAGCTCGCGCACGTCTTCGATGGTCACGGTTGCGGTATCCACACGGGCACGGTACAACTTCAAGTTCACTTGAAGTCAACCAAGATGATCGAGACAGACGACCTCCTGGCGATCGGCGAGGTGGCCAACCGCGCCGGCGTGGCCACGTCGGCGCTTCGCTACTACGAGGACCTCGGGCTGATCCGAGCAGCCCGGACGACCGGTGGTCACCGCGTCTACCCGCGTCACGTGTTGCGACGGGTCGGCTTCATCAAGGTGGCGCAGACGGTCGGGCTCTCGCTCGAAGAGATCGCCGACGCCTTGTCGGCGCTGCCGCAGGGTCGCGCGCCGACGAAAGCGGAATGGGCTCGTATCTCGCGGGCGTGGCGCGGTCGTCTCGACGAACGCATCGGGGCGCTCGAGCGACTCCGTGACGGCCTGACAGGCTGCATCGGGTGCGGGTGCCTGTCGCTGCGGACCTGCCGGCTGTACAACCGCGGCGACGCCGCTGCGGTCCGTGGCGCCGGGCCGCGCTACCTCCTCGGCGACGAACCCGCCGAGGCCGGGAGCGCGGCCCGGCGCCACCCCTCCAGCTTGGACCGGACTCAGTAGTGGTAGATCGCCCCGATCGACGGCCCACGTTGCTGCACCTTGTCGATCCGCGTCCACGGGAAGAGGATCTTGATCTCGTCGTCGCCTTCGTGCTCCAAGATCTCGATGCCGTGTTCGGTCATCTTCACGCGGGTCTCATCTTCGTCGACGGCGAGGATCTCGCCGTTCACGAAGTGGATCTCGGTCTTCACGCCCATTCGCTCGTTCCCTCCCTGTCGGACCGACAGCATGCCGGGAGATCACACGGTCTCGCTACGTCCGAAGGGCGGTGATCAGTCGGCGGCGACGATCCGCTCGTATTCCTGCACCGCCTCCCAGGGGAACGAGACCCGGCGGAACACCCGGAGCCCCTCCTCGGGCTCGACCCTGTCCTCCAGCAGCGCCGTCATGGTCCATGGACCCAGCTCGAACCGATCGGCCGGCACCTCGTAGATGCGTGTGGCGGTCCCTTCGTCCACGACGAACCGGACCGTGACGCGGTGGTGGCCATCGCCGACCTCGGTCGACTGCCGCAGCGGCCACCCGTAGGACACGATGCGGTGCCATGGGATGAAGCGGGTGCCGATCGAGAGGCCTTGCTCCGACGGATCCAGCTCGGCCATGGTCGCGGTCACGGTCGTCGTGGTGCCACCCACGCCGCGCAGCACGACGGTGGCGGTGGTCGCGCCGATCAGTGTCGTGATGTCGGTATCCACGGCGATCCTCCCGCGCGAGCATAGGCCCACAGGGTCCTTCGGGGGAAGGCCCCGTGGGAAGGCACGGCGCTACCCTCTCGATGATGCGGTTCGCGCCGTCCGACCCTGCGTTCATCGCCGATCCTTACCCCGTCTACGACGAGCTGCGCCGCGCCGCGCCCGTCTGCTACGACGAGGCCACCGATCACTGGCTCGTGAGCCGCTACGACGACGTGAACCGTCTGTTGCGCGATCGGGGCGTCGGGCGGACCTACCTCCACGTCGCCACCCACGACGAGATGGGACACGAACCACCCCCGGCGTGGCACGCGCCGTTCTGGAACCTCATCAACGCCGGGATCTTGGACATGGAGCCCCCCGACCACACGCGGGTGCGCCGTCTGGTGTCGAAAGCGTTCACACCGGCGTTCGTCGAGGCGCTGCGGCCGACCGTCGAAGCCATGGTGACCGACCTGGTCGACCCATTGATCGGTGCGGGCGACGTCGACCTGCTCCCGACGGTCGCCGAGCCGCTGCCGGTCAACGTGATCGCCGAGATGCTCGGCGTGCCGTCGGCCGACCGCCACCTGTTGCGGCCCTGGTCGGCCGACATCTGCAAGATGTACGAGCTGAACCCATCCGTCGGGTCCGAGCGCGACGCCGTCCGAGCCAGCACGGAGTTCGGCGACTACCTCCGGTCGCTCGCGCGCGAGCGCCGGACCTCCGACGGCCCCGACCTCATCTCGGCGCTCGCGCGCGTGGTCGATGAGGGCGAACGCCTGAGCGAAGACGAGCTCGTCGGAACCTGTGTGTTGCTCCTCAACGCCGGGCACGAGGCGACCGTGAACTCGACCTTGCTCGGCTGGTGGACGTTGTTCCGGCACCCTGAACGACTCGCCGAGCTGCGCGCCGACCATTCACTGATCCCCGCTGCCATCGAGGAGCTGCTTCGATACGACACGCCTCTGCAGATGTTCGAACGATGGGTGCTCGACGACACCGAGCTGCACGGCGTGCGCATCCCGCGCGGCGCCGAGCTCGGTCTGTTGTTCGGCAGCGCGAACCGCGACCCGTCGGTGTTCGAGGCGCCCGACGAGCTCCGGCTCGATCGTTCGCCGAACCCGCACCTCACGTTTGGCGCGGGCATCCACTTCTGCCTCGGAGCACCGCTCGGCCGCCTCGAGCTGCAGACATCGTTCAAGGCGTTGCTCGAGCGCTTCCCGACGATGGAGCCCGTCGAGGAACCCCGGTTCAAGCCGAACTACATCATCCGGGGCCTCGACGGGCTCCGCGTCAGGTTGTGACGACCCTCGTCGCTAGCCGCCCGGCGGCTTGTATCCGGTGGTGATGCCGCGGGCGCGGTCGATCTGGGCGGGGGTCAGCAGCTTCACCGTCTGGATGCTGCCGACGCCTGATCCGCCGACCGCCATCGCGATCGCCGCGGCCGTCTCGTCGTCGGGGATCTCGCAGACCGCGTAGACGTCGGTGTCGCCGAACGCGAAGTCGAACGACTCCACGGAGCCACCGAGGTTGGCCGCCATCTTGCTGATGAAGGTAGCGCGGTTCTCCGCGCCCTCCTTCATCACCCCCTGGATGCCCTCCTTCGAGTAGGACACCTTGAAGATGTACCTGCCCATACACACCCCTCCCCTGGGTTCGTCGGTCCAGGCTTCGACCCTACGCCGATGCCGCGATGGGCGCCACCCGGTACGGTGCGAGGGATGGACGAGGAACGCTTCGAGCGGGGTCGACAACGGTTCCTCGAGGTCCACGATGAGAAATCGCTCGCCGCCGTCGAGGGCCTCGGGGACCTCGGTCGAATGATCGTGACGTTCGTGTACGGCGAGGGATACGTCCGGAGCGAGCTCGCCACCCGCGACCGCGAGATCGCAGCCGTCGCCGCCTTGGTCGCGCTCGGTCGCTCGTCGCAGATCCCGCAGCACCTGCGGGCGTCGCTGAAAGCCGGCGTCACGGCCGACGAGCTTCGCGAGGTCATCATCCAGACGGCGACGATCGCAGGGTTCCCCGTCGCGATGAACGCCATGTCGACCCTGCGGTCGGTGCTCGCGGAGACGGACCGCGAGCAAGGTTGAGCTAGCTCCTCGGTTCCGCCGGGGGGTGACTATGCTGGCTCGATGGGCCTGATCACCCTCGACGACGACGCCCGCGCCGCGCTCGACGCGCCGGTCCTCGTCGCCGCCTTCGACGGATGGGTCGACGCCGCGAGCGCGGCGAGCGCGGCCGCCACCCACCTCGCCGCCGGGGGCGAACGCGTCGCCAGCTTCGAAGGGGATGTGTTGTTCGACTATCGCAGCCGCCGCCCGGTCCTCGACATCATCGACGGCACCCTCGTGAGGCTCACGTGGCCCCGCCTGGCTCTCGATCGCGTTCGCCTCGGCGGTCGCGACATCTTGGTGCTGCACGGCGCCGAGCCCGACTTCCGGTGGAAGGAGCTCGGCGAAGATCTGCGCGAGATGACACGCGCGCTCGGGGTGACCGAGTGGGTCTCGCTGGGATCGATCCCCGCGGCCGTGCCGCACACGCGACCCGTGACGGTGCTCGCGACAGCGACCGAGGGAGCCACGTTGCACGAGGCCGAGGTGAAGGGGCCGCCGGGGCTGCTGAGGGTTCCCGCCGCCTGCTTGTCGGCGCTCGAGATCGCCGTGAGCAGCAGCGGGATCCCGGCCGTCGGCTTCTACGCACAGGTCCCGCATTACGTCGGAGGACCGTTCGCGGCCGCGTCGCTGGCTCTGCTCGAGCACCTCGGCCGGCACTTGGGCGTCGACGTCGCGATGGGCACGTTCGCCGACGACGCCGGCCAGCAGCGTGCACGGCTCGACGCAGCGGTCGAGGCCGACGACGACGTCCGCGAGATGTTGCGACGGCTCCAAGATGACGACGAAGAGGTCATCAGCGGCGACGCCTTGGCCGCCGAGATCGAGCGGTTCCTGCGCAACCAAGGCGGCGGCCACGTGCCGCCGTCGTGACGCCGCCCAAAGATGCCACACCGGTAGGCTTCCGCGATGGCGACGTCACCCAGCGAACGCACCCAAGTGCACCGGCACCCCGAACGGGCCGACTACGAGCGGGCCACGATCGATGCGGTGCTCGACGAGGCGCTGGCGTGCACGGTGTCATGGGTCGATCCCGACGGGCGGGTCCGGGCGCTCCCCACCATCCAGGCGCGCATCGGCGACACGCTCTACCTGCACGGCTCGCGCGCCGCCCGTGCCTGGAAGGCGGTGGCCACCGGCGCCGAGGTCTGCGTCGTCGCGACGGTCATCGACGAGCTGGTGCTGGCACGGACGTCACCGAACCACTCCATGAACTACCGCAGCGCCGTGGTGTACGGACAAGCCCGCGAGGTCACGGACCCCGACGAGCTGTACGCGGTGGCCAAGGCCATCACTCGTCACGTGTTGCCCGGTCGCGAGGCCGACGCCGCCGAGCCCGGCGAGCAGGACTGGCGAGAGACGTTGATCGTGGCCATGCCCATCGTCGAGGCGAGCGCGAAGGTGCGAACCGGTCCGCCCCTCGACGAACCCGGCGACCTCGACCTCGACGTGTGGGCCGGCACGCTGGCCCTTCGCACGGTTGCCGGAACGGCGACACCGGCACCCGACCTGAAGCCGGGCATCGAAGCGCCGGGGTACCTCGACGAGTTCCGCCGGCCATGAGCGCGACCGACCAGGCTCCCACCGGGTCCGTTGCACGTCGGCGCCGCCCATGGCCGCGGGCAGTGTCCGGTTAGCGTCGAGGGCCGAGGGCCCGCGGTTGACACGCCGGCCCTTGCGGTTGACGCTCGACCGGATTCCCCGGTATATATCGCGACGATATACTCACCCGATATATCCCCACGACACCTCCCCCTGAAGGTTCGGAGCCGACATGATCGAACTCGCCATCTTGGGCTCGCTGAAGGAGCGCCCCATGCACGGTTACCAGCTCAGCCGCGAGCTCGCCGCCCAGGTGGGCGGTCTGTGGAGGGTGAGCTACGGATCGCTCTACCCCACGCTTCGACGCCTCCAGGCGAGCGGAGCCATCGACGCCGACGGCGCCGAGGGGACGGGGGGACGCCGTAAGACGGTCTACCGGATCACGCCCCAGGGCGAGGAGCTGTTCCTCGAGCTGCTCCAAGAAGCACCCCAGGAAGGACAAGCCGAAGACGCCCGCTTCCGCATGCGCCTGGCGTTCTTCCGGTACCTGCCGCCCGAGACGCGGATCCGCTTGCTTGAGCGCCGGCGTGCGGGGCTCGAGACGCGGCTCGACGAGGTCAAGGCGCGGCTGCACGACCCTGCGGCCACCGACGACTACCAGCGCGCGATCCTCGACCACGGCAGGGCGGCAACCGACGCCGACATCGCGTGGCTCACCGATCTGATCGCCCAAGAGCGATCGAAGCACGGCATCACGGCCCCCCACGGGGAGCGGCGTCGCGCACAGGCGACGCTGCGCAGGAAGGAGCACACAGCATGAGCAAGGTCCGCATCGCCCTCGTGGGGATGGGCAACTGCGCCTCGTCCCTGGTGCAAGGGCTCACGTACTACGGGGACGCCGACGCCACCTATCGCGTGCCAGGCCTCATGCACGTCGACCTCGGTGGCTATCACATCCGTGACATCGAGGTCGTCGCCGCGTTCGACGTCGACGCGAAGAAGGTCGGCAAGGACGTATCGGAGGCGATCTTCACCGAACCGAACAACACGATCCGGTTCTCAGACGTCGCACCCCTCGCCGTGTCCGTGTTGAAGGGGCCGACGCTCGACGGGCTCGGCACCTACTACCGGCAGACGATCGTGGAGTCCGACGACCCCGAGGTCGACGTGGTGCAGGTGTTGAAGGACACCCGGGCCGACGTGTTGATCTCGTACCTCCCGGTGGGCTCGGAGCAGGCCGACAAGTTCTATGCACGATGCGCGATCGAGGCACGTGTCGCGTTCGTCAACGCGCTGCCGGTGTTCATCGCGAGCGACCCAGACTGGGCCCGTCGCTTCGCCGAGGCCGGGGTGCCCATCGTCGGTGACGACATCAAGTCGCAGGTCGGCGCGACCATCACGCACCGCGTGCTGGCGAAGCTCTTCGAAGACCGCGGCGTCGAGCTCGACCGCACGTACCAGCTGAACTTCGGCGGCAACATGGACTTCATGAACATGCTCGAGCGCGAGCGCCTGACGTCGAAGAAGATCTCGAAGACCCAGAGCGTGCAGTCGCAGCTCGAGGTGCCGCTCAGCAAGGACAACATCCACATCGGACCGAGCGACCATGTCCCGTGGCTCGAGGACCGGAAGTGGGCGATGATCAGGCTCGAGGGGCGCAACTTCGGCGACGTGCCGCTCACCATCGAGATGAAGCTCGAGGTGTGGGACAGCCCGAACTCGGCCGGTGTCATCATCGATGCGCTGCGCTGCGCGAAGATCGCCAGCGACCGCGGGATCGGCGGGCCTATCATCGGGCCCAGCGCTTACTTCATGAAGAGCCCGCCGGTGCAGTTCACCGATGAGATGTCCCGCGAGATGGTCGAGCAGTTCATCGCCGGCACCGGCGACGGCGCGAACGCGGACTGGACCGCGTTCTTCGACGTCTCGCAGGCGTAGGGGCTCATTCAGGCGCGCAGGTCGCAGCGCTCAGCCCACCGTCACGGCGGCGGGCGGGGACCAGCCGCTGGCGGCGTCCCCGCCCTGCGCTCGCATCCGCGCCCGGAACCGGAAGGTCCCGGTGCGCGCGGGCTCGAACGTTCTTTCCTTCCCCACGACCCCGTGACGCCATGCACGCCATGAGCCGCCGGGCTTGCGGATCCGGACGTCGTAGACGTGGCCATCGGCTGCCCGCATACGTGCCCACCGCACCACGACGGTGTCGCCGGTCGCGACCGACGAGGGACTGACGGTGATGGGTAACGTCACCGCGCCGCTCATCCCAGCGTGCAGTGTGCACACGAACGGATACCGGCCGGCGGCGTCGTACCGGTACGAGAAGCTCGGCCCACCAGGTGCTACCACCCCCGAGTCGTACAGACCCATACCGGTTCCGTCGGTCGCGGTGTGGCTCCGGGACCCGCTGAATTCGAACACGAGGGTCGTGCCCCGAGGCACCGTGAGTGCCGAGGGTTCGAACAGATCGAACGACGCCTCGTCGTAGGCATCCACGTGTACGTCGGCGGGCGCGCCGCTCGCGGCGAGCGGTGCGCCCGCGAACAACGCGACGAGCGCGAGCAGCGGCCACGGCGTGCGACGCGTCATGGTGTAGGTATCGGCGACGAGGCCGCGCCGGCACACCCCAGCCGGATGGTCCACGTCACGCGTCGCGCCAGGAACCGTTCTAACCCGGTCAGGTCGAACGGCTCGCCCGTCGGTCGCTCGAAGCCCGTGCTCGCGATGAGGTGCGTCGCACCGGCTTCCAGGAACTCAGGAGCTTCGTCGAGCTCGTCATGGTCGATGAGCACCGTGCGTTCGATGCTCGCCGGATCACGGCCGACCGTTGCGCACCACTCGTCGAGCACCGCGTTCTTCCGCGCGAACGACGCCGGGGGCCCGAACCCGTTCCAGGCATCGGCGTGTTCGGCCACCAGCCGCAGCGTCACCTTCTCGCCGCCACCTCCGATCAGCAGCGGAAGCTTGGCTTGCACGGGAGGCGGATCAAGCTCTGCGAGACGTGACGCGATCTTCGGCAAGGCGACGGCGAGGTGCGCGAGTCGGTCCATCGCAGTGCCGAACTCGTAGCCGTAGGCGTCGTGATCACGCTCGAACCAGCCCGCCCCGATCCCGAGGATGAAACGGCCGCCCGAGAGATGGTCGAGCGTCCGCGCCATGTCGGCGAGCAGCTGGGGGTTGCGGTAAGAGTTGCACGTGACCATCGCGCCCACCGTGGCACGGGAGGTGTCGACGGCCGCGGCCGCGAGCAGCGTGTAGGCCTCGAAATGAGGACCGTCGGTGTCGCCGTACAGCGGGAAGAAGTGGTCCCAGGTCCAGATCGAATCGGCTCCCAGCTCGTCGGCGCGCCGCCACGCCTCCCGGAGACGCTCGACGGTGGTGTGCTGCGGGTGCAGCGAGACCCCCACCTTGATCGGACCCATCCGCGCTCCCCTCGTCGACTCGCCCGGGCCAGCCTACGGTCGTTCCGCGCCAACGGGGCGCCTAGGATGCGCCGGTGGCCGAGCGGGGATCCGACGCCCGGATGGGCACGCTGCAGCGTGCACGCTCGGCACTCACCGGCGGCGACTACCGGCGCCTCCTCGCGATCCGGCTCGTCGGCGGATGCGGCGACGGCTTCCTCCAAGCCGCGCTCGTCGCCTCGGTGGTGTTCGCACCGAGCGAGCAGAGCACCACCGTGGGCCTGTTCAAGGCGGGGCTCATCACGGCGCTGCCGTTCACCATCGTCGGACCGTTCGTCGGCGTTTTCCTCGACCGCTGGCCGCGCCGTGCCGTGCTCGCGTTGGCGCCACTTGCGAAGGCTGCGGCCGTGACCCTCGTGTTGTTCGACCCGCAGACCGCGACCTTCCCCTTCTATGCGGGCGCGCTGCTGGTGCTCTCGATCAACCGGTTCTACCTGGCCGGCGCTTCGGCCGTGGTCCCGAGGCTCGTGCCGGCTGCGGACCTGTTGACGGCCAACGGCATGGCCACGGTCGGAGGCACGCTCGCCCTGCTCACTGGTGTGTTCGTGGGCGGCAAGGTCGCCGACGCGGCGGGGTCGTCGCTGCCCGTGGTGATCGTGGCGGCGACCACGTGGTTGGTGTCGTCGTTCATCGCCACGCGTATCAGGTCGCCGCTGGCCCCCATGACGCTCCCGCCGCCGCCCGAGCTCCTCCGACACGAGGTGCGGCGGGTGCTTCGCGACATGGTCGACGGTGGGAGCGCACTGGTCCGAACACCCCGTGCCATCGGGCCTATCACGTCGATCACCGTCGACCAGGTCGGTCAAGGCATCATCCTCACGCTCGCGCTCGTCCTGTTCCGTGACGAGCTCGGGGAGGGCGTCGGGTCGTTCTCCAACCTCATCGGGGCGGGCGGCGTCGGGGTGCTCATCGGCATCGCCACCGTGGGTTGGCTCGAAGACCATCTGCCGAAGGAGCGCATCGTGTCGCTCGGGTTCGTGGTGGGGGGCATCGCGTTGTTAGGAGCGGCGATCATCCTCACCGCCACAGCCTTCCTGGTCACGAGCGCGATCGTCGGCCTCTCGTTCGCTTGGAAGAAGATCCCCACCGACACGTTGGTGCAGCGGTCACTCCCCGACGGCTATCGCGGAAGGGTCTTCGCCGTCTACGACGTGGCGTACAACTCGGCACGGACCGTCGCTGCGGGCCTCGCCATCCCGATGTTCCCGGCCTTCGGTATCCGCTGGTCGGTCACGATCGTCGCCGCGGTCTTCCTGCTCTGGGCTCCCGTGCTCCCCCGGTGGCTCCGCGATCGGCGCGAGATCGAGCTGCGTTTCCACCAAGCGGGGCATGGCGGGTCCACGCCGGTCGCGGTTCGCTGGGGCGCGGCCGAGGAGCAGGTCACGGTGGTTCGTTCGTCGCTCGACGAACGCGATGGTGAGCGGCGGCGGCGCTTCCGATTGCAGCTCGGCGACGGGACAGAGCTGGATGTCAGCAGTCCCGAGCCGAGGGGCGAGTGGCGGATCGATCGCGAGCGCGACGACCCCATGTGAGACGGGCGGCGTTAGGCGTAGGCGGATGGTCCTACCTCTGTGACGGCACGCCAGAACCACGCGGCGTGGGTATCAACTTCTGGGCTCGGCGGCCTCACCATGAGCCACCTTGGAGGAGAGCTGGAGGACGGTATGGACCACCACATGCACCGACCGGGCACCGTGAAGGAATGCTGGCGATGCAACCGCATCGCCTACGAACCGGGCTGGTACGCCGCGCTCTTGGCCATCGAGCAAGGTCAGACCGTCGTGATCTTGGAGGCGAACGGTGCTCCGGTTCGCTGAGTCGTTGGCGATCGATCGGAACTGGCGCGGGTCACCGTCGACCCCCGCGTGAGCTTCGTGCCCGCCGGCCGGGAACTCCCCGTGCCGCTCCCCCGGCCGGCGGGCGCGATCCCCCTGGGCGGGGCGCATCCACCGCGCGGGCGGTGGCCCGGCGGCTGCGCCCTACCCGGCCTCCACCACAGCGTCGGCCATGCGGTCCCGACCTCGCTGGCGCACCCACGACATCGCCAGGCCGAGCGCCACGGCAACCCCACCTCCGAGCAGGAACGAGATCCTCGGCCCCAGGTGCTCCCCGATCCATCCGACGGCGGGCGCGCCGAACGGCGTCGAGCCCAAGAAGATCACCGCGTATAGGGCCATCACGCGGCCCCTCGCTTCCGGTCGAGCAACGAGCTGCAGCATCGTGTTGCCCGTGATGATGAACGCCATGGCGGCGAAGCCGAGGGGGACGAGGGCGACCCCGGCAAGCAGCAGCGTCGGTGCGAAGGCGACCGAGGTCGTCGTCACCCCCACGACGACCACCCATCGCGCCAGGTCGCGCATGGTGGGCTGGAGGGTGCGGTTCGCCATCCAGATGGCCCCCACGAACGCGCCGACTCCCGACGCGGCAGATAGCAGACCGAACTCGCGGGGGCCCGTCCCGAAGACCCGTTCGGCCAGGAGCGGCACGGTGACCTGCCACTGGAAGACCAGGGTGAACACCACCGCCATGACCAGGAGCGGCCGGCGTAGCTCGAGCGTCTGCCAGACGTAACGGAGCCCGGCGACGAGATGGCCGGAGACACGGGTGGTGCGGGTCTGGGGGTGGAGCTCGCTCGTCCGCATCGACGACAGAGCGGCAACCACGGCGAAGAACGAGAGCCCATCGATGATGAAACATGCCGCGATGCCCACGGACGCGATCAGCAGCCCTGCGATCGCCGGGCCCACCACACGTGATGCCATGAAGGCGGCGCTGTTCAGGCTCACCGCGTTCGTCAGATCGTCGGCGCCGACCATCTCGATGGTGAAGGTCTGCCGCGCCGGGTTGTCGAAGGCGGTCACGATCCCGCTCGCGACCCCGATGCCGTAGACCATCCACATCTGCACGACCTCGAGAGCCACGACCGTGGCCAAGGTGAGCGCCGTGATCGCGTAGGCGACCTGGGTCACCATCAAGATGTGGCGCTTGTCGTGTTTGTCGGCGATGACGCCTCCCCACGGACCGATCACCAACACGGGGCCGAACATCAACGCGGCTTGGAGGCCCAGCGCGGTCCCGCTGCCCGTGAGCTGCAAGACGAGCCACGACTGCGCGGTGAAGTTGATCCACGTGCCCGCCGCGCTGACGATGTGCCCGCTCAGGTAGATGCGGAAGTTCCTCGACGAGCGAGCCGAGGCGAACGTCCGGTGCATGGTCGCAGCGATCCGAGGGCTCACCGGTCGGACCTCGCGATGCGCTCGAGGATGGTCGTCGCGGCAGCGAGCACGTCGCGCTCGTCGGCCGGGAGGTGCTTCAACCGGCGGGCCAAGAACTCGTCGGTACGCCGCCTGCTGCGAGCGAGGAGCCTGCTTCCTTCAGGGGTGACCTGGAGCCACGACACGCGACCGTCGAGCGGGTCCGGGGTGCGAATCACGAGCCCGGCCTCCAGCAGGCCTCGGATGGTGCGGGTCATGGTGGGCTTCGTCACCCGTTCGTGTTCGGCGAGCTGCCCCGGTGTGAGCGGCCCATGGGTCTCGACCGTGTGCAGGGCGGCGTGCAGCGTGGGCGTGATCCCCGGGTCGGATTCGGCGCGCATGCGGCGGGCGGTACGCCAGACGGCGACGCGGAGCAGGGATGCGAGCTCCGCGGGTGTCAGCGTTTCGATCGTGTTGGGCATCCGTCCTCGATAGTACGACATCCTAACTAGCTGTGCGTACCATCTGGCCGGTTGCCCGTCCGGGTCCTCCGACGACCACTACGATCGCTCCGAGGTGCGGGACAGGATGAACAAGACCCGGGTCATCCCGGTGGTCGTCATCGCCGCTCTCGTGGCCTTCGCCGGTGGCATCGGCGTCGCGAACCGCGGTGACGATGAGTCCGCGGCGCCGGGCACGCCGGCGTTGCAACCCACGGCGACCCCGAGCACGACACCGTCGTCCCGGCCTACCGAGACCGGCACCCCGTCCGGACTTCCGTCGTCCACCCAGGAGTGAGCTTGAACCCGTCTTCGTGGACACCCAAGATTGGGCGGGACAGAGGAGAGCGACCGTATCCTCGGCAGCCTGGCGCGTGGAGTCACGAGGGGCGAGCGGACGTGGTGGCGCGCCTCCGGCTCACCACGAGTACGACAAGGAAGCCACCAAGGGCACCAACGGAAAGGGCAAGTAGCCATAGCGTTCTACTCGTCGATGCCTGGGAAGCCAGGGCCGGCTCAGAGCTAGGAACCGTGGCTGCTTCTGTCACACGGAAGATTCCAACGGGCAGCAGCTTGCGCCCGGCGGAGTATTTCGCACAGGGCGGACACCACACAATCACCTCGTACTTCCCTGTCGGCAGCTGCGGCACGTGGAAGACGATCGTCCCATCTCCGTTGTAGTCCACAACCATTTGCCCGATAGGCGTCAGGTCCTCTGACAGCGGATCGCCGATCTGCCCAGCCTTGACTGGAGCGAGGTAGACGTCGAGTTGGCTATTCCTAGCCGCCAGAAGTGCACCAGATCCAATCGTCCTCCCATTGACGGCGGCGAGGGGAGGTGCCTTCCTCGGCTCGAGTTCAAGCCAGAGGGACGCCGAGGCGAAGGTCTTAAGCAGCAACACCGATAAGACAACGAACAGCACCCAGATCCAGTTCGACTGTTTCCGCGGCCGCGGCGACAAGCCAAGCGCGATGTCTTTCCGGCTCACCTGCCCGACCATCTCGACGACGCTAGACCAATTACTTTCGGTTCATCCAAACTGACCTCCTGAATGATCCACTCCCCGCTCGTCGCGAAACAAGTCTCTTCATTTTGCGCCATCTCATTGAGGAAGGCGTTCAGGAGATCCTGGGCGGCCTCCGCGCCGTCAGATGAACAGCGACACGGCAGCCTCGCGCATCTCCTTGATGGCGGTGGCTGCGCCGATCGGTTCCTCGAGCCCGTCGAGGAGGTCGGTGCGCTTCAGTCCCAGCAGATCCATGGTCATCTGACACGGGATGAGCTTCGCGCCCATGTCGGCGGCGAGCTCCATCAACGCTTCAGGCTTCTCGACGTGATGTTCCTCGGCGAGCTTCTTGAACATCGCCGGGCCGGCCCCGGCGAAGTGGTACCGCGAGAGCTTGGCCTTCTGCGCAGAGCCGGGGTTCATCGCGGACATCATCTTCTGCATCCAGTTATCGCCGGTGATGCGGACGTCCGGCTTCACGATCGCGAACAACCCCCAGAACGTGAAGAAGACGCTGACCTCCATGCCGCTGGCTGCGGCGGTCGACGCCAAGATGGTGGTCGGCCAGATCCTGTCCAGATCGCCGCCCCACGCGATGATCGTCATCTTGTTCTTCTTCTCGATGGCCTTCGCACCCGCTGCCTCGAGGGTCGCGACCCGTTCCAGGAGGGCCGCGAAGTCGGCGGCGTCGATCGCTGCCGGCGCGCCGAGCCGATCTTCGACGGTCGCCATGGCTAGACCACCTTCCTGATCAGGTAGCGGTACGTGCCGTCGTCGAGCGTCGCCGACTCGACGAGCTCGTTGCCGGTCAGTTCGGCCCAGCTCGGCACGTCGGACCTCGAGCCGGGGTCGGTGGCGAGGAGTTCGAAGGTGCCGCCGAGCGGCGCACCCTTCAGCTCACGGGCGAGCGAGACCAGCGGACCTGGGCACGACTGCCCGCGGGCGTCGACGGTGGTGACGGTGGTGCTCATGGGCGAGCGGACCTCCTTGAGAGGGAAGCGAGGGAGGGGACGGGTGGTGGCGGTGTCGGCCCGGCGCGCCGCGGCGCCCGGGCTGTCCCGTTGTCAGCAGGGACAGGCGCAGGCGCGATCGGGAATCATGGCCCCCACGGTACCGGCTTCACGTGTGCACACCATTTGCAGGTGCAACAGCGTAGTCCCCTCGGTTGTTCCCGGCAAGGCATGATGATCCGCGCGCATGTGATGGTTGACCGCGGTGAACGATGCGTCGACCTGCTCTCGAGCTGCGAGACCTAACGCACCCTGCGGCGGCGGGCGGGCGGCCAGTAGATGCCGATCGCTTTCGCCTTCAGCTCGTCGGTGGTCACCGGGCCGAACTGCCGCGAGTCGGTCGAAGACTGGGCGAAGTCACCTTCGATCCACCACTCGTCCGGTCCCATCGTCCGCTCCTGCACCGCGTCGCCTGGGCCGGCGATGAGCCGCTTCACCATCTCATAGCCGGGCCTGCCGGGATGTTCCACCACGACGACGTCGCCCACTCGGAAGGTGCGCGGCTCGGTGACGAAGACCCAATCGCCGGGCAAGAGCGTCGGTGCCATGCTCGGCCCTTCGATCGCGACGCGTGCGGGGCGGTAGCGGACGAACGCCCATCCGGCCGCAGCCAGGAGCGACACCACCGCACCGAGTCCGGCGACCGTCGATGGGCCCCGGCGGTACCATGCCGAACGAGCGGCGTTCCCGGAGGCGCTCCCGGAAGGAGGGGGATCCATGATCCATCGCATCCTCGCACCTCGACGCATCGTCCAGGCCCACTGCGACCTGCCATGTGGTGTGTACGACCCCGCGCAGGCCCGGATCGAAGCGGAGTCGGTCAAAGCCTGCCAGGAGAAGTACCAGGGCTCCGACGACGCGGAGTTCCGTTCGCGGGCGGTGGCGATCAAGGAAGAGCGTGCCAACATGGTCAAAGAGCACCTATGGGTGCTGTGGACCGACTACTTCAAGCCCGAGCACCTCGACAAGCACCCCACCTTGCACGAGCTGTTCTGGAGCGCGACCAAAGAGGCGGGCGCCGCGAAGAAGTCAAACGATCCGGCACAGGGTCAGCAGCTGCTCGACGCGATCGACGAGATCGCCAAGGTGTTCTGGGACACCAAGTCGTAGAGGTGTCGAGGGGCGGGGCCGTCGGTCCCCGCCCCTCGACACGATGCGCCCCCCTCGGCGCACGCGGGGAAGACCTTCGAGGAGGCCGGCGGCCGGGGTGGGTCTGGCGGCACCCCGGCCCCCGGGTCCTCATCGCGCATCATCGGTTCCCGCCCGGCGCGTCGCATAGGGGCCGGAAGTCGGTATCTGCGGACCGAACGACGGACCCATGGCGGTTGCGCGGCGCGTGCGAGTCGACCCGCCGCCTGCCACCTCGCTGCTACCGTGCGGACGTGAAGGACATCGGGCTGGTCGGCGCGCCGTTCAGCGGCAAGTCGACCCTGTTCACGGCCGTCACCCACGCCGGAGCCCACGGCGGCCAGCCGAACCTCGCCGTGGTCCCGGTTCCCGACCCCCGCTTGGCTGTCCTCACCGACATGGAACGCTCCGAGCGAACGGTGGCCGCCCAGGTTCGCTTCGTCGACGTGCCGGGCGGCACCGCGAGCGCCCAGGGGGTGGCGCGGCTCCGCGAGGCCGACGCCCTAGCTCTGGTGGTTCGGTGCTACGGACCCGATCGGGCGCCGGCCGCCGAGCTCGCGAGCGTGCGGGCCGATCTGCTCCTGGCCGACCTCGCCGTCGTCGAGAACGCTCTTCGCAAGGCGCAGAAGAAGTCGCGAGGCAAGCCGGGGCCCGAGGCCGCCGCGTTCACCGCCGCGAAGGAGGCGCTCGAGGCCGAGACCCCGCTGCGCGACGCGAAGCTCGACGACGCCCATCTCGCGGAGCTGCGCGGCATGGCACCGCTCACGCTCATGCCCGAGGTCGTGGTGGCGAACCTCGAAGAAGGCACCCCGGTGCCGCCCGAGCTCGGCGGGGGGGCCGTCGGCGTGTACGCGGCGATCGAGGCCGAGGTCGCCGACATGGATCCTGCCGAAGCCAGGGCCCTGCTGGGGGAGTTCGGCGTCGACGAACCCGGCCTCGAGACCGTGATCGGCGCCTGCTACCGCGCACTCGACCTCATCACGTTCCTCACGACCGGCGACGACGAGACGCGCGCCTGGGAGGTGCGCCGGGGTGCCCTCGCCCCCGAGGCCGCCGGCATCATCCACACCGACCTGCAGCGGGGGTTCATCCGCGCCGAGGTCATCGGCTACGACGAGCTGCTGGCGGCGGGGTCGATGGAGGCCGCGAAGGCAGCCGGCAAGGTGCGCGTGGAGGGCAAGGACTATCCCGTCGCCGAGGGCGACATCATGCACGTCCGGTTCGCCGTCTGAAGCTCGCTCACGCCCCGCCGACGCCCGAGCCACGACACGCGACCCCGTCCAGACGTGGGTAGTCGATCTCGGCGACCACGAGGCCGTCGCGGACCACGACCCACGTGCTCGGCTCGGCGAAGTCGGCCGACCCGTCGATGCGGCGGACGTCGTCAGACCCTGCGATCCCCGACACGTTCACGCGGATGTAGTCGGGCGGGGCAGGCTCCAGGTACCCATCCGGTGGGCGCAGCTCCACCTGATCGCCGGGGTCGCAGTCGAGGAAGCTGCCCTGGATGTCGGCGTGATCGACGTCGATCCGTGCGAACGTCGCGATGTCGCCGGTGGAGCTGGTGAGCCGAAGGACCGTGGCGTCGAGCGACACGACGGGGTCCGCGTCGAGGATCGCCGTGAATCGAGCCTCGACGTCGGCCACCTCACCGCTGCATCCGATCAAGGTCATCACGATGTCGCTGGTCACGAGTGCCTCGCCCTCGAGCTGCCAGTCACCGCCGTAGCTGTTGCACCCGGTCGAGCCGCCCAGCCGTGTCGCGCCGATGAAGAGGGTCGGCGCCGACGTGGGATCGATCGACTGGCCGCCCAACTGCTCGAGCTCCCACGAGGTGCCGGCGAGGTTCGGTGAGCCGGGGGGTGGTGGCGCCGGCTCGTCGGGGCTCGGTGGTGACGGCGGCGAAGGCTCTGGGCTCGGCTCCTCGGTCGGACCTGGTTCCACAGGGGGTGCTTCGACCATCTCGAGAGCGAAGCGGAACGTGATGGCTTCGCCCCGGTCCCAGTCCGCCGTGACGGTCACGACGTGGCGACCCGCGGGCGTGCTCGCGAGCTCGTCGAGGGTCGAGGGTGACCCTTGCGCGAGCGGGTCGTTGCCCGGCGCGAGGGCCAGCGCCACCGGGTCGGCTCCGTCGTCGTTCACGAGCAGGAACGGCGTGCCGACCGTTACCTGGAGGAAGTCGCCGGGCGCGAACGGGCCGGGCGCCGCGAAGTCGACGCACAGACCGACGCCGTCGCCCTGATCCCAACAGTACGAGTCGGTCATCACCGCCGCGGACCTGGCTCCGTACGTCAAGGTCCCTTCGGGGTGGACACCCGCCGTGAGCGTGATGACCGCCGGTTCGGGCCCTTGGCCCAGCGGAACAGCGTCGTCGCCACCGAAGGTCCCGGCGGCCAGCGCCACCGCACCGCCGAAGACCGCCACGGCGACCAGGCCTGCGACGATGCGCTGCCTCGCCGGTGGCATGGGCGGGCCGACTTCGGGACGGGTGGGCCCCTCACCGATCCGCGCCTTCGTCCTGGCGGGAGCCGACAACTCGCGCAGCCGCTGCAGGTCGTGTTCCCAACGCTCGGTCATCGGTCAGCCTCCTCGTCACCCAGCAGAGCACGCAGGCGTCGCCTCGCCCGATGCAGGTGCACGCGGACCGTCGGGGAGGCGATACCCATCCGGGCCGCGACGTCGTCGACGTCGAGGTCCAGCACGTGTCGCAAGACCACGGCCGCGCGTTGGTTCGGCGACAGCTTCCGCAGCGCCTCGATCACGCCACCGAGCTCGGGCGGTGCGACGACGGCGTCGGTCTCGATGTTCGACGCGGCGCTGCGGCGTTCGTGTCGGATCTCGTCGGTCGCGGCGCGGAAGGCGACCCGGTAGATCCATGCGATCGGATCGCGAAGTTGGCCCTCGTGCGCGATCGCGCGCGCGAACGCTTCTGCCGTGGCGTCTTCCGCGATCGCGACACGACCGCCCGTGAAGGCCACGAGCGTGCGGTACAGCCCGTCGCCTTCACGGCGGAACAGCTCGTCGAGGTCGGCGCCGACCGATGTCACACGCGGCACCGCCCTTGGGTCCGTCATCAGCTCCATCATCGCTCGCGCTCCCTGGCCTGATGGACAGACGGTGCAGAAGGGCGATGTGTTTACCTGCTCTGCGTACGACGGGGGAAACCCGTATCGTGCTCTCCCCATGCCAGACGACATGTACCGGATCGGCGAGGCTGCCAGAGCCCTGGGGGTACGCGTCGAAACCCTTCGCCGGTGGGAGCGTGAGGGCACGTTGCTGACCTCCCGCACGGCGGGCGGCCAGCGCCTGGTGCCGGCGGCCGAGGTTGCACGTCTGCTGGCCGCCCGCCGTGCCGGCCAGCCCGAGGCCGCGCGTGTCAGCCGTCGCAACGCCTTCGCGGGCATCATCACGAAGGTCACGCGCGACAAGGTCTCGGCTCTCGTCGAGATCCAGGCCGGGCCACATCGGGTCGTCTCGCTCATCACGCGGGAGGCGGCAGACGAGCTCGGCCTCGCCCCGGGGGTGCACGCCGTCGCGACGGTCAAGGCCACGAGCGTGATGGTCGAGGTTCCCGATCCGTGACGCGGCTGGCCTGCGTCGTCGTCGCTCTGCTCGGCGTCGTCACGGCGGGTTGCGGGAGTCCCGAGCCTCCGACGACGCCTTCGCCGTCACCACCGCCGGTCGAGCTCACCGTCCTCGCACCCCCGTCGCTCGCAGGCGCGTTCCAGGAGATCGCCAGCGACTTCCAGACGCTGAATGCGGGGATCCGCGTCACGTTGAGCTTCGGGCCCTCCGATGACCTGGCCGTCCAGATCCAGGGAGGTGCTACCGCGGACGTGTTCGCCTCGATCAGCACCCGGTGGATGAACCTGGTCGAGCTCACGCCGGGCATCACCGACCGGGCCGACATCGCGCAGAACGAGATGATCGTGGTCACACCGCTCGACAACCCCGCAGCGATCGAGTCGGTCGAGGATCTCGCCACACCCGGCGTCCGGGTCGTCGTGGCCTCGACCGGCGACCCTTCCGGGGACCTGGCGCGCCGGGTCCTCGCGCGTGCCCGGCTGGCCGCAGAGGTCTTCCCCAACATCGTGTCGAACGAGGTGGACGACGAGGCGGTGCTCATGCGCATCGCGTCGGGGGAAGGCGACGCGGGAGTCGTGTTCGCCTCGAACGTGAACGGCGCCGTGACACCCATCGTGGGCGTGATCGGCATCCCCGGGGACGTGAACGTCTCGGTGACCTACGAGATCGCGGTCATGGCCACCACCCCCCGCGCCGACGCGGCGGAGCGTTTCGTTGCGTACGTTCGCAGTGCCGGCGGCCAAGCCTCGCTCGAAGCGTTCGGTTTCATCACCGAGGGCTGAGCGACCAGGCTGGCCGGCGTCCCGTTCCTGCGTGTGGGGCAGCGCAGCCGGTACCCTTGCCAGGTGAAGACCGACGCCGAGCGACCGCCGCTCGCTTCCCCGTCACCGTCGCCGGCCGCAGGCAAACCGCCGCTCAGGAAGCGGTTCGTGCGCTTCTTGGGCGAGGTCCCCGGTCTCATCTTGCTCGCCCTCGTGCTGGCGCTGTTGATCAAGACCTTCGTGGTGCAGGCGTTCTACATCCCCAGCCCGTCGATGCAACCGACGCTGAAGCCTGGAGACCGCGTGTTGGTCTCGAAGATCCCCTACTACCTCGGCGAGCCGGGCAGGGGCGACGTCGTCGTGTTCGTCGACCCTGACAGGTCGACGGCTCCCGACCGGGGATTGATCGGGGGTGCGCTCCACTGGTTGTCACAAGGCCTCGGGGTCACCTCACCCGACAACCAGGACTTCATCAAACGCGTCGTCGGTCTTCCCGGGGACGAGATCTGGGCGAAGGGCGGCGAGGTCTACGTGAACGATGTCGCCATCGACGAGCCGTACCTCACGCAGATGACGAGGGACTTCGCGCGAACGACCGTACCCGAGGGCATGTTGTTCGTCATGGGTGACAACCGCGCCAACTCGCTCGACTCCCGCTTCCCCGAACCCGGTGGGCTCGGTTTCGTCCCCATCGACAACGTGGTCGGCCAAGCGTTCTTGATCGTATGGCCGCCGTCGAGGATGTCGGGTCTCTAGCGTCACCCGCTCCCGTCGAGGGAGCACGCGAGCCTATCGCGGGCTGATGCCACGGTCCGCAGCCCAGGCATCGAGGGCCGCGTAGGCCGCGTCTTCGTCGATCAGCCCTCGCTCCAGCCGAAGCTCCATGAGGTGGTCGAGCGCCTCGCCCACCAGAGGGCCGGGTGCCAGCCCGAGATGCGCCATGACCTGGGTCCCGTCGAGGGACGGCCGTAAGGCTTCGAGGTTCTCCTGTTCCGCAAGCGTCGCGATGCGCTGCTCGAGCTCGTCTTGCATCAGGCGGAACCGCTCGGCTCGCTTCTCGCTGCGGGTCGTGACATCGGCACGGGTCAGCTGGTTGAGGTCGTCGAGCAGCTCACCGGCGTCGCGCACGTAACGCCTCACCGCGCTGTCGGTCCAGCCGTCACCGAACCCATGGAACCGGAGGTGGAGCTCGATGAGAAGGCAGACCTCATCGACGATCGACGAGGGATACCGCAGTGCGGTCAACCGCTCGTGCGCCATGCGTGCGCCTACCATTTCGTGATGGTGGAACGTCACGCCCTCGTCGGTGATCCTGCGGGTCGCCGGCTTGCCGATATCGTGCAGCAGCGCGGCTAACCGCAGCCTGAGCCGAGGATCGGTGCCCTCGACGACGGCGTACGTGTGCCGCAGCACGTCTTTGTGCCGATGGACCGGATCTTGCTCGAGGCGGAGCGCCGGCAGCTCGGGCACGATCAGGTCGGCGAGGCCGGTGTCGACCAGCAACGCGAGCGCCGCGCCGACGTGTGGAGCGGTGAGCAGCTTGTCCAGCTCGTCGCGTACTCGCTCGGCGGCGACGATCTCGATGCGGGCCGCCAGAGCTCGGAGCGCGCTCACGACCCGTGGCACCGGCGTCACGTCGAGCTGCGCGACGAACCTCGCTGCGCGCACCATACGCAGCGGGTCATCGGAGAACGACACCTCGGGGTCGAGGGGCGTGTCGAGCGACCTGGCGGCCAACGCCTTCACCCCATGGAAAGGGTCGAGGAAGATGCCTTCCGGGAGCTTCACCGCCATCGCGTTGATGGTGAAGTCGCGGCGGCTCAGATCGGTGACCAGATCGTCGCCGAAGGTCACGGCTGGTTTGCGATGCTCGGCGGCGTAGACCTCCTCACGGAAGGTCGTGATCTCGAGGAGGTGGCCGTCTTTGCGCGCTCCCACCGTCCCATAGGTGACACCGACGAAGTAACGACGGTCCGCCCAACCCTGGAGCATCTGGGTGGTCTGTGGCGGGTGGGCGCTGGTCGCGAAGTCCCAATCCATCGCCTGGCGGCCGAGCAGCATGTCGCGCACGGTGCCGCCGACGAGGTACAACTCATGGCCTGACTCGGCGAACCTGGCGCCCAGCTCCTTCGCAAGGGCGGGCACGTCGAGCGCGGCGCCGGCCGGCGACGGTTCGCTCATGGCGCGAGGATACCCGTGGCCAGGCGCGCTACCGTGGCGCCGTGCCCACGTGGCTGGGGTTCATCTGGACATCGCCGAACACGCTCCTCGGGCTTGTCGCGGGCGCGCTCACGTTCCAACGTCCACGCATCGCACACGGGCTCGTCGTGTTCGACAGGGGCCCGCGAGGGTTGTCAGCGCTGCTGGCGCGCGGTCACCGCGTCGCCATGACGGTCGGGTTCGTCGTGATCGCTGCAGTGCCCCTCGAAGGCACACTCCTCGATCACGAGCGTCACCACGTCAGGCAATACAGCGCGTGGGGCCCCCTGTTCATCCCGGTGTATATGGGGCTGGCGCTCGTACGGGGCTACCGGCGTCACCCCATGGAGGTCGCGGCCCGTCGGGTCGCTGGCGAGGAACCTCAGAACGGCAGACCGCTCGGCTCGGCTTCGTAGGCGGTCCGCCGGTCGAGCACCCCGGCGAGGGCGAGGTCGAAGTCGTGAGGGCTCGTGGCCGTGCGACGTGCCTCGTCGACGCTGACCGCCCCTTCCTTCACGAGCACGACCAATGCCTGGTCGAACGTCTGCATCCCGTAGAAGGTGCCCTCGGCGATGACGTCGACGATGCCGTCGGTCTGGTCGGGGTCGGCGATGCGATCGAAGATGCGGCCCGTGTTCACCAACACCTCGACCGCTGGCACGCGTCCCTTCCCATCGGCCTTCGTCACGAGCCGCTGCGACACGATCCCTCGCAGCGCGCCGGCGAACGACGTCCGCACCTCTTTCTGTTGCTGCGCGGGGAACAGGTCAAGCACGCGGTTGATCGTCTCGCGACAGTCGATGGTGTGCAGCGTCGAGATCACGAGGTGCCCGGTCTCGGCCGCCTGGATCGCGGACAGGGCCGACTCCGGATCGCGGATCTCGCCGACGAAGATGACGTCAGGGTCTTGGCGCACGACGTGTTTCAGCGCGGCGGCATACGAATCGGTGTCGATGCCCACCTCACGCTGTTGCACGATCGACAGCTCATCGTCGTGCACGACCTCGATCGGATCTTCGATCGTGATGATGTGTGCGCGGCGGGTGCGGTTGATGTGCCCGATCATCGACGCGATGGTCGTGGTCTTGCCGGTTCCGGTGGGACCCGTGATCAACACCAGCCCGCGCGGGCTGTCCGCGAGCGACCGCAGGGCCGCCGGCAGCTTCAGCTCCTCGAAGGTCGGGATCTCGGATCGCACGCGTCGAACGGCAAGGCCCGTGAGCCCTCGTTGACGGAACACGTTGATCCTGAATCGCCCCACCCCCGTGAGCGTGTAGCCGATGTCGGCCTCGTTCGACCGCTCGAACTCCTCGCGCTTGCGGTCGCTCATGACGACGTCGGCGAACGCCGCCGCGTCCTCCGCACTCAGCACGTCGTACGCCGTCGGCTCCAGATCGCCGTCGATCCGCACGAACGGCACGTTGCCGACCTTCAGGTGGAGGTCGCTCGCTCCCCGTTCGACGGTATGCCGAAGAAGCTCGTCGAAGTTCATCCCGCACTTCCTTCGGCACGGGCGCGGCCGACCCTGAGCCTCACGCGATGGCGTCTTGGGACTGCAAGCGGCGGCCCTAGAATCCCCGGCCATGACCATCGATGGCCCGGCACAGTCGCCGAAACAGCAGGGGGCGAAGGGGGCGAAGGATGATCCGCGCCCGGAACAGCCACGTGGGGGCCGGCGGCGGCGGCGGCGCAAACCGAAACCGGGGGGGCAGGGCGCTGCTCAGGGCGCGGCCGCAGGCCAGGGCGCGCGGACAGCCCGGGCGTCGGGCAAAACCCGGGCGTCGGGCAAAACCCGGGCGTCGGGCAAAACCCAGGCGTCGGGCAAAACCCAGGCGTCGGGCAAGGCGCAGCCGTCGGGCAAAGCCCGGCCGTCGAAGAAGACGCAGGCGACCCGGGGGGGCCGGAAGAAGGGGTCACCCGCGAAGACGAAGGGGGCGCCGCGCCGCAAGCTCCCGACGACCCGAGAGATCTCGGCAGGCGGCGTGGTCTACCGCCGCAACGACGACGAGACCATCGATGTGGTCTTGGCGTCTCGGCGGACGCGGCGCGGGGACCTCGCGTGGGGGCTGGCGAAGGGCGGGATAGAGCCCGGCGAATCAACCGAGCAGGCCGCCGTCCGTGAGGTTCGCGAGGAAACCGGCCTCACCGCGGTGATCGAGGCCGACCTCGGTGACACCAAGTACATCTACGTGTGGGAAGACGTGCGCATCCGGAAGACCGTGCATTTCTTCCTGATGCGCCACACCGGCGGTGACGCCGACGATCGCGACGACGAGATGGAAGAGATCCGCTGGTTCCCGCTCGATCGGGCACTACGCAGAGCCGCCTACCGGGGTGAGCGCGACATGCTGGCGAAGGCGGTCGACCTCCTCGTATGACCCCATTCGTCGAGTTCGCCGTCGCGGTCGCCGTGGGCCTCGGCGCGGGCGTGTTGTCAGGACTGTTCGGCGTCGGCGGCGGCATCGTCATGACGCCCGGCATCCAGCTCGCACTCGGTCTGCCCCCCATCGTGGCGTTGGCGACCCCCCTGCCCGCCATCATGCCGACGGCGCTGACCGGCGCGATGCGTTACCACCGGAGCGACCAGGTCGATGGCAAGGCTGCCGTGTTGATGGCCGTGACGGGCATCCCGGCTGCTGCCGTCGGCGCTTCGCTGACCGAGGTCGTCCCCGTGCACGCCCTCCTCGTGGCGACGGCGGGACTCCTCGGGTGGCAAGGGGTAGGCGTGATCCGGAGGTCGTCGACCGGCGACACGGCACGGACGCAGGTCACCAACGGTCTGCGGTTCTGCGCGATCGGTGCCGCTGCCGGGCTCGTCTCGGGTCTGCTCGGCATCGGCGGTGGCCTCGTGATCGTGCCGCTGCTGGTGGGATGGCTCGTCTTCCCGCTCAAGCTCGCAGTCGGAACGTCGTTGGCCGCGATCATCGTGATGGTCGTGCCGGGCACGATCGTCCACGCCGCCCTTGGCAACATCGATTGGACCTTCGCTGTTGCCCTCGCAGCCGGTGCCGTCCCAGGGGCTCGTCTCGGTGCGAACATCGCGCTCACCACCGCCGATCGGACGTTGCGAACCATCGTCGGCAGCTTCATGGTCGTCATCGCGATCGCCTACGGGGCGCGCGAGGCGGCGGCGTGGCTCGGTGGCTGAAGCAAGACCACTACGATGGGCCCCTTCCATGCGGATCCGTCGCATCGCGTCGTCGATGACCCTGCTCGTGGCGATCTCGGGCTTGATCGCCGGGGGCGTTCCCCACCTCCGCGCCCAGGAACCGGTCGTCAGCCTCTCGCTGCTCGCCCAGACGCCTTGGACGTCACCGGACGCTCCGGGGCTCGACGTTGCCATCGCGGCGACGAACACAGGGAGCCAGGTCTTGGACGCGCTGTCGCTCGCCTACGTCATCGGCCCTTCCATCATCTCGAGGGTCGAATACGAGATCGCGATCACGTCTGGTCCCGCCACAGCGGCCGCCGTCATCGACATCGCGCTCCCCGGCAAGCTCGAACCGGGCGCGAGCCGCACCTTGACCACGACGATCGACGTCCTCGACGTGCCTGCGATCACACCCGACGATTCTCGCGTTTACCCGATCAGACTCGAGCTGCGTTCCCACGACGTCCCGATCGCGTCGATGCATACCGCGATCATCCACATCGTTCGGCAACCCGAGGCCCCCTTACGTCTGTCGTGGTGGGCCGAGCTCACCTGGCCCACCGCGTTCGGTCCCGACGAGCGGCTCCGCGACCCGTCGCTCGAGGCCGCCATCGCGCCCGGGGGAACCTTGTCGTCGGCCGTTGCGTCGCTCGCTGGCTCGTTCCGCGATCCAGCCACGGCCGGGCCCGTCGACCTCGTCGTGCAGCCTTCGTTGATCGACCAGATAGACAGGATGCGCGACGGCTACGTCACGGCGGCCGGGATCGAGGTGGGACCGGACGCGGCGGGCCCCCTAGCGGCGCAAGGATGGATCGACGCCCTTGCCACGCTCGCGGCCCGACCCGAGGTGCAGGTGAGTGCCATGCCGTTCAGCGCGCCCTCCATCCCCGCATTGCTCGCGAGCGGTCTCGCGGGCGATCTCGATCGCCAGCGCGCCGCCGGGCGGGTCGTGGTCGAGCGGGTGTTGGGCGTCACGCCCGCGCTGGCGGTGACCCGCCCGCCCGGCGGCGCGCTCGACGACGCCGCACTGATCCGTCTCGTCGGTAGCGGGGCCGCAGCCGTGTTGGCCGATGCCGACACGGTGGCCCGACCGCCGACCGGCGAGCTCGGGTTCGCACCCGCCCCAGTCGCCACCGTGGCAACCACCGCGGGCGTCGTGGCATCGCTGGTCTTGCCCGACCCAAGCACCCAGGCGTTGCTCGAGCGGACGGACCTGTTGGCCGACCCCGTCCGTGCTGCGCAACTCGCGCTCGGCGAACTCGCGGTCATCTGGAAAGAAGAGCCGAACCCGTCCCCACCCGCCGTCCGCGGCATCGCCGTGGCGTTGGCACCGACCGCTCCGCCGACGTTGTGGCAGCCGCTGGTAGCGCGTCTGACCGGAGCCCCGTTCCTCGAACCCCTCCACGCCCAGGACCTGGTCGCGGTGCTCGAGCCCGCTCCCATCGCGACGACGCTGCTCGAACCCGACCTGGGGGTGTTCACGGAGAGCTTCGCCGAAACGATCCGCGCGCGACAACGAGACATCGGCGCTTACGAGTCGATGCTCGTGGTCGAGAGCGACCTGCCGGTCCGGCTCCGTCGCGACCTCATGGTCGCCGAGGGCGCCGAGCACCTCGGTGTCGGCGAGGGGGCTGGGCGGGAATGGCTCGACCACGTGGCGGACGTCACGGGAGCGGCGTTCGCGGGCACCACGCCAACGGTCAGCCAGGTCTTCACGTTCACGTCGGGGGAGGGAACCATCCCGCTCCTCATGGGGGACCCCGGACCGATCCCGCTCAGGGTCGTGGTCGAGCTGGCCTCTGCGCAGTTCACGTTCCCCGACGGGGACCGGCAAGAGATCGTGCTCGCGGAGCCGAACCAGGTGGTGTCGTTCCGGGTCTCGGCGAAGGCAGCGGGACAGAACGCCATCCAGGTCAACGTGTTGGCGCCGTCGGGGCGACGGATCAGCGAACAGACCGTCACGGTGCGCTCGACGGCCGTAAACACCATCGCGTTGACCGTCACGGGGACCGCGGCGCTGGTGTTGCTCGTCCTGTACTCCAGGAGGTGGTGGCGACGCCGCCCGACGACGTGAGCATCGACTCGCGGGAGATGACCGTTCGGCGGGCGGCCGCGATGTCGGGCGGCACCCTCCTGTCGAGGCTCACCGGGCTGATCCGCGTTTCCGTCACGCTTGCGGCGCTCGGACTCACCGGCCTTTCCGACGTCTATGCCGCCGCGAACACGACACCGAACATCGTCTATGAGCTGATCGTAGGCGGGATCTTGACGTCGGTGCTCGTGCCCGTGCTCATCGACAGGAGCCTGGACGACGGTGAGCGTTGGGCGACCGCCTCCCGCATCTTGACCTTCACGGTGGTCGTGCTCGCGGTGGGCGCGGCGGCCGCGATGCTGTTCGCACCCGTCGTCATGCGGCTCTACCTCGCCGGGCTTCCGGATGGTCCCGACCGCGATCGCGCACTTTCACTCGGCGTCGTCTTCCTCAGGTGGTTCATGCCCCAGATGGTGTTCTACGGCGTCACGGCGGTCGCGAGCGGGATCTTGACCACCGAACGCCGGTTCACGGCGCAGATGCTCGCGCCCGTCCTCAACAACCTCGCGGTGATCGTGACGATGGTCGTGTTCATCGTGGCTCGTGACGGTGCCAGTCCGGCTATCGACGACCTGACGAGCGGCCAGCGCACCGTGCTGGGTGCAGGCACGACCCTGGGGGTCATCGCCATGGCGCTCGCGTTGTGGCCGGCGCTACGGCGCGCCGGGTTCAGGTGGCGGCCGCGGTTCGATTGGAGCCATCGCTCGATCGCGATGTTGTGGCGTCTCGGCGGGTGGGTGGTGGTCTACGTCGCGGCCAACCAGCTCACCTACCTGGTGATCATCTCGCTCAACGCGGACGTCGGTCCGGGGACCTACACCGCGTACTCGCAGGCGTTCATCTTCTTCTCGCTCCCCCACGCCATCGTCGCCGTCTCGGTGGTCACGGCGTTGCTCCCCGGGATGGCCGAGCGGTGGAACGCGGGCGACGCGGCCGGCGTCCGTGACCTGTTCTCTCGCGGTTTCCGCGACACACAGGTGGCGATGCTGCCAGCGGCCGCCGGGTACGTCGCACTCGCCGCGCCCATCGTCGGACTGCTGGCCGCCTACGGCGCGGTTGAGACCACCGGACAGCGGTTCCTCGCGGAGGCGCTGGCGGGTTTCGCGATCGGACTTCCATTCTTCTCGGCCTATCAGCTGCTGACACGGACGTTCTACGCCACGAGGGACAGCCGCACTCCCGCGCTCACGAACATCGGGGTCGGCGTCGTGAACCTCCTCGCGGCCGTCTGGTTCACCCGCGGGCTGGATCTGGGGGTGTTCGGCCTGGCCCTCGCCCATGCCGTGTCGTACGCGGCCGGCGCGTCGACGCTCTTCTGGCTCATCGGTGCCCGGCTCGGGGGGGCCGACACGCGACACATCGCCGCGACGCTCGGGAGATGCCTCGTGGCCGCGACCATAAGCGGGGTGGTGGCGTTCGGCGTCAGCGAGGGGGTTGCGGGACTCGTGGCGACCGGGCGGCCGGCGGGGCGCGCGGTACAGGTGACGGTTGGTGTCGTGGTCGGGGTCCTTGTCTTCGTCGGTGCCTCGCTCATGATGCGGGTGCGAGAGGTCGATGAGGTACGCGAGGCCCTGCGGATGAGGTTCAGGCGATGATGCTGCTCGACGACGAAAGCGGCCTGATCGGCAAGATCATGGTCGTGTGGTTGCTCATCGGTGTGCTCATCATCGTGGCTCTCATCGACACGGGATCGATCATGCTCACGAGGTTCCGGATGTCAGACGCTGCCGTCACGGCAGCTCAGACCGCCGTCGTGAGCTTCGAGAGCACCCGCGATCAAGAGGTCGCCTGCGAGGCGGCCCGACGCTCCATCGAAGCCGACGAGGCTGGAGCAGAGCTCGGCAAGGGGTTCTGCCGCGTCGATGAAACGAGCGGCCGGGTCACCATCACGATCCGCCGCGATGCGTGGGCCGTCCTCGCGTCCCGGCTCTCGTTCACGAAGGACCAGACCGCCGTGGAGGTCAAGGAGTTCGCCGAGCCCGGGGAGCTGTAGCTTTCCAACGATGACCGCGACCGACGACGACCTCGTCAGGGCGCACCTCGACGGTGACCCGCGGGCGTTCGACGAGCTCGTTCGTCGGCACGAGGCGCGTGTCTACGCCGTGTGCGTCCGCGTCATCGGCGACGCCGACGAGGCGGCCGACGCCGCGCAGGACGCGTTCTTGGCTGCCTACCGCAAGCTCGCCCAGTTCCGCGGCGATGCGCGCTTCACGACCTGGCTTCACCGCATCGCCGTGAACGCTTGCTACGACTCCCTCCGGCGTCGGAGCCGGCAGCCGATGTTGCGGCTCGTCGACGACGAGGGCGCACCGTTCGAAGCGGGCCCGGCGCAACCCGACCATGCCGACCAGGTCGTCGGGAGCCACAGCGCCGCGGTCGCGCTCGCCTCGATCCCCGAGGAGTTCCGGGTCGCGATCGTGCTGGCCGATGTCGAAGACCTCCCCTACGACGAGATCGCCTCCATCTTGGATGTGCCGGTGGGGACGGTGAAATCGAGGGTCCACCGCGGTCGGATCGCCCTCGCCAAGGCGATGGGGGTCGAACGTGGGGAACCGAGGCGCGTGCCGAGGGCGTCCCAGGAGGAACCATGACGCACCCCGATGACCTGCTCGCCGACTACGTCGATGGCACCCTCGATCGCGAGGAGCGGGTTGCCGTCGAGGCCCACCTCACCACCTGCGCGCAGTGTCGTCACGACGTCGACCTCGCCGCCGTGGCGGCCGGCGCCCTCGGGCAGCTCGTCGACCCGGCCGTTCCCGCTGGATTCGCCGAACGCGTGCTCGCCGCGATCGAGGCCCCTCAGGGCGAGACACGGCCCGGCGGCTCGGCCCCTGCCTGGTACCGCTGGTTAGGAGCCGCAGCCGCCGCCGCGGTCGTCGTCGCCCTCGCCTTCGCCCTCCCGTCGATCGGCGGCGACGATCGGGGACGCGACCAGCTGGAAGGAGCCCCATCGGCCGCGGCCCTCGACGAAGGCGACGGCATCGCGCGGCTCACGGGTGACCTCGATGAAGCCGGCGTCCAGCGCCTGGCGTCGGGAGCGCTCGAGGAGGCGAAGGACGGAGGGTCGCCCGTCGCTTCGGCGTACCCCAACGCTGAGGGCGACCCAACCGACGTCGCAACATCCGAAGATGCGTTCGGTGCGGCCCGCCGGAGCGCGATCGACTGTCTCTACGATGCGGCGCCGAACCTCGCTCGGCGGGGCGAACCCCGCCAGCTCTACTCGGCCACCTTCCGCGGCGCCCCCGCCTACCTGGGTCTGTTCCTCCGTTCCCACGGGGGCAGCGGGTCGTTCGACAGGGCCGAGGTGTGGGTCGTCGACGCGGGCTCCTGCGTGATCCTCAACCTCACCCAGGTCGCCACCTAACCGCTCGCTCAACTCGCGGGTGCAGCACCCTCCGCGTCGTGGAATAGGCGGGCGTTGGGGCGTGTGGGAGGATGCCGCCCGTGGTGGACGACGCACACAACGTGGTGATCATCGGTTCGGGGCCGGCGGGGTTCACCGCCGCCCTGTACGCCGCGCGAGCAGACCTCGCCCCCGTGGTCCTGAAGGGCCTCGACGCCGGCGGTCAGCTCATGCTCACCACGGACGTCGAGAACTACCCGGGCTTCGCGGACGGCATCCTGGGTCCGGAGCTCATCGACCAGATGGAGAAGCAGGCCGCGCGTTTCGGCGCCGACATCGCGCCCGTCCACGTCACGGGGGTCGACCTCGCGAGCCGCCCGTTCACCATCAGCGCAGGCGACCAGACGTGGAGGGCCCGGACGGTCATCGTCTCGACCGGTGCGACTGCTCGCTGGCTCGACGTCCCCGGCGAAAGCGCCCTTCGGGGGCGTGGCGTGAGCGCCTGCGCGACCTGTGACGGGTTCTTCTTCCGCGACCGCGAGCTGCTCGTGGTCGGCGGTGGCGACACCGCCATGGAGGAAGCGACGTTCCTCACCAAATTCGCATCGAAGGTCACCATCGTGCACCGTCGTGACGAGTTCCGCGCCTCGAAGGTGATGCAGACGAGGGCATTCGAGAACCCGAAGATCGACGTCCTGTGGAACACCGTCATCGACGAGATCACGGGCGTCGATGCTGTGACCGGTGCACGTGTGCGCGACGTCGTCACCGGTGACGTCACGCAGGTCGCGACCGATGGCGTCTTCATGGCCATCGGTCACGACCCGAACACCTCGCTGTTCAAAGGACAGCTCGAGCTCGATGACGAGGGCTACATCCAGGTGGCAGAACCCCGCACGTCGACCAACGTGGCCGGCGTGTTCGCCGCCGGCGACGTCACCGACAGGATCTACCGTCAGGCGGTGACCGCCGCAGGGCAGGGATGCAAGGCCGCGATCGACGCGGAGCGGTTCCTCGAGGAGGAGGCGCACGCCGGCGTGCGCGATCCCGCG
>Ga0247727_10000853_pt1 | contig 74149 bp, 48 predicted proteins | sample WisWelCaveWW1625_FD_202498 | JGI IMG/M metagenome (GOLD analysis project Ga0247727, IMG submission 202498) | Biofilm microbial communities from Wishing Well Cave, Virginia, United States - WW16-25 | ecosystem: Environmental > Aquatic > Deep subsurface > Groundwater > Cave microbial mat | place...
TTTCCTTATCAGGAAAACTCTTAAAAATCTGCGGATCCAGTTGAGAAGCCGCCCCCTCAAGAGCCACAAGATGAATTCCGTATTCTTTCTGAAAATAGCCAATTAATTTTTGAATATTACGCTGGGCATCCGGAATGGCGTGGGCATCTTGAATGAGAATGACTAAAGGGGCAGGAGACAGGAGACGGGGGGCACGAAACGTTGCTTGCCCCTTGCCCCTTATCTCTTGCCCCCTCGCCTGATACACTTCCTGAATTTTTCCTAGCGCGTCGGGGACTTCGATGCTCAACAGATTATCTGGAATAGATTTTTGTGCAGTTACTACAGGCGTCTCGCCAGCGGCATAAGAAGGAGCGGAGAAAAGGCTGGTTGAAATAAATGCGGTCAAGACAAAGACAGCTACTGTGCGGCGGAGTCTGGGAATTCCCCTTCGGGTTTTAGTGTTAGTCATTTAGATTTATAGTTTTACTGAAGATATTAAATAATTTTAATAAGTAAATTTAACATGCTCACTTTGGAATGGCAAATTATATATATCTCTAAAGTAGCATTCGCTAGCAAAAGATAACTTTAATGAGCAATTTACCTGAAAGATTTAGATGCGAAAAGAAAAAAATTAAGGGCCGGTACGAATCGCGCGAGGGGCTGTGCGCAGGGACTTGACGGCTTCGAACATAAGAAGAAGCGCAAGGACAAACAGGAGAAGGGCAACAAAACCGATCGTATCAAAAGAAGGGTTTTGGGAGAAAAGTTTTTGGACAGCCGGAAGGATCATAAAGCCTAGGGACCAAAGCGTCATGATCATCACAAAAATCATCGGAAGAACACTCACCCAAACTGATTTGCCGGCCCGGTAAAGCCAGACCGAAAGTGTCATCAGGGTCAGCGCAGCCAAAAGCTGATTGGAAGTTCCGAAAATCGTCCAGAACATTTTCCAGGCCGGAATGAGATTCCCCTGCGGGTCTGTGATTTGAAGACTAACGCAAATAAGCGGAAGAGCGAGAGTCAGCAAAGTTCCAACGACTCTCCCCCGCACGTCCTTCCAGCCTGTGAGTTCCTGGAAAATATATCGCGCAAGCCGTGTGGAGACGTCAAGCGTATCGTAAATAAACGTGGTAAACGCAAGAAGGATAAAAGACCGTGCAAAATCCCGCGGTATTCCAAGTGCCTGGACAAAGCGGCTTAAGCCCTCAGCATAAATACGGTCGGGAGATGCCCCGGCAAGTGGATCGCCTTTGGCAAGAATCATGACGGTTGAAAGCGCCACCAGTGCCACAAGCCCTTCAAGCAGCATTCCCCCGTAGCCCACCATGCGGCAGTCGGTTTCTTTGGCGATTTGTTTGGAAGTGGTTCCGGAACACACAATCCCGTGAAACCCGGAACAGGCACCGCAGGCAACAGTCACAAAAAGAATCGGGAAAAGCGGCATTCCCTTGGCGCTGGTAAAACCCAAAAAGGCCGGGTACTGAATCGTTTCACCGCCAAGGAAAAGTCCCACAATTCCCATGGCAAGTGTCACATACAGGAAAAAGCCTCCGAGAAACCCTCGCGGCTGCAAAAGAAGCCACACCGGAATCACCGACGCCACAAGGCAATAAATGAGCAAAAGAAAATTCCACACCTGCTGAGGCTTCAGAAAAAAAACCGGCGGCAGCACGGTCGGAAACTTTGGCCCAATCCAGATACCGAGCACCACCAACAGAAGAAAAACGGGCGTCGCAATGCCAAGCGGCATTTTAAACCGGTAAAGCGAAACACCCATCACTAAACCAATCACAATATAAAGAATGGAAGAGGTTGCGACCCCGCCCCCAAGTTCAGGATTGACGAATGAACCGCTCGTAAGATCCGTGAAGGCTGTAATCACGTAAATCAGAGACAGCCAGACGAAAAGCAAAAAGAAAAGGTGACCTTTGGGGCCGAGATAGTCCTTTACGATTTCGACGATTGAAGTCGCGCGATGCCTGATAGAACCCGCAAGGCTTGAGAAATCGTGCACCGCGCCAAAAAAAATCGCGCCAAAAACAATCCACAAAAGGACGGGAAGCCAGCCAAACCAGATGCCGGCTAAAATGGGGCCCACAATGGGTCCGGCAGCCGCGATGGCTGAAAAATGCTGGCCTAAGAGAAACCCTTTTTGAGTGGGGACATAATCAATGCCGTCATTAATCTCAACAGCAGCAGTGGGGCGCTCTTTTTTTAAATCAAATTGCCGGGCAAGAAACCTGCCGTAGGAGAAATAAGCAGCGAGAAATAACGCACTGACACCTATGAGAACCCAAAATAAATTCATTTTCTCTCGAAATAAAAAAAGCTTGTAAAAATCGTCAAAAAAACTAAAGTACGGCCGGATATTAACACAAGGCAATCTGAATGATCAACCAAAACTCGATTGAATATGTCTAGCACCGTGTTGGGCTGGATCGGCCTCCTCAGCTCCATTGTCGGATTGCTTTTTGCCTTTTTTCTTGCGCTCCGCGTCCTTGCCAGTCCGGATGGCAATGAGAAGATGGTTGAAATTGCGGTTGCCGTACGCGAAGGCGCCAATGCCTACCTCAGACAGCAATACTTGGGCGTCAGCGCTTTTTTCTTGATCGTTTTCTTAATCCTCCTTCTCTTATCCAAGCTTGGATACTTTTTAATCTTTATCCCCCTTGCTTTTCTCATCGGAGGAATTTTTTCAGGAGTAGCGGGATATATCGGAATGATGATCGCGACCCGGGCAAGCAGCCGGACCTCTCAGGCGGCGATTCACGGCCTGAATAAAGCCCTCCGGGTTGCTTTTGCAGGCGGCGCTGTGATGGGCTTCATCGTGGTTGGACTGGGTTTACTTTACGCCTCGGGGTGGTTTTTTGTCCTTCATTATTTCTTCACGCATACGCCCGCGTTTCAAAACCAGGACACAGTGGCCCTGATTGCTCAAACCATACTCCCCTTCGGGATTGGCGCAAGCTCCCAGGCGCTCTTTGCCCGTGTGGGCGGAGGTATTTTCACAAAAGCTGCCGACGTCGGCGCTGACCTTGTGGGGAAAGTTGAGGCCGGCATTCCAGAAGATGATCCCCGCAATCCTGCCGTGATCGCCGATAATGTGGGTGACAATGTGGGTGATGTGGCCGGCATGGGGGCCGATTTATTTGAATCTTATGTCGGGTCCATCTTTGCCTGCATGGCCCTGGCCGCAAGCGCTGGACTTGGGCTGGCAGGCATTCTTCTTCCCCTGGCGATTTCGGGAGCAGGTATTATCGCCTCAATCATCGGTTTCTTTTTTGTGCGTTCCGGTGAAAAGGCGGATCAAATCACGCTTCTTGCCGCACTGCGCAAGGGCGTTTGGATAAGCAGTCTTCTTGTCGTGGTTTTTTCCTACGGGCTTGTTCAGTGGAGCTTTGATCAGAATGCCATGGGGATTTTTTTGGCGATTGCATCCGGCCTAATTGCTGGCGTTTTCATCAGTTTCGCAACCGAGTATTACACCTCATCCACTTACAGCCCCACCAAGAGAGTGGCCGAAAGCGCACTCACCGGCCCCGGAACCGTGATCATCTCCGGGATCGCAGTCGGGCTCCTTGCCACAGCCGTTCCTGTGATTATTATTTGCGTGGCGGTTTTTGCCGCCTACTTCCTGGCCGGCGGATCTGAAAATTTTGCACAGGGCCTTTACGGCGTAGGTCTCGCAAGCGTCGGCCTTCTCTCCACCCTTGGGATCACGATGGCTTCCGACGCTTACGGGCCGATTGCGGATAATGCCGGCGGGAATGCGCAGATGGCGGGTCTTGATCCCGTGGTCAGGGAACGGACAGACGCGCTTGACAGCCTCGGCAACACCACGGCTGCGACGGGAAAGGGCTTTGCCATTGCTTCCGCGGCCCTCACTGCGCTTGTCATGATCGTGGCCTATAAGGATTTGATCGTCCAGCTCGGTGGCACGGTCAACCTGGCTGTCACCAACCCGCGGTTCATCATAGGGCTTTTTATGGGCGGAATGCTGCCGTTTGTTTTTTGCGCGCTTCTCATGCAGTCGGTCGGCCGTACAGCCTCCAAGATTGTTGTCGAGGTGAGGCGGCAGTTTCAGGAGATTAAGGGTTTACTCCAGGGAACGGCCAAGCCCGACTACAGCCGATGCGTGCAAATTGTCACGCAAGCAGCTCAAAAGGAAATGCTCTTGCCTGCCCTCATTGCCATTATTGCGCCGGCATTCCTTGGATGGCTGCTTGGCATAGAAGCCGAGATGGGGCTGCTGCTAGGCGCACTTGTGACCGGCTTTGTTTTGGCGATTATGATGGCGACTGCGGGGGGCTCTTGGGATAATGCGAAGAAATACATCGAAAGCGGACAGTACGGAGGGAAAGGGTCCCTTGCTCACAAGGCTGCGGTTGTTGGCGATACGGTGGGCGATCCTTTCAAGGATACGGCAGGGCCTTCTTTAAACATCCTCATCAAGCTAATGTCGATGGTGGCCATTGTTCTTGCTTCTTTTCTTCTGAAACATTCGTTATTTCATTAAACAAAAGGCAAAAAGGGGACACACACTAATTGCAGTTCGTGTGTGTCCCCTTTTTCACTTTTTATGTCATTCCCGCAGGCTTAAAGCGGGAATCCAGATTCTGGATCCCTGCTTTCGCAGGGATGACAACACTCCAAATGCCTAAGCAACCGTCGCCTTCTCTAACATCACTTGTTCTTGTTTGGCCACCTTGGCTTCTTGAAAAACCAAAAACAATAGGACCGCTGCAGCAACTGCGGCCCCCCAAAAAACAACAGAAGAGTTTTCATATTTAATCACCAAAGGAATGGACAAAAGCGCCACCATATTCATCACCTTAATCAAGGGATTCAAGGCCGGGCCCGCGGTGTCTTTTAAAGGATCCCCCACGGTATCGCCGGTGACTGACGCCTTATGCGCTTCGGAGCCCTTTCCTCCGTAGGCTCCGTCTTCAATCAATTTTTTCGCATTATCCCACCCGCCGCCCGCATTCGCCATAAAAACAGCCAAAAGCTGGCCTGAAAGAATCATACCGGCAAGAAAACCCCCAAGCCCTTCTTTTTTGAGAAGAAATCCCACAAGTAGCGGAGCCAAAATCGCGAGCAGCCCGGGACGAATTAATTCTTTCTGCGCGGCGGCAGTGCAAATAGCCACCACACGGGCATAATCCGGCAATTTTCTGCCTTCCCAAACATCTTTATCCTGCAGCTGGGCTCTCACTTCATACACAATTAAAAACGCAGCCCGGCCCACGGCTTTAATGGTCAGAGAACTGAAAAGAAACGGAATGGATCCTCCAATAAGCAGACCGACAAATACATTGGGGAAAGAGACTGAAAGTGTGGCGGCGACCATATCGTAGCTTTGTTTGGTGATGGTACTGATATCCGTGATATAGGCATTAAAAAGGGAAATCGCCGCGACAACCGCAGAGGCAATAGCAATCCCCTTGGTAATGGCTTTGGTGGTATTTCCCACGGCATCAAGATCCGCCAAGATCTGCCTGGCTTCTTTGGGCAGGTGCGCCATTTCTCCGATCCCGTTGGCGTTATCCGCGACAGGCCCGAACACATCCATTGAAATGTTATTGCCGGTCAAGGTCAGCATTCCAATCCCGCACATGGCAACACCGTAAGCCACAAACGTCGGGTTTGTGTCCTGATAAATAAAAGCCGAGACAACAATTGAAAGCGCAATCACTAAAATCGCCCACACCGAGCTTTCCAACCCAATCGCAAGTCCGGTAATAATGTTCGTGGCATGTCCTGTTTGGCAGGACTCCGCAATCGATTTCACAGGCGGTTTGTCGGTATCCGTGAAATATTCCGTCACACGATTGATCGTAATGGCAAGAATAATTCCAACCAGGGTTGTCCAGACAGGGCGCATGTCAAGCCCCGGAACACCAAAGCTGACCCAAAAGGGCAGCTCAGGAGCTTCGGGAAAACGCAGATAAAGAAATCCGATAAGCGAGAATCCGGCAACCGAAATAATCGCAGAAAGCACAAAACCAATATTAATGGCTTTCATGGCATCCCGAACTTCTTCCTTCGTGCGTACCGCATAGGTTCCAATGATGGAACTCACAACGCCCACCGCCCGGACAAGCAGCGGAAAGATAACGCCCTTATGACCGAACGAGGCCCAGCCCAAAATCATCGCCGAAACAATCGTGACTTCGTAGGACTCAAAAATATCGGCCGCCATTCCGGCACAATCCCCCACATTATCACCAACGTTATCTGCAATCGTCGCCGCATTCCTGGGATCATCCTCAGGGATATTTTTTTCGATTTTTCCAACCAGATCCGCTCCCACGTCCGCAGCCTTGGTAAAAATCCCCCCTCCGACGCGCATGAAAAGGGCAAGCAAGGTTCCGCCAAAACCAAATCCTAAAAGCACCTCATAAGCCTTTTCCCCATAAATCATAAAGATTATGGTTCCGCCAAAAAGACCGAGGCCGTCTGTGAGCATCCCGGTAATCGTTCCCGTGCGGTAAGCAATTTTCAGGGCATCGCTAAAGCTTCTCCGGTTGGCAGCCGCAGCGACTCTCACGTTACCGCGCACTGCCAGGTTCATTCCCACAAAACCTACCGTGGCTGAAAAAATCGAGCCCATAAGAAACGCGCAGGCCCGTCCAATGGCAATGTGTTTTTCGCCGGCCGTAAAATAGAGCGCCGCGGTTAAAAGAAGAATCAAAAAGGCAATGGTTTTAAACTGGCGGTAAAGGTAGGCATTGGATCCAATGCGGATGGAGTTACTGATCTCTTGCATTTCAGCAGTTCCCTTGTCTTCCCTGAGAACCTGCCCCATAAGAATTCCTGCATAAAGAAGACCCGCAATGGCTGTGGCAAGAACAGCCCACAGGGCCATCACTTCCCCGGATGAAAATTGAGTAAAAACAGACATTTTGCCCCCCTTAGGCTTCGGTCAGCCTTGTTTTATCCTTGAAAATTGCGGTTGTGCTTAGGAACCATATATATCGGCAAGTCCGTTATGAACTTTTGGCCTCAATTTTAGGCCACAGAATGGACGCGATAATGGAAATACCAAGAATGGCTCCAATCGTGCCAAGAGCAATCCCGGTGGGGACCTTGTAATAATGGGAAATGAGCATCTTGATTCCGACCAATATAAGAATAGCCGCAAGCCCGTAATGTAAATGATGAAATAGTTCCATCATCCCGGCCAAAGCAAAATAGAGGGCCCGCAAGCCCAAGATTGCAAACACGTTGGAAGTGTAGACGATAAAGGGATCGGTTGTAATGGCAAGTACCGCAGGGATGGAATCAATGGCAAAGATCACATCCGTGGATTCAACAACAAGAAGCACAATCAATAGGGGGGTGGCATAAAACCGATTGTCCCGTTTAACCAGGAATTTCTCTTTCTCGAAGGATTGGGTCACCGGCATCAGCCGCCGAAAAAGGATTAAAACCGGGTTTTTCTCGGGATGAATCTCTTTATCTTTTTCAGCCCACAGTTTGATACCGGTAAACACGAGGAAAGCGCCAAAGATATAAATGATCCACTCAAAATAATGCAGAAGCACGATTCCCCCGGCGATGAAAAGGGCACGCATGATAAGCGCTCCCGCAATTCCCCAGAAAAGCACTTTGTGCTGATAGGTTTTAGGGACGTGAAAATAGCGGAAGATTAATAGAAAAACAAACAAATTATCAACGCTTAGGGATTTCTCAAGGATATAGCCGGCCAGAAATTTGAGTGCGGCATCCGAGCCCCGGGTAAAATAAATCCCCGCATTAAAAACAAGGGCCAGAGCAATCCAGATGACACTCCAGACCATCGCCTCTTTAACTTTAACTTCATGCGCCTTGCGCTGAAAAACACCCAAATCCAGGGCCAGCAGGGCAAAGACACCCAAGCCAAAAGTAATCCATAACCACGCTTGTGTTGACATCGATTCCTCGTTTTGCGGGGGAATATAACTTATTCAAACGGCATAAGTAAAGGCTATTTTTTGATCCCAATCAGCACGGGGAAAAATTTAAAATTTCCAGGTCAAATCAACCTGGAATCGGCGCTGTTGTTGATCGATAATTCCGGCGGTGCCGTCGTTGAGATTTTCTGCAAAACAGGCCATCCCATTAAGGACAAGGCTATCCGTAAGGGAATACCCCAATTTAAAAACACTGCCCCGGTGCCCGACAAATCCGCCCGCAAAATCGCTGTCGCTAAATACACCGACGGTCGAATTAGCCGGCAGGTATTTGTAGGTATAGCCGGCTTCCCAATCGTGCTTTTTTTGCAAGCGCCCCAGTTTCACTCCAAGGGCGTAGGCATTGTCGTTACCTGTCACAGAAGGCGAAACAGCCGCTTCACGGGTATTCCGGGCAAAATCAAATAAAAACCGCACCGGAAGCCCGTAAGGATAGACCGCTATTTCCGAATAGGATTGGATGATATTGAAATTCCTTGCATCAAGCGTCGTGGGGTCCCCGTCTACATTAAGATTCCCATTGGACGCGTTGACAACTCCTCCGATGAAGAAGTTGCTGTTATAGGAGAAATTATCATAATCATAGTAGGAAATGGCGGACAGCAGTTCGACCGGCTTTTTCAGGAAGGGCAAATGAATCACAGGCGTAATTCCTCCCTGATAGGCAAAAAGCTCGGCATCTTTTCCAAGGGTCGAAGACTCCTGAAGAATAAACTGCCCCGCCGTGGCGTATAAATTAAACTCAAGCGCATCAGTCTTAAGCAACCGGGCATCAATCTTTTCATAAACCCCTTCCGGCTTCACGTCCCTATCCCAAATCAGGTCCGAAGCTCCTTTTTCAAACGGATTATTAAACTTACCCGCCGTCACCTCGACTTTTTGAACCGGCCCGAGATTCAGGTAATGGGGCGTGTAAGTGGCATAGGCTTTTTCAATCCAGATATTTTTATAATTGAAAAGATTCGTGAACGTTTGATTGCCCGCGCCCGGTTCTTTGTGAAATCCACTGTCCTGTTCGCCGGTAATCATTCCAAATCCGATCTTCATATCCGGATTAAATGTTTTTTCAAAACCGTATCTGAGTCGCATACGGAACCGGTTCCGATCCGGGGTCTGCTTGGGATTTCCGGTCGAAAAGTCAAAGGCCTCATAACGAAGCCGAAGATCCCCGGCAAATTTAAGATCTTTAAGCCATTGATCCGCTCCGCCCAATGCGGTGGATAACCGTTCGTTAAATTCCGAATCGGTCATAGGGGCCGGCAGGGGCGCTTCAGATCCCGGGGCCGGGGGCGTCAATTGGACCTGCGGGGGCCTGCTTTCAAGCTGCTGGATCTTGTCCTTTTGCTCGTTAAGCGCATTCTGCATCTGAGACATTTGGCTCTGCAGCTGTTTAATCAAATCCATCAATTCCTTCTCATCAGCCACTGCATTGGGAACAAAAACAGCGGATATCAATATTGAAAGACACACTGCAACAAATTTTTTCATGTTAAATCCCTCCTGGGCTCGTTAACTCCCGATTTATTTTGGCGCTAGATTTATGAATACGCGATATCTCACGGAAGTCATCTCCCGTTTATCATCGGCACATTTAATTTCAATCGTTAATCATGAACCACAGCAAACAGGATTAATTTCCGGCACGGTTGAGGAGAGCCTAAAATAGCGGGGTAAGATTGCGATGATGGAGAAGGAAAAATCTACGCCCTAAGGTTGAACGGCAATACGGTGTCTGACTTCCTTGCCTTGTTTCAGGTAAATGACATTTTCTGCGATATTATTGGAGAGATCCGCGATTCGTTCAAGATTATGGCCCACCATCACAAGATTCATTCCAATGCGTGTAATGGAGGGATCTTTTTCCATGAGTTCTTCAAACTTGAAATAGAGGTCATCATTGAAATTATCCACTTCGTCATCCCGGCTCAAAACCGAGCGGGCAAGTTCAACATCCTCATTTTTTAATGCGCTTAAAGCATCCTTAAGCATTTGAAGCGTCACACTGGCCATCTCAGGAAGTTTTACAAGATTTTCAAAACGTGGTTCTTCCAGAAGCAAAAATGTTCGCTCCGCAATATTCACGGCATGATCCCCCAGCCGCTCAAGGTCCGTATTGATCTTTAAAATGGATGTAATCAGCCGCATATCGCTGGCCATCGGCTGCCCCAGTGTACTAAGCTTGTGGCCTTCTTCATCAATTTCGATCTCACGCTGATTAATCTTTGTCTCTTCCTCAATCACCTGGCTCGCGAGCTTCTGATCCCTGTTGAGTAAGGCCTTTACGGCATTCTCAATCGCGCAGACAACCAAGTCTCCCATTTGGATTAACTTTCCTTTAAACTGCTTGAGCTCTTCATGAAAATGTCTGTCCATGGATTACCTCTCTCGTGTTATCCAAATCGCCCGGTGATGTAGTCTTCGGTTTCCTTTTTATCAGGCGCAGTAAAGATCTTTTTTGTCTCACCGAATTCCACCAAAGCTCCAATATAAAAAAACGCGGTGTAATCACTAACGCGCGCCGCCTGCTGCATATTGTGCGTGACAATCACAATCGTGTAGTTTTTCTTCAATTCATGGATCAATTCCTCAATTTTAGATGTGGACAAAGGATCGAGCGCAGAGGCCGGCTCGTCCATGAGAATCACTTCCGGATTGACGGCAAGGCTCCTTGCGATACAAAGCCTTTGCTGCTGCCCGCCGGAAAGTTCAAGAGCTGATTTCTTTAATCGGTCCTTCACTTCATCCCAAAGCGCGGCCTTTCGCAAGCTATTTTCTACAATTTGCTCAAGCGTTAGAATATTTGTAATCTTTTGAAGGCGCGGACCGTAGGCCACGTTATCAAATATGCTTTTGGGAAACGGGTTGGATTTCTGAAATACCATCCCGACCATACGCCTCAAAGCAACCACGTTCATGTCCGGACCGTAGATATTAACTCCGTCAATCATCACTTCACCCGTAATACGGATATTGGGAATCGTGTCGTTCATCCGGTTAAGCGTGCGAAGAAAAGTCGACTTGCCGCATCCCGAGGGTCCGATAAAGGCCGTCACACACTGTTTCGGGATTTCAAGGCCAACCTCTTTCAAGGCCTGGGTAGCACCATAAAAAACATCAAGGTTTCGCACAGAAACTTCGATAGCCTCATTTTTCTTTTCCGCTGATTCGTCTTTTTTAGGGAAAACCGCGTTGGTTCGCTTTGAAAATATTTCGGCCACGGTACGCACCTCTTTTTCTGTATTTTTTTCGGTTGAACTTTCAACCGCCGATGATTGAAATGCAGTAATGGTTTTCATGCAGTTCCCCTTTCCGCGAGTATGGAATAAAGACCACCCCGCCCGAGGGTACAAGGGAGTGTAAACCCCCGAGCGGGGCTTCCTGCTCAAGGTTGCTTTGAGTTGTTGAAATCATTGCAAGGATACCTGGCCTAATTTTTTTCTAAAATAGGTCCGAAAAATAATGGCTGTGAGATTCAGCAAAAACGTAAGCGCGATTAAGACAAGGGTTGTCCCATACTGAATGGGCAGTGTCACTTCGGCATTAGTAGACTGAGTTGCCATAATAAAAATGTGGTAAGAAAGTTCCATAAATTGATCCAGGGGGTTAATCATGGGAATAACCCCAAAAAGGTTTACGACCGGTAGCCGGGGCAAAAAGTAGGCGCACCCGGTAAAAAGAATGGGGGCCGTCTCACCGGCGCCGCGGCTGATGGCCAGAATCGCTCCCGTTAAAATGCCGCCCCGCGCCTGAGGCAAAACCACATCGCGGATGGTCTGCCACTTGGTCGCACCCAATGCTAAAGACGCCGCACGATGGCTATGAGGAACCGCATTCAGAGCCTCCTCCGTAGCCACAATAATCACAGGCAGCACTAAAGCGGCAAGCGTTGCAGCGGCCCAGAGCATGCAAGGCTGTCCAAACAAAAGACCTGTCCTTAGAACGGCGTCGATGTTTCGCCCGACAAAAAGAACAAAAAAGCCCACACCGAAAAGACCGAATATGATCGAGGGAATTCCCGCAAGATTATTCACAGCGGCACGAATGACACGGAAAACAAATCCGCCACCGGCGTATTCTACAAGATAAATTGCCGCTCCAATTCCAAGCGGCAAAGCAAGAAAGATCATCAGAACCGTAATTGCAAGTGTTCCAAAAATACATGGGAAAATGCCGCCCTTCGTCATGCCTTCCACGGGAGCTTGGGTCAAAAATTCCCAGCTGATGGCCCCTGCACCCAGATGAACGATTTTACTCATGATATAAAGCAGTGCGCAAAGAGGAATCAGGGCGCACAAGCGCACTAATCCGAGAAAAAAAGCCTCTTTCCAGTCAAAATATCGAATCTTAAGCCGTGGGATGGCTAATGCTTCGATGCCCGCCATGTCACATCCTCAAACTTTGCCGCATTCGGTTAAGAATCAGCTCTGAAATGATATTTAAAATAAAAGTCAGGCCAAATAAAACGGCCCCGACTAGAAACAACGCATAATAATGTTCGCTGTGGTGGGCCACTGCGCCCAATTCCGCTGCGATGGTTGCAGTCATCGTCCGCACGCTTGAAAAGATATTGCCTGTGACAAGCGCCGCATTTCCCGTCGCCATCACCACAATCATCGTTTCCCCTAACGCCCGGCCAAAGCCGAGAATCACAGCCGCCGAAATTCCGGAGACCGCAGCCGGTAAAACCGTTTCCCAAATGGTCTGCCACTTGGTCGCTCCAAGCGCATACGAGGCATCCCGGAGTTCTTTGGGAACAGCCCTTAAAGCGTCCTCCGTGATCGTAATCACAATCGGCAAGATAACAAGTGAAACACCCAGCGCCCCCACAAATGCATTCAGCCTGAATTTGGTGTGTAAAACATTTTGAATCAGAGACGCCGCCACCATGAGCATAAAAAAGCCGATGACGACGGATGGAATCCCGGCAAGAAGTTCCAGGGTTGGTTTGAGTATCTCACGCACCTTGGGAGATGCAATTTCAGAAAGATAAACGGCACAACCGATCCCGATGACAGAAGAAATTAAGGTAGCAGGCAGCGCCACGAGAAAACTTCCGCACAAAAGCGGAAGCAATGAATATTTTGGCACCTCGGAAACAGACTGCCACATCATCTTGAAGACATTCTTTCCTTCCCAGTCGTCATATTGCCACAGGCCGACCAAATGAAACGGGTGGCCTGTTTTAAAGAAAAGAACAGCTTCTTTAAACAAAAAGATGAATATGAGGGCGATAATCAGTACTGATGAAACACCGGCGAACCACAAAATTTTTTCGACGAACCGTTCCGAAAAACTACTTTCCTTGCGGGTTAAGGCGTGTTTGATTCTAGAAACTTGCTCCCCGGAAGAGTCACTTGCTCTTCCGGGGGCATTTTGACTTACCTTTGCACAATCATTACTCAAACTGGCTTTATCCATAAACTCCCTTGAGTGATGTCTGTTAAGCCGCTTGTAAAGGAATGTATCCGACTTCCTCCACTACTTTTTGACCCTCCGGGCTCAAAATCCAATCAATGTATGACTTAATCGCACCCTTCGGTTTAAATCCGGTGTACATGTAAAGGTAGCGTGCAATCGGATAACGGCCTGTCCAAGCAGCTTCATAGTCAAGCGTTCCATCCGCTTTCACGGGGTTAACCGCTTTGGATTTATCATCCTTTTTAACCGAGATAATCCTAAGCTGAGTATTACTCATGTAATACGCGGCCCCGCCATACCCAATCCCGCCCGGATCCTTACTCACAGCATTGGCAACAGCACTTGTCCCCGGCATGGTTTGGCAGTCCGGAGCATAATCTCCATTTTTCAAAACATGCTCTTTAAAGAATACATACGTTCCGCTATTGGATTCACGGCAATAGCGCAAAATCGGCCGGTCATCCCCGCCAACCTCTTTCCAGTTGTTGATTCTTCCGGTGTAAATTCCCAGAAGTTGTTTCAAGCTTATCTCCTGGACAGGATTTGCGCTATTAACCACAACGGCAAGGCTGTCAAATGCGCTTTTAACTTCAAAAGGGTAATACCCGGCTTGTTTCGCTTTGGCGATTTCCGATTCTTTGATCGGCCTGCTGGAATTAGCAATATCCGTGGTTCCGTTCATCAACGCGGCAATCCCTGTTCCCGAACCGCCTCCGGTGACTTGAACCGCCGCGTCCGGATTTTGCTGCATATAACGTTCTGCCCAGCGCTGACCCAGAATCACCATTGTGTCAGAGCCTTTGACCGTAATATTTTGCGCGGCATACCCTGAAGGTGCTGCAGCCAGAGCCGTCATCACCATCAACCCTAAAATTCGCTTACTGAATTTATTCATTTTTTTCTCCTCATAGGTTAAATTTCAAATCTCACTTTAGGGGACAGGCAGTGAAGTATTGCCTGTCCCCTAAAGTCCGTTAGAATTTCCAAACCAGATCAACCTGAAATCGGCGCTGCTCCTGATCAAGCACGCCCGTTGAAGTTTCAGCCATGACGTTATTCACAAAATACATCGCGGTATTAAGGGTCAAGCTATCCGTAAGCCCATACCCCAATTTGATCATGCTGCCGCGTTTATCAGTGTGACCGTCTCCAAAATCGCTGTCATTAAATGCACCCACAACGGAATTGGGTTCAATGTAGCGGTATTGGTAGGCAATTTCCCAATCACCTTTTTTGGCAATACCGCCCAACTTGGCTCCAAGGGCCCAAGCGTCCGCTCTGTTTGCCGGGGTTCCTTTAATCCCTTTAGGCACGTGCTCGTCAACATTTCGGGCAAAGTCAAAGAAGAACCGTGACGGAACTCCAAAAGGATAGATTGCAAGTTCGTGGTAAATTTCTACAATCTCAAAATCCTGGGCATCCAATTGAGTCCCGGGAGCAATGTTATTGGAATTCCCACGGGCAAACGAGGTGCCCGCAACCACGAAATTGCTGTAATCCGCATAATTAAGGAAACTGTAATAAGAAACAGCGGATGTAAAATCAACAGGACGTTCCAAACCCGGGATGTAGAAAACAGGATTAAAACCTCCCTGCAGAGCCCAAAGCTGGGAATCGCCCCCTACTCCGGCAGTGGCGCTCGCCGCGTTTCCAAGCTTCGCATCTTCATCCAGGATAAATTGCCCGGCTGTCGCAAAGAAACCGAGGTCAAGGGAATCGTTCTTGATAAGCTTCATTTCAACCTTTTCATAAGCCCCTTCCGGCCGCACGTCACGGTCCCACACAATCTCGGAGGAAGCTCTTTCAAAGGGGTTCACAAACTTACCGGCACCGATCTCAAGATTTTCAATCGGTCCAATCTTCGCCCAGGAAGGATTGTAAATCCCGTAAACCCTTTCAATCGTAATGGGCTTAAAGGTAAACAGGCCGTCCATGGTTTCGTTGGTGGAAGTTGGATCAGCATAAGGCACGCCCGAAGCAAGAGCAAAGCCTGCTGTAAGGTCATAAGGAAATTTCTTTTCAAATCCAAATCGCAGACGATAACGGAAACGATTTCGCGGATCGGTTTCAGCTAAGGTTCCATTGTGATAATCAAATGCTTCATAACGAAGCCGGACATCCCCAAAAAACTTCAAATCCTTCAGCCACTTATTGGCGCCGCCAAGCGAATTATTTAAGCGTTCATTGAACTCATAATCACTCATCGGAGGAGGAATTTCAGCGCCGGCCACAGATGGGGCTGCTTGCGGAGCGCGGTTTTCAAGCTGACGGATCTTGTCATTTTGCTGACCTATAGTACTCTGCATTTGAGTCATCTGTTTTTGCAGTTGATTTATCTTTTCAACCAGATCCGTATCATCCGCCAGCACATTCGGAATAAACGCTGTAAGAACAATCACCGCCAGCCACATTGAACTTAGTTTCTTCATCACTTCACTCCTCCTTTTTTTTTGGTGCGTGTGAAACATTGTCTACTCATCATAAATCGTTTTGCGAATCTTGCCGCCTGTAAGCAGCGCCTTCCTTCCGAAGGCCTTCCATCTCTTTTTCTACCCGCTTTGTAATTTCATCGTACAAGCGGAAATCAACAGACTCGAGGTAAGGCTTGCTTTCAAGTTCACGCACCAGCGTTTCAAGCCTTGAGCACTGTTTCTTTAGTCCTGCCACAATAAAATCCTTATTCATTTCTTCACCGCTTTCTGGATAAAGGATAGATCACTTATGTTTAAAACGCATGAGGTTCATGTAAAGTCAGTGTAAATTCCGATCCGGCTGACACCCAAATGAGATTCCGGCACATTTCCCGATCGAATGAGCCAGGACTGCAAGCTATGCTGCCGGGAAAGTGCTGCAGGTTTGTCATTCCCGCGCACGCGGGAATCCATGGATCCCCGCTTAACCCACGCGGGGATGACATTACTCGACTTTTTTGACCGGCCTTCGAGTTCGACTTCGGCTACGAAATTGATCAAAATCATGGGATCCTCCTTGTCTAAAGACAGGTTAATTTCGAAATGCCAGGTAATCTTTCTTGATTTGTCGAAGCTTCTTGAGGTTTAGAGTAATCTCCCTGGTGCGTTCGTCATACATATCGTGATCGTGAATATCAAAGCGCGGCTTGGCTTCAAGATTCTCGATTAATTCAGACAGCAGTGATTGTTGCTTGCGAAGTCCCAGGATCATCAATTCTCGGTCAAACATGTTTACCTCCTTGTTTTTCTTGTTTTTCTGGAGAAAGTCTAAAATAAAGGGGTAAAGTGTGGATGATTGGGAAGTAAAAGGGAGGTAAATCTTAAGATGATGATCATAAAAAGGGGACAGGCAATAATTCGCTGCCTGTCCCCTTTTTACGGGATTCTAATACTCGAATTTGAATACGCTAAGCGGGAGATGGTGGCGCGGTAGGAACGGTAAAAGAAAAAGTGGAACCTTTGCCGATTTGGCTTTCGCAATGAACGCGGCCGCCGTGAAGCTCTACGAGGTGTTTGACAATCGAAAGCCCAAGCCCCGTGCCTCCCATTTCCTTGGAGCGGGCCTTGTCCACGCGGTAAAACCTTTCAAAGACGCGCAGGATTGAACTTTCCGGGATACCGATCCCCGTGTCTTCAATTGATATCTTCATATGTTCCCCGGCCAAATCCGCTTTAATAACGATACTTCCGCCCTCGCGATTAAACTTGATCGCATTGTCGAGCAAATTTAAAAGGATTTGGCGCAATCTGTCGCGGTCGGCAAGAACAAGGGGCAATCCTGATTTAGAGATGCGGTTTTCCAAGTTTATCTTTTTCTCTGACAGCGGCTTCTCAAACACTGCCAGGGCTTTTTTCACTTCCTCTTCAATTGAAAGAGACTCCGTCAAAAGGTTGACCTGGTTGGATTCGATTTTCGAAAGTTCAAGAAGTTCGTCAATCAAACGCCCCAGCCGGCCCGCGTCTTCCTGCATCATTTTGAGAAAAGCTTCACTGCGCTCAGGGTTGCGGTAAGCACCGTCAAGAAGCGTCTCAATAAATCCGTGAAGGGAGGTCAAAGGTGTTTTTAATTCATGGGAAACATTGGCGACAAATTCCCGGCGCATATTTTCAAGTTTGCGGATCGTACTAATATCATAAAAAACCAGAATGCCGCAAACGCCCTCCCCTTGAGGAAGGCCAATCACATTCGCTTTAAGCCACTTCCGCTCGGTGCCGGACAGTTCTATTTCTTCCGAAAAACTTGTCTGTCCGCTCAGAGCTTGATCCATCATCTCATCAATTTTTTCATCCCGCACGACTTCGATAAGGCTCTTTCCCGGCGCAAGAGGCGATGCATGGAATATCCTCTCGGCCTTGGGGTTTATCATCAGAACTTCCTTGGCACGATTGACGGCAATCACGCCTTCCTCCATATTCACAAGGATGGCTGAGAATTTTGCTTTTTCGGATTCCGCTTCGGCGACGCGGGCCTTTAAGGAAGAAGCCATCTTATTCATCACCCGCACTAAAAGCCGCAGTTCCCGGTCTCTGCCAATAAGTACGGAAGGGTTCCACTCGCCTTTCTGATAGTGTTCGACGGTGCTTGCTATCTGGGATATTTTTTTGAGGCGGCGGCTTTTCCGCCAGGCGGTGAGGAGGATCGACAATAACAGCCCTAAGGCAAATCCAAGAAAAACCAGAAGCCCCCCGGCGTCATTCATAATCAAAACGATAGCCCACGTTTTTGACCGTCACGATACGATTAGCTTCGGGCTTGACCTTCCGCCGAAGCTGCCCCACGTGCATATCAATCGTCCGGGTTTCAATATTCACCGATTGATCATATCCCCACACTTGATCCAGCAAATGCTCCCTTGATAGCACGCGGCCTTCGGCTTCCATAAGTGCCTTCAGCAAATCATATTCTTTGGATGTCAGCTCGACATTTTTTCCCTTTAAATTCACCGAATGTTTTGCGGTGTCCAGCTCAAGAACACCGGCCTTAAAAACCCTTTCCTTCGGCTTTTCCTGGCCGCGCCGTAAAACAGACTTCACCCTGGCCACAAGCTCCCGCGGGCTAAAAGGCTTTGTGACGTAGTCGTCTGCTCCAAGCTCAAGGCCCAGGACTTTGTCCGTTTCCTGACTTTTGGCAGTGAGTATAATAATTGGGATATAGGCGGTTTTATAATTTTGCTTAAGGACTTTACAAATCTCAATGCCGTCAAGCTCCGGAAGCATCAGATCCAGAATAATCAGTCGCGGCTTTTCTTTCTGGGCTATTTCGAGGCCAAGGGTGCCTTTTGCTGCCGTCAGGACGCGGAACCCCGCTTCCTCAAGGTTGTATTTTACAAGTTCGAGAATATTTTTTTCATCCTCAACAACAAGTACCGTTTCCTTAGACATGTGTTCTCCTAATAAGCGCGCCCTGCCGGGCGGACAAAAATAAAAAGGGGGAAAGGCTTGTACCATCCCGCCCTTCCCCCTTGTATATGAAACAACTTCCCGGACTGACCTGAAACAAATCTCAAAAAGCTAATTACAAAAAACGCGGTAATCAACCTTTGGGAAAATATTATTGGTTGTCTCAAGTTGATGAAGCCACCCCTCATTGAGCTGGTTATTCATCAAATCCTCATAAAGCTGATTAAAATTGAGAATATGCTCTTTTGTCCGCTTCTCGGCATAGGGTACCATCGTTCCCGTGTGCATGATAAACGCCCAGTCACTGGATTGGGCCAGGAAAAGCTCCCGCGCGGCCTGATTCAAGGCCCGTTCAATCTTTCCGTTTTGGCCTTTAAACCGATTGGCCATTTCATTCATCCGGATTGAAGCCCGGTGCAGGTGGCGGTAAATCCAGTGGTTCGAGTCTGAAAGCCAAGTCTCGCAATATCCCTTATAACCCCAGCTTGAAAGGGACGGGGTCGAAACCTGATTCACCGGATAAATTTTTAAATAATCAGAAGGCGTGATCAACCGCACTGTTTTCTGGTCAAACGCCATTTTTCTGATAAAGAAATTGAGAAACTCAGGTCCTTCATACCACCAATGCCCGTAAAGCTCGGCATCATACGGGGCCATAATGAGGGGTTTGCGGCCCAAGATGTCATAAAGATATTCAGCCTGCTTTTCACGATTAAACATGAAATTCCCGGCATGCGAAGCTGCCTTTTCCAAAGCCCACGCTCTCACATACGGCTCTTTCGCATCGTTCTCCCCCGTAATCCGGTAGTATTTGATCCCGGTATTAATCCTCAGGCCGTCCGGGGCAATGTAGGGCTTAATGTAATCATAATCCAGGTCGAAGCCGATATCCCTGTAGAATTCACGGTAGTCCGCATCACCCGGATACCCTTCGGCCGCAGACCAAACCTGCTTTGAGGATTCCAAATCCCGTCCAAACGCAGCCACGCCTGAGGGACAATAAATCGGTGCAAAAACGCCGAACTTGGGCCGCGGGGACGCGTGAAGAATCCCGTGCGTATCCGTCAAAAAGTACTTGATCCCTACTTCTTTCAGATATTTATCCACACCGGGAGCATATCCGCACTCCGGAAGCCATATGCCGGGAGCGGTTCTTCCAAAGATCTCTTCGTATTGCCGGGCCGCGGTTTGGATCTGGGCCCGGGCCGCGGATTCATTTCGGGAAATTAAGGGAAGAAACCCGTGCGTTGCTCCGCAGGTAATAATTTCAAGATGACCGCGGTCTTGAAATCCCTTGAAGGCCCCTACTAAATCCCGCTTGTAATGATTCAGGAACGTATCTCTCGCGCGAGTAAATTGCCAATAATAATGAAGCGCGATATCCTGGAAGACGGGCTGAAAACGTGTTCTTTCAACTTCCTTGTTTGCAAGTTCGATAAGTTTGTCAATATGCTTGAGATAGCGGTTTTGGAGCAGTTCATCCCGCAGCATTGAAATCAGCGGCGGTGTGAGGGACATCGTGACCCGAAATTGAACATTGTCCCTTTCAAACCCTTCAAACATATGAATCAGCGGAATGTAAGTTTCCGTGATGGCTTCATAAAGCCAGTGTTCTTCAAGAAAAAAATCGTGTTCTGGATGGCGTACAAAAGGCAGGTGCGCGTGCAGGACGAGTGATACAAATCCTTTTTCCATACTTGGACAATTCTCCTTTTAATTAAGCTTTGAGGACGGGCGCAGGTCTTTCGGTGACGCGTTCCACAATGGGCGTAATAATGCGCTCTTCCACCCCATCCGCAGAATATGCATGCGCGTCAAGGACCTGCTTGCCGTCCGGATAGGCAAACCGCAAGGTAAAGGTTCCGTCCGGCCGAAGCTTGACGGGCTTTCCCTGAAGCGTCACGGTCGCATCCGGCTCCGTGGCACCATAAACGATCAATTCACAATCCAAGACAAACCAAAAGCCCCGTTTCTTCGCGATGCGCACAGGACTGCCCAGGCTCGTTATCACTCCCGCGCCCGACCCCGAAGAAATAGCTCCCTTCAAGCGTTCTTCCATCAGCTTTCTTAATTCCGCGGAGCTTTTGCCAACGTCAAATCCCCCCGAAAGCGCATAGATCTTATCAAAGTCAATATCCATCCACTCTTCATCGAGGACATCGGACATGCCGGCTCTTGGTGTTGTGATTTGATTTGAACGCGCGAGGGCGACAAATCTCCCGTCCCGGTGGAGAAGTCCGATTTCAACCAGATAACTGCGATTCGGCTGCACTTCAAGATACCAATTAGAGGCCATTCCCTGAAGAAAGATATCAAAGAAGGACGGCAGTCCTTTATTATTTGTCACATCGTAAATCCGCAAAACGGAACGAACCCCATCCCAACTGCCCCCGATCTGTGCAAGGCAGCGTTCCTGATGATCTTTTTGAATTTCCCAATAGGTGTAGAGCCAGTAAGGATCACGCACCAAAAGATAAATAAAATTATCGCCATAATGTTCGGGCAAATGATCCAAGCGCCGCCAGAATTTTTCTTTGTGCTTATTCTCCTGTCCAAAAGCAACCTGCTCAGGCTGAGCGGGTTGGGCTTGTTTTTTTCGGCGGGCCTCTGAGAATTTCGCCGGCTCACTTTCGGATTTTGCGATATCAACAAAACCGGTCTCGGACGCTACCGGGATTGATGATTTTTTGATTTTGGGGAGATTTTCTAGATTAGATTTTTTCTTTGTAACTTTTTTCTTGGCCGAAGAAGTAATGCGGGAAACAAGGGAAGGCTTTTTTGCCGCTGCGGTTTTCTTCTTGGGTTTTTCTTCTTTATTTTCTGCTTTTTCGGTCTTTTTTTCTTTCTTTCCAAACCAAGCCATTAGATATCTCCTCTTTCCTTAGTAGACGTTAAAAATGAAGAAGTAAAAAAACAGGAATTTTGATTCTGGACGTCTATTAAGTTAAGAAATCTAATGGTGTTACGGCTAATTGTAAATTTCCTTAAGCCTCTTGTCAATCGCCGATTGCGCGTTTTTAAAGAATATGCAATGTTTATGCCACATCATGCTGACACTTTAACAGATTGAACCTCCGAAGCGATACTACTTAATTCATTTATAAAACCTTTACCGAATGTTGACACTCCGGTTTTTACATTGGGATTAAGGCCCAGCACCTCAAAATAAAACTGCCGCAGGTTATCAGGGGCACTCCCGATAATCTGGAGAATCGAAATAAGCTCAGAGAGCTTGAGAATCGCTAAAACTTCCGGTTCAACTAAATAAACAAGTGTTTTCCCCTTCTTTTCTGTCGGGATACGAATATTTCCGTCAGCCATTAATGTCACCAAATTTTTTTGCTCGTCCGCTCCCCTGATCTTTCGCTCAAGCGCTGAGTAGTTTAAGCTTCCCACAAATGCCACGGGACGAAACCGGGCTAAAAGATCAGGCTGGCGTGACGCATAAATTTCAAGGCTGAATCTATCTTTTTTAGCTTTTTGACGGGAAGCGGAAATATTTTCAAAGGGGAGCAAAAGGTATCCCGCCTGTCCTAAAATCTGATCGGTCATTTGCTGCCGCTCCTTCTTCTCATCCGGAATTAAAGGAGCGTGAATGGCAAACGACAAACTCTTTTCAATTTGAGGAACTTTCTCAAGCCGGCCGCGGATCTGATGAAGCTGCTGAAAAAAAAGAGCCGGGTCATTACGAATCAACGACAACATACTGGCCGACATCGACGCCTCAAGAGGTGAAGCTACTCTGATTTCAGACCGCGCGGCAGCAATCCCCCCGAATTGATCCCATTCGCGGGCCTTTAACAGATTCCAGGTTTGCTGGCGTCCTGCAGCCTGGATACTTCTCTGAAGCCGGCTTCTCAGAACGCTGAAGAATTTTTGCCGGTCTTCAGCCGGTTGTTTTTTTACTTGATTAAAATATTCTTTCACGATTTCCAGGGCCTCGGCCTGAGACACGGCATTACCTGTTTCATCTGCCACATCCTTGCGCCCGGCAAAAACTCCCACCCATCCGGTATTATCACGCAGGCCTGAGACCTCTACGTGAATTCTCATTTCAGTGTCCTCATCAGTTCCCCAGCCCGGCAATTTGCTTGCGCGATGACGAGGAACTGGGAGCCGCTTATCAACGTTTTGTACCGTTAAGGTTTTAGAAACTCCGTTCTTAGGTTTGCCATTTGTTTGCCCGTCCAGCCAGTTCCAAGCGCCTGTCGGATCCTGAACCTTAGCCGGCGTTAGCGTCGTTTCAGAGTGGCGCCACCATTTTTGAAACAACTCTAATCGGAGACGGGATAAAGACTTATTTTTTTTGCTAAAATATCGGACAATCGCCGTTTCAAGCGAAGGGTCCTGGATACCCGCGCTTTGAAAAGTATGGGTCCACGCAAAAGCCTCACTCTGACGTTCATCTTCATCCTTAGCCTGCGCTAAAGCGCGGCGATTTTTCTCGCTTCTATTTTTTTTCATCATGATAATCCGCTCACGCTGGCGGCGGCGCAGCTCAAAGAACGCATCAATTTCGGCTTGATTCACAGGCGGCCAGACATTACCAAACAACTGAATCTTGAGGAGGCTTAACATATCCAGCGGCTCGCGGCTCCAGAGCTTGACAGTTTCATCGCCAGGGACAAAAGCCTCAGCGGATTCCGGCAATGGGTCGTTTTCAACATCATACGAAGGCAGGATAAGCGAATAAACCGGAAGCAGTTTGCGGGGCTGGTTTTTAACCGGTACGGTATATAATTTATCTTCCGAAATTGTTTCACGTTTTAGATCTTTCAAAGCAACGGACCTTTTCCTGCTGTTTTTACCGCCCGCCGCCACAATGATTCCTTTAACCGGCGCCCCAAGTTCTATGAGGGATTCCAGACTTTCCATTTGGGCAATCACCTGACCGTAAATCGTCTCCTGAATGAGCGTTTCTAATGCTCCATTCGAAGCGTCATCATGCTTGGCTTCGATAAAATAGAGCCCTTCGTCAAGCGGAAGCCTGCCTTTCTCGTCAGAATTTCGCGCCGTGATCCGGATCGCGGCATCAAATTCGCGAAAACCGACAAAAAAACCAAATGCCAATATCTCCACCTGATAATCTTCTCCCAAGGCGCTGCGTATCATTTCAGCGCTAATAAGTTCTCCGGCCACTTCATAAAAAGAGCTCTCTGACTTAAGCGCCCGGAACCCCATAAGCCGTTGGAGTTCACCTCCGATTCCAGGCACCTCTTTGTATTGGCCCACAAGGTATTTGAGATAGCCAAGGCCGGGCTCCTTCCAAAAATGCCTGACTTCGACTGGGGTAATCCGGTTTTTCGGGTAGCGGACGTGGCCAAAAAATTTGGCGGTTTCTTCCTCGGTATAGCCAAGCAAGTCTCCAAGTTTCATACGAAACGCGTCATTGATATTTTTATTTTTATTCGCGGCAAACAGCTCAATGACGCTTTCAACCGTAGCCTTGTCTTTGGCGATCAGGTAATACGGCCAATCGCCTAAGTCATAAAGGGGCGGGATAATGCCCACAAAGTGGTCCCTGGATGTTCTGGCCATTGTGATGAGCTGATTCATCTCGCTATCCACAAGCCAAAAAGGAATCATCATTGCCTGCTTCGGCTCTTCCAAAAGCGGTTTTCCGTTTTCCCAACTTTCCTCTTCCTTCATTCCATTCGTTTTTTCAGTGTGACTCCTAATATCACGAATCTGCTCCGCGACTTCCCGGGTGGTCAATGCCCAGTCAAGAAGAGAACGCATCACAAAAAGAACACCCTTCTTGCCAGAAGCCGTCAGCTGATGAATCTTGCTCTCGTTTGACTTGATAAAGTGTTCGACTTTCTCGATCACACCTTGAAAGTCTTCCGCAAGTAGAGCGTTCACAATTTCCTCTACCCCGGACTTTAAATCCTTAGGGAGCGGGATTTCCTCCCTGACCTCGGAACGAGCAAAAGCCGTAGTACGAAATCCGACCAACTCGGGCGAAGTCTCAGAAGAGGGTATCCCTGACGCCACGTTTACGAGAGGCATTGATGTTGCTTGTTGAAAGGATTGAAATAAAGACTCTTCCGTCAAAGGTTCTGATCCTTCTGTGGACGCATCCTCCGCATGAGCTTTATCCGTAAAGCGGGTATACTCCCCGGCTTTTTCGATTTTGTTTTGCCTGGCAAGCGTACGGATGATTTCATCCCGCCAGGCTTTGCGTAGGGGGAATGAGACAGGAGACAAGGGAAAAGATAAATCCTGCCCCCTGCCCCTTGTCTCTTGCCCCAGTAACAGTCGGTCCACCGTGGCTCGAGCAAAAGCGTCGTAAAGATTGATTTTCCCGTTATGCAAACGAAAATAGTGTTTCCAGGAAACGTCGCCCTGCATCATCTGAAGGTAGCGGCTTTCTTCCGGGATTTGCGTAATCCGGGGAGAGATTAAAACATAGGAAATGTTTCGCCGCTTAAAGGCACGCGTCAGACCTTGCGTGTGAAAACCTCCGGCAATAAAAAGTGAAGCGTGAAGCGTATCTCGTGAAGCGTTTTCAGTCTTTATTTTTTTGAGGTTAGTCAAAAAGGCGGCTTCCCGGCGCTCAGCATTTCGATAGAAAGCAAGATGATGATGAAAAACCGCTTTCCGCCACACAGCGAAGCAGTGCCGCTTCGCAGGCAAAAAAGGACGGATCCGCCTCGCATTTTGGCGGACACTCTTCACGATCGACGCTTCACGAACTTTCCCCCACTCATCCCTTGTCAGTTCTAATTGCGCCAAGCGTCTTAAAAGTCCAAGCGCAGTATTGAACTCATCCAGCCTTCGTACTTTTGGGTCCGCTAAAAATGAGGATTTAATCTGCTGAATATAGGTTTCCAGTTCTTTAAAAAGCACGGGCGGCTGCATTTCACGAAGCAAGGGGTATCGGGCTGTTTTCCGGTGAAGCTCCGGATAGGAGGACGTCGCAATGCTTTTATTCCGGGCTAGGCCAAGTAAAAAATGGCCGAATTCATTTGCTTCAATAACACCTGTCCGGTAGGCCTGCTGTTTCTCATTAAAAGACATGATTTCTGCTTTGATTTGCAAAAGCGGCTTGAGTTCTTTTATCAATCCAATGATTTCTTTTTTAGACGCCTCTTGATTGGGTTCAGAACGCTCCGCCATTTCCCGCATAATCGCATTCAGATGCGGAAATAAAAAGGGGGACGGTTCTATTTTTGCGGACTGAAAAATAGAACCGTCCCCTTTTTGAAGCTTCTGAAGAAAAATCATCAAGTCAGTTTTTCTATCTTCAAAATCTCTTACTGCTTGATCAAGCTCCAGAAGCTTTCTGGAATAAAAACGCTTTTTTTGAAGATCCAGTTTTTTCTGAAAGGTCTCAATCTGTCGAAGCAGTTTTGGCTTTGCTTTCGCGGCTTCTAAAAAGGCCAGGATGCCTTGCTCATAAAGAGCCTGATCTTCCACTCCGTGGTATTGAGCTTCTTTATCATTAAGGACGGCCGCGCTCAAGGCGCCGGATATCTCCCCTTTTTTGAGATAGCCGTCAAAGAGACGTTGCAATTCTTCCGGATTAGGGTAGGTCCGGAAAAGGAGCGGATCCACTTTGCCGTTGCCTCCTTCAAGGGCAATCAAGTCAATGCCGTATTCTTTTTGGAAATAGTCAATAATTCCTTGTATCGATTTTTGGGCTTCATAGAGGGTGTGCGCGTCCTGGACCAAAACAACCGTGTCCGGGCTCGTGCCGCGAAACACTTCCTGGATCGTGCCCAACTTTTCCGGAAGATTCACTTGAACCGCACCGGGCATAAGCGTTGCCGCACTTGGCAAAGGCTTTGCGCTTTGGGCATAAACGCAGCTGTGGGGCAATGGGGGTAATGCAAAAAGCAACACCGAGAAGGCCAGGAAAAAAGCAACTGATCTGTGCGCCAAACGGCTGGTTTTAACCCGTGATTGTTTCATAAGAAGTGACATTTTTTTAAAAATGAACGGCAGGTAAAAATATACCCTCCCATTTAAGGGAAGTCAAAGCGGCAAGTATAGAAGAGTAATCGGAGACTAGGCTAAGCTGAAACTTGCTAGAAATTGCTACTTTTACTCAGGCTTCTTATCCGTCTCACCGGAGGAATCCTTCATCGACTTCTTAAATTCGCGTATCCCTTCACCCAGTGCGCGGCCAATTTCAGGCAGGCGTTTGGCTCCAAAAAGAAGCAACACCACAAGCAAAATAACTACGACTTCAAGCGGTCCTGGCATACTCATAAATGCAAACTACCTCCTTAAAAACTCAAACACTGGGCGTAATCTATCAGAAAAGGGAATGAGATCGAAAAAAATTATTGAGAATCCTTAGCCGTCGTGTCTTCTGCCGGCACCAGGGCCTTGACCTTCCCCAAAAGACCTGAAACACCTGCTGTGGCCTGGTCCACCGCCCCTCCGGTCAGATCCCCTGTCTTTTTTGTCACGTCCAACTGAGTCACCGCCGTCGTTGCTTGTCCGGCAATTCCGCCGACTTGGTCTTGTAAAACTGCCGCCTGCTGTCCTACCATTGCTTGACCCGAGCTTACCACGCCCGACAGGTTATCACCTAAAAGATCGCTGGGGTTGATATTGAGCAATTTTCCAAACGTCGCGCTGGTTAAAATTTTGGACAAGACCACATTTACCAAAACAACCGGGTCTGTAATATCCGTAAAGACCTCTTTTTGGAGATTTAAATCCACGGCTATTTTTTTACCCGGAACCGGTGCCAGCCCTGCAACTCCGGACCGATCCTCATAGCTGACATTGCGAACAGTGAGTTCCAAACGATCCAGCTGAAACGGCATGGGCGGTTTCTTTTCTGCTTTTTCTTCTTTGGGTTTTGCTCCCGCCTTTTGACCTGACTTTCCTCCGACAGAGCTTAAAAGTTCCACATTGGAAACACCTTCCTCATTTTTCTCAATGTGCACTTCCTGGACATTCAACCGCACTTCCGTCAGGTGAGTCTTTTTCCCCTGCAAAATCTCAGGCAGTACAAGAGAAATATAGATTTCAGGAATGCTTGTAAAAATCTTCTCCTCAAACCCGGCCGGATTTTTCAGTTCCAATCCCTTGATATGGATCGTCGAGGGAAAATCATATTTCAAGCCTTCCACTTTTGTTTTAAAACCCGTCAGACGGGTTACGGCCTGCTCAATGGACGTTTTGATTACGAGGTCCTTGGCGAGCACAAGCACAACCACCAGGGCCAGCACGACAAAGAAAAGCAGAGAAAGAATTTTTTTCATTTTAAGCTCCTGAAATTAGCTGACTTCATTTTAGAAGTTCCGAAGTACAGTGCGCACAACGGGTAGCCTTCAAAGGAATCGCGGACAAACAATACGGACAATCCTTTGTCGTGGGCGCCTGAACCGGAACGGGTTTCACTTGAGGTTTGTAGAGGTTACTGACTTGTTTGATCACTAAAAAGATAGTAAAGGCAACGATCACAAAATTAATGATGTTATTAAGGAACAATCCATAATTAAGGGTTGGAACACCGGCTTTTTGGGCTTCTGCAAGCGACACAAAAGTCTGCCCTGTCAAACTCACATAAAGATTAGCAAAATCAACCTTCCCCAACAATAGACCAATCGGCGGCATTAAGATGTCAGTGACCAGGGAAGCCACGATTTTACCGAAAGCCCCGCCAATGATCACCCCGACCGCCATATCAAGGACATTTCCCCGCATGATAAAGGCTTTGAATTCTTCAAATGTTTTGGTCATGTAAGATTGCCTCTAAAGGGTGGATGCAGATGAACCACGCAGAGAGGATTCTCAAAAAGGCTGAGCTTTTTGAGAATCGCTCCGTGGATTTCACCGTGAAGCAGGCGTTTAAAGTCCCAGCTTCTTCTGCATGTCTTCGCCGGATTTCTGAGCCTCTTTGGCCATTTCGTCCGCTTGCTGTTGCGCGTGTTTGGCCATGCGGTCCGCTTTGCGTTGGGCCAGGATGCTATCCTTGTCAACACCCTGCTTGCCCAATGTAGCAAACCAATCACCTACTTGATCAAACGAATTCTCTTTATATTCCGTAACCTCGGCCCAGGCCGTTTGAGAAGTCACGGGGAGCGCAGAAAATAATCCCAGTACAAGACAAAAAACCGCAATCTGTTTCTTCATTTTAATCTCCTCTTTCTAAGTGTTCAATGTAGTTGAAGATACGGCCACCACGAGAGGCATCTTACTCATCCTCGCCCCTCTAATCAATAAAATCTTTATTCATTAATAGTTGCACACTTTTTTGATTTCAATCAGGATGGGTGCTGTCCGCTCAGGGGCTCCGGCATTCGCTTCCAGCACACATCCTGATTCCCTTACAAAATCCATTTTTTGCGGGTGACACGTGTGTGTTCCTGTAGCTCGAAGAGAAACGCTTCACGCAAAAGCAACTCTCTTTTATGCCCAAACGCACGTCTTTGGGGTAATTTAGCTCCTCCATTATATTTATAATGCCCTGTTTTATGTGCGGGAAGCGTTTCGATGAGAGCGGGGAATACACCCGGGGCAGGCCCTGCAAAAAATGGAGAGTCACCAGAGTCTTTAAGGCTAGAATCTTGAAGAACTGAGGAGGGATTCGTTTAGGAAAAACGCGGCGGCAAATACAATCACACTCAAGGCGCATCCGGCCCAAAGGAAAATTTGCAGAAATTGGTCCCGGTGTTTATCGAGGAAAAAATGAGACCGGGTGGAAAAATGAAGCGTCCAGACGTGCCCGGGGACTTTTAAGGGTGAGTCTTTGCTAAAAAAACGCTCCGACCGGAGGTTAAAAGACCTGTCGTCATCGGAAATAAGCGAGCGGTTTGGGGCGTTTAACACCCGGTCATCATTATAAAGAAGATGATCCTGGGTTAATTCGCGGGAATCGTAGATTTCGTAATCAATATGAAAGGCCTCCGCCACGCTGCGGAAAAGATCATTCGTGCGAACAACCGCCACGGCAAAACCCACAAGGGATTTTCTCCTGTCCTGAATAGTTCCAAAGCCGTCTTCGGTTTTAAAAATCGGAAAAATGATTAAAAATCCGGCCTGCTTGCGGCTTGCGATTGTTAGATCAATCCGGTTCGTCAGAATGACTGCCCCCGTATCCTGGGCCTTTTCAAAAGCCACACGGTTAAAAGGATCCAGCCCAAGACTGTATTCGAGCTTGCCGCGGCTTGTATGACTGACGGCAATAAACTTGGCCGCAAAACTTCCGTCAGGCGTCTTTTCAATAAAACGGACATCGAGAAGCGCGGGGTACCGTTTCGCAATGTTTTGTTTCTGAATATAGGCAGACCATTGGTCAGCGGTCACCGCAGGGTTGGCCGCAAAAAGGCCCTGGACCCCGTAAAGAAGGTTGAGGTAAAAGTCAAGCCGCTGCTTAGCGCCAAGTTCAATTTGCTGGGTCCCCTTTTCAAATTCCGGCTCAAGCAGCCTTGACCAGCTGCGCTGAATCCAGAACCAGGAAAAAAAAGTAAACCCAAGGCAAAGCACGAGGACTAAAAATGGAAGTACGCGGAGGCGAAGACTTGCCGGTGGGTCTTGGGTCATCATTAAGCCCGAATTATAAGGAATTTTGCGCTGAAATCCAGCATTTTATGCGGCCGCGGGCAGCTTTTGGACTGCAGTTTGGCAAAACAGCGGGCTCAAGCGGCGCGCTGACGCCACTCCTGGTTGACTCTTTCAGCAAGAAATTGTTTTAGAAGCGCTTGATAAGGAATGTCGCGCTCATTTGCAAGTGCCCGCAGATCTTCAATAAGATGCTCGGGAAGGCGTATTGAAATGGTCCGCAGGCTGGGTTTAAGATTCGAGAACCGTACCTTTTGAATGGACTTTAAATCGGCATAATCGACGATGTCATGCTTCGCCCAAAACTCTCTTTCCTCATCTTCATTTTTGAATTTAGGGATTTTTTTCGATTTCTTCATAAACTTTTCGCTTAATGGCGCAAAAACAAGTAAATTCTCGACAGTAAATTCTCGCACCACTTTCATAGCTTATGCGGCCTGGAGAACCTTTTGCGCGGCGCGGATGAGGTTGAGAATGGATTGGGATTGGCTGGAGTTGAAAGAAAGTCGAACGCTATCCCCCTCCTGCCTGGCGTCAAGCTCAGGGGCATTTTCCTGAATTTCCTTAATCAATTCAGCCTGGGTTAAAGAGGCATAGGGCAAAGCAAAAAGAAGATGCGCACGGAACAAATCTTCAGCGGAAAACCCTCCTAGGGATTTCTCAACAAACTGCTTCGAAACAGGAATCGCAAATTCGTTAAACAGACTCTCATTCCCCACGACAAGCGAAGACTCGCTCAAAACCGCCGGCGTCGCTTTCCCGGCGTTCAGTTCCGCTACCCGCGGAAAAAATCTTTTCGCCCACTTTTGATTTTGCTGGCCGTCAAGTCCTGAAGTATCCCCGGAATACAAAGCCTTTAAAACGGTATCGGCTTCCCCTTCAAAAATAAAAATGCGCTGGTCAAACTTTTCATAAACTGCTTCCAAGAATTCATTTGAAAGCTTCCCAGGGTACGTGAGCACCAAAACTTTTGCCGGATGATTCTTCAAAACAGGTTGAAACTCCTTTAGCGCCTGAAGAAACCTTTTTTTACTCAGCCCTTTTGGAACCGCAATCGATACTATTCCAAATTGATTATCCTTCGCCCCCAAAAGTCGCTCAACTAACAGTACATTAAAAGGACCAATGCTTTTTTGACGGATATCTTCGATCAACTGGGGAGTCACCTTCCTGGCAAAGCCCTGACGAGGTGATTTTGAAAGCCGTGCCCTAAATACGACTGAATAAAACTTTTCAAAAAAGGTGGAATCCTGATCGATTAAATCGTTCATAATCACCTTGAACATTCTAAGCTCGCCATTAGCCTGACGAACCCACTCTTTTTTGATTCTGCGCATTTCTGCGCGAGCTTCCTTTTTAAATAAATCAGAGACAGACAATTCAGCAAATGATAATCGTTTTAGCTTTAAAGCTTCTTTCACGCTATCCACATAATGACGCGTATAATCTTTATGGACTGTTTCATCCATGAGCGGATCCCATTGCGCGCCGGCATCTCCATAGCTGTTCAAAAAATCCTGATTCAATTCGGAATGCGTCAGGGGATTATTCGAAAGAACCTGTATCGCAGCTATATAAAACTCGTCGCCAATTTCTTCCATCCGGTGGATAAACTCTTCACCAACGGAAAGCGCATTTCCCAAAACAGGATTTTTGCCCTCATCCGTATTAAGCTCCGCCCCTTCCAATCTCCTGAAAAACGGAAGCAGTTGATTCAAGGGATCTATTTGCCCGACTTCAGGTATTAGCCATGAATGCGTCGGGAACAAGATTTCTTCGAGCAGGTATTTATCCAATGCTTGTATTCTCTCTTCATGGTATGCGACAGGACCAATAATGTCCTCAACGCTCTCTGGATTACGATAATGGTTATATTCACGCAGCAATCTCACAAACTGCCGTTCAAATGCCCGGTAAACCTGTGCAAGATTGCGTATGGCAGGATCCCCTTTCCCCCAAAAAGGAATCTCCTCCGTAAAAAAAATGCGGTAGCTGTCTTCGGCACTGGCTAAAAGCATTCCCAGATTCAGCAATTGAATCTTATTCAGTTTGTGTTCAAGCCGCCCTTTGAGTTTCTTTTTCTTCAACGTTTCCTCTGTTTGAATTACGGCCGAAGCCAATCGGAACAAATAGCTCAGACGGCCTTCGTTGCGTCGAAAAATATTTCCGTGATCATACTTTTCTTTACCTTCCTTTGTCACCGGATCCATACGATAAAAATCGGGACGTAGTATCCGATTTTCCAGGTAGAGGTACAGAGAAATGAATCTCCCCCGCTCAATCTGTGAAGGCAGGGTTCCTGTATCGTATTCTAAAGACACTTGAATATTCGCATTGCTCCTCTGAGATTTTTTGGTCTTGATAATTTCATCGACAAGATAGGTAGTACTAGAACTTGCAAATTCGCTTTCCTTTTTCCCTTCGGGCGTATAGAGCGTTACATCGAGCGCAACGAGATCCCGCAATGCAATGGCCGGTGTTTCGCGAAGCACAGTTTTAATAAAAGGAAGTTGATTGACCAGACCCTTCTTAATCTGACCGGCATTTTCCTGATAGCTTTTAAGATTTTTCAAGGAAGAATTAATGGAAATAAAATCTGCAACAACAGCCAGTGCAAGCTGGCGCACGGCTGTTTCTTTATGTTGTAACTGATTTAAAACAAGCTTCAAATTGACTTCGGATGCAAAAGATTCGCTTGTTCGGACAGCCGCCCTTAGCTCCTCCAACTCCTCTGTCACCGAGCGTATCTCTGAGCGTTTTGCCGAATCTTCTTCGTTACTCTCCTCCTGCCCGCCTACCGTTCCAGACAACTTCCCACGAGCCTCAAAATTCATTATTTTTTTAATACTTTCAGGATCCTGCAAATGAGCCATAGACAGAGTATTCTCTGACAATGCCTTCTTAAGGGCCTCAAGGTAATATCGCGTTTCCTCAAGATCACCCGAATTAATAAACGGGTCGCGGAATTTACCGTCGCCATATTGTCGGGCTTCCCGAAACGCTTTTGCAAACTCCGGAGTCAGCTCAGTCAATATGGATGCCTCCGTTTGACCGGAATGTATTCTATCCACCATAATCAGGTACTCATCGCCGATTTCTTCAATTTTTTCGATGAACCACTGCCCCGCCGCTTTCCTTTCAGAAACCCTTTTCTTTTGAAGCTCCATGGCTTCAAAGGTCCGCAAATATGGAAGCAATTCTTTTAAAGAGTGGTACTTCGGATATCTGTAATCACCATGCTCATAAACCCAACTGCGGACCGGGTAGAGAATTTCTTCCAGTAGAAATTTACGCGCAGCGATCTTCCTTTCTTTGTAAATTTTGGAGGAATCGCTCATCCGACGTATTCTTGTGTAGGAAAGCTCACGCCCGGCTTCTCTCAAATAAGAGACAAAGCGGCGTTCAAACGACCTATAAGCTTGTGCCATCAGGTCAAGCTTATCGTCTTTCTCTCGCCAAAAAGGCTCTTCGTCAGGGAAAAAGATACGGTAGCTGTCTTCGATACTCGCGGCTAAAAGTCCCAGGTTCAACTGCTGGACCTCACGAAGCCTTTTGGCCATGTGAGCAATAACATTTTCATTTTTTCGTCTTTCCTTGGACTCGAAAATTCCTGCAGAAAGCCGGGTAAAATAGCCCAAAAACTCACCGTTAACACTGGATGAATGATCAAAAAGATCTCCCTGAGGAGATAATGAAAAATACTCTGGCTTTAACGAACGATTCACCAAATGAATAAAGAGGGATACAAACCTGGATCTTTCAATCTGAGAAGGCAATAACCCCGTATGGTAGCGCATATTGACATTCAAGTACTCAACTCCCTGCCCGTTCCGGTGCTCGATAATCCAATTAGCCAGTCCTGTTAAATCTGTCGTAGTAAAACGAAAATCTCTTTGCTCTCCATCGGCTCGAAAAATTTTAACACTCAGCGGGACAAGATCCTTGAGCGAAGCCATCATAGGCTCATATATTAAATCCTGAATAAATTTGAATTGCTGAATAAAAACTCTTCTAATCGTCTCTTTGTGCTTCAAATAAATCGGCAGTTTTCTGAGCGAAGAGTTTGTTTCAAGGAGGTACGAAAGAGCGACAAAAGCTGTTCGTTGTAATTCCTCATTGCGGTCTTTAAGCGCATCGGATAAAGTTTCTAAAATATAAGTAAGATTGGATTCATTAGCATTTTCAGGACGCTCTCGGACATTTTTTTGGACTCCCTGAATCCACTCGCCTGCAGCTCTGATCTCAGAACGTTTTATCGCGGTGAATATCCGTTTACCCGGTGTTTGGGCACTCAACTGGATACCGTACTGACTAGCCAGGAGCCCTCGATTTGCACTCTCAAGAATAGGCTGACTTATACGAAGCTTTCTGAATGCCTGAAGCATGAGGCGGCGCGAGTGGGCAGGGATTGCTCCTGATCCCACAATAGCAGGCAACGGCTGAAGAAGCAATCGATTCGCAATTTGTGAACGCTTAAAGTCCTCTGAAAAACTCTCGAGCATAGCCTGATGATAGAAATTGCTTTTAGAAGTACCCTTGATGCGTGGGCTAATCAAAACATAGGGATAACCGTGAGCTGCAAAGTACTGTTTCATTCCTTCCGCATGAAAACCTCCGGTAACCAAGATAACCGGTTTCCGAACATCCCCATTGCCGGCCACCGCTGCAACTTTACGCTCCATGGCATTTTCGCGAGCCAAAGCACCTTTATAAAAAGATACAGCTAAAGCATAGACAGCATCGGCTCTCTGTAAATCCCTGGAAGAAAGCAGGGCGCCCTTTTTTAGAATATTCAATCGTACCTGCCGGTGGATAAGCGCAACAGGGCGCAACCGATTGCTGTTTTCTTCAAGCAATAACCTGCTTTCATGACGGTTCAACTCAAGCCTAAAAAGCTTTTTTAATCGATTGAAATCAGAAATCCATGAAACAATTTCCCTTTCCCGCGGGTTACGAATCAATGCCGTTAAGACTTTCAATTTTAATCGCTCCACTTCATCGAAAAGAAGGTCATCATCAAGCTCATTGATTAAAAGAACATATTGAATATAGAGCCGGAAATGTTCGTAAGGGCGAAAATCAAACTGACGCGGCAAATTACCCATCACGTCATAAAGCGCATCCCGCATAGAATCGATACTGCTTTTGTTAATATCTCCTATCGATTTATTCATCCTAAATCTTTGCTTGATTTCAGCTCCGGAAAAATAAAAATGAAGTTTTTTTATCTTCATCAGATCGATTGCTTGTTTTTTCAGTTGCTTAAAGAACCCCTTACTTTCCTCCCGAATTTGAACCTGATCTAATTTTCCGCTTAGCGCTTTTAGCCGGAAATACCGGATCAACATTGGCCAATCTTTTTGAAAATAAGCATCCTCCCAATTCATGGCTAGTGCTTTCTCACTTTCCGTTTTAAGGCTATTGATAAATCGTTCCATTTCTTTTGGGTTCGTCTGATATTGATCTTGCTTAAGGATAAATTTTTTAAGCGTAGAATTTACAGACTGCCTCATCATCGGGACCCACGAATGATTCACGACATCAACAAAATGATCCGTGTGCTTTTTATTTTGCAGCACAGCCTGAAAGGTTTTTCTATTACTTCGGTAAAGCGCACTGTCTTCAACTCCGCGAGCTATGATATTTCTTTGTTTTAGATGCTCCATCAAAAACAGTTCCGGACCGCTTAACTCTGCCAATCCTGCCAGATAATCTGCAATTTTGAGATTGAGCTCATGAGATTTTGGAAACACATTTAAAAAACGAGGGTCAATCCTGCCAACGCCCCCTTCAAGAAATAAACGGTCCACCCCATATCGCTTATGAAAATGATTTATCAAACCTTGAATATTTTTTTCCGCTTCAAAATTTCCGTGGGCACTTTGAATGTGGATGACTAAAGGCCTTTTAGAGAGGCCGCTGCGTGTATCCGAGTAGACATGCAAATCTTCAATGCTCCCTAATGCGTATGGCACTTGTACGGATATCGGAAGATTATAAGGAAAGGTGGGTAAAAGCGGCTCACTGGCTGTTGCATGGGGTAAAGGGGTAAGAACAGTGACCATACCATAGAAGATAGTCATGATGACGCTAACTACTTTTTTTTTACAGATCGCGCTGTGTATAGTTATTTTTTTCATAAGAGTATCAAAACTAACTGGATAAGCTACTATCAAAACTCAGGTATATAAAGTTGCCACGCATTTGAGAGAAATGCAAGTTTTCGTCTTCATAGCCCAACGCAGCTATCACAACTTATTACAATCAAATAAGTTATCCAACTTCAAAAAAGGAATGAATCTCAGCTTATAAGAGATCGAGTGCCTTACCGACGAGGAGATAAGCTTTGTACAAGCGTCCTGAGACTTTGCCCATTGATGGTAACACGCGGAATAACAGTAGGCTCACCTGTCTTCTGAAACCTCGCTATTGCCTCTATAAGTTGACTTGCGGTGTACTCAGTCCCGCTTTCGCTTGTAAATTTCTTATCCGGCCCGCCTCTTAAAATTTCATTCATGAGCTGGCCAAGATTCTGGGGCTGAGGTCTTACGGGGGCCTGGGACGGCGGGCACCTCTGCTGGGCAGGATCAGAAGAAAAACGAGGCTGATTGCCTCGCAACGCTTCATAACGCTTTAATGCCTCGAGAAAATTTCTTCTTGCTTCCGGGGTAAGCTTGTGAAGGTCCAAGCTTCTGTCAAGATTAATGCCCTGCGGGGCATTAGGTCTCAAACTAAATTCATCCACAATCGCTAATTCAACAAGCTCTCCTCGGCTTATGCGCGCGCGTATTTCGGGACTATATTCCTGGATATTTCCGATTTGAACGATCCGGCCTGTTTTGGGGTCCACCACCATGTTGACAGTCACACCGCCCTGCGTGTTTCCCCCTAATGATTCCTCGGCTCCATGCTCTCCGAATCCTTTCAGCCCTTTCTTTTTCCCATCTAGGATCTCAAGATTATCATTCACAATGGCCTGGGGTGATGCAGGCGGCTGCTGTGCCCTTTGCTGATTAATTAATTCTCGCACGCGTTGACGCAAATTTTTTTCACTTGTGATCTTGTTTAAAAGGCCTTCGATTTCCGCAGCGGATGCGCCTCTTTCAGCCGCCAGCTTCACGTCGTCAATCCGCTGCCTCAAGTATTGCTCTGCATAGGATCGTGTGGGGGAAGTAACGCCTCCTCGAATGTCATTATAGATCGCTTGCCAGGGATCAACAGCCGGGGCTGGTGGCGCAGGCCGTTGGTCTGGAGGTCTGATTTGGGTACGGCGCCCTGCGGCTTCCTCTTTGCGGGCATCTTTTGCCTGTTGAACACGCATTTGATCCTCAAAGGTACCTTCTTGCGGGGGTCTTCCTCGGGCTTCACGTTCCAAAGCTGCAGCCCTCTGCAAATCACCGCTGTTTCTTGCCGCTTCGGCTTGGCGCAGTAAATCCGCTGCTCGCCGCCAATATTCCGCACGATTCCGAAACATCTGGGCGTGGCCGTCCAACCCTTGAGCCTCAGCCTCACTTGCTAGTTGAAGAAAACGGTTTACTTTATCACCAGCTGATATCTGTGTACTCCGATCAAGGTGCCGGGCATCCGTTCGAATCAACGAAGGATCACGCGGGGGCGGCCTTGGTGCAGCCATTCCGGTTGATCCTGAAGGCTGTGCTGCAGAAGCCTGAGGCCTCAAGAAATCCGTACATTGTCCAGGCCCTAACCGGAGTTGCAGTTCAGGCGGAATAACATCCACGAGAGGACTTCCCTCTCTTGCGCCCTGACTCATTTTTTCCTGCCACCAGCGGAAAGCATCAAGCCGCTGAGGATATTCCGCGATAATACATTTAAACTGTCCCCAGGTTAAACCGTCCATTTCGGCATTTGCCAACCGATTAAAAAATTCGTGTGTTTCAAGATCAAAGGGTTTTCCCGATTGCCGCATGTATTCCGTATAAAGCGGGTTGGGCGTGTTCCCATTTGTAATATCAATCCCGTGTCGCAGTTCTTCGCGGGCGGCCTCCAACAAAAGTTGTCGGAAGGGTTCAAGCGCTCTTGCTTGCTCGGGAAACATTCCCAGGAAGCGGTTTATATCCATTGGAATGGCTCCAAATTTGACTTCAATTTCTGGGATGGTTAAAGTCACTTCGTAATCACCATTCGGTTTTTCATTCCATTCGGTTGTCGCTTTCTTTCTCGCCTCTTCATATTTTTTCGCTAATCTTGCCGGATCCTGAAGGTCCTCTTGCGTAATCTGAACTTTCTCAATTTTAATTTTAACGCCTTGCTTCTCAAGTTCGGGCGCCATTTGCTTCAAATAATCTGTTGCGCCCTGGATGTCTCCCTGCCTCATCAACTCATTGTAGCGATTAAGGACTTCCTGCAGTTTTCTGGCGGCCTCCGGTTTCGGCTTAAATTGGGGGGCCGTGGGCGGCCTCTCTTGTCCCAAGGGGCCTTGCACCGGTTCTCCTCGAATCATCTGATCAAGCTGGTTTATTTTCTCTAACAAATCCATATACCGCCCAAATTCGGGATCCGCTTGCCGTAATCGCGCCTTGGCTTCTTCTTCGCTTAAACCCGGATTTTTCTTTTTAAAATCATCTAGCTTCTCTTTCGCGGATCTTTCAAGCGCCTCAAGCTTAGGCCTTAGTTGCTCCCGGTACCATCGCAAAAGTTCTCTAGGCAAGCGCGGTGCTCCGGTCTGCGGCAAACCACCCGGAGGTGTTCCTTCAGGCGTGGTTGTTGTAACGGATGGCCGCTGGGTTTGGCCGGTTTGCTCCGCAGAACTCATTCCGGTTCTGCCTTCCTGGGCCCGCCTTGCCACCTCCTGGGTAAGGCTGTCTTTAATTCCAGTGCACTGTTCCTGCAGCTTTGCAGCGACTTGCTGTTTTTCTGCCGGAGAACGTGTCGGATCTCTTACGAGATCTTCCATCAGTTTACTGATACCATCAAGACCTCTGTTTGTCTCATTCACAAGGTCCTGAATACGGGTTACAGACCGGTTTGGCGTGCTGTCTTGAGAAGGAACACATCTTCCAGGTTCTTGGCAGCGGGCAGGCGTTTGCTGCTGCCTGAAGCTTGAAATTTCTTCGCACGGAAGGATGGCTGTTGAAAGTCCTGGCTGGCCGGGCGCAGGCTGTGTTGCTCCGCCGGTTGGGGGTGCAGGCTGCTCCAATCCCAATTCAAGTGCGCGAGTAAGGGGCTCGCTTAAATTAACCCCTTCTTTCGTCGTCGCATCGACCGTTCCCTTCTTTAAACCTTCGATCATGGCCCTTGCCTGTTCCGGATTTCGCCGGGCAAATTCAGCCGCATTTTGTAAAAATTCAGCAACACTAACTGGTTTTCCGCCGACTCCCGCAATTTGCGCTCCCTGGGGGGTTCTTCGAACTGAATGTTTTGCCCCCCATGCCAGAAAAAGAGCAAACGCTGCATCGAAAGCAGCTGTTCCACCGTGTCCCTGCTTCAATTCAATTAATGCCGATTGCGTCCCTTCATATACTCCCCACACACACAAGCCTACCGCAAGCGGCTTAAACATGGCGGCCGGCGCTAAATAGGCACCCATCATGCCGCTTTGCCACATTTCTTCGAACGAATACTCTGTCCTGCATCCATCCACATAGATTTGAATCGACTGCCGCGCCACGGATACTGCAGTTCCAATAACCATACCAGCTAACACCAGTTTGGGCGCAATGACCGCTGCTGCTACACCCACAATAGGAAGCAGCACAATATCGCGCTGAATTCCTTCAATCATTGTTCTTTCTTTTTTGCTCAGGCCGTTATGAATTCTTTTCATCTGATCAATAATGTCTTTATTTACACAGAGCCCCTCAAGCCGCTTAATACACGCACGCATGGCTTGATTTTGGAACTCAAGCATTCTTTCATAGACAACATGTTCCGGCCCAACTTCCTGCCAATCCGAAAGCCAATCCTGCGGTTCATAACCAATCCACTGCCAAAATTGACCGTGCATTCCGTCCCAGTACCTCTGAAAGGCCCCTGTCACTCCCTCTCTTGACTGAAGATAAGCCGCAAAAGTCTTTGCCGCGTCATTGCACCCCTGCATTGCGCGATTAACATTTTGAATATGTGTCTCAAGCGGAATTGCCGAACTTTGATTAGGGGTGCTCGGATGCGGCGGCCTGAAAACCTGATGATCCACAACCGCGCAAGCATTATCCCCTGTGGCTCCGGGCTGTAAACGTAAAAGCCTTTCCGACAAACCCGGATGCAAAGAATCTAACGCTTCTCGCAAGGCTCTTGCCTCCGGACTATCTCCACGAAGCTTGGATAAGTCAATCCTCTCGATTCGTGTTCCATCAGGAGTTATATGGGGATTTGGCAGTGTCAACTTTCCCGTTTGCGGATCAATCGTAATGCCGTTTCGCTCAAGGGTTTCTCGGGCTTGCTTTAACTTTTCCTGCATGGCCCTGAATTCCGCTTCCGGCATGGTGGGGACCCGCCCCGTATAGTTAGGCGGGAGATAAGCTACGCCTTCGAAGACAATGGCATTCCGCCGATTGGGGTTAAGCAGCTCGCCATAACCTAGCTTCTCGAACAATCTGCGGGCATGCATGTTGTTCGAATTAAAGCCTCCTTGCACTTTATTAAAATTCCATTCTCCCATTCTCATGAGGTGTCCAAAGACATCCGGGGGAATTTGTCCGTCAGCCACTTTTTTCTCAAGCATAGTGATGAATTCCTGCTTCTCACGGGGGCTCATACGGTTCAGCAATTCCCGGAGTTTAGCAGGGTCATTCAACGCACCCATAAATTGATCGTACCTGTCCTTACGCTCATTAAGATTCGCTTCAATGTCATTCACCATTTTTTCTGCCTCATCAATGGCCCTCTGCTGTTGTTCCATTTTTTCTCGTTCACTGGGAAGCTGGATAAGCCCCCTTGCTCTTTTTTCTTCCATTTTTTTTCTCTCGTCTTCAAGTTTCTTTTTTTCATCTTCAATCCATTTCTTGAGATAATCCTGATAATCAATAAGCTCCCGTGTGGTTAAGGTTTTCAAATAATCAGACATACTTATTTTTACGTCTCGGGGAGGAAGGCGACTGGGATTAAATTGATTGTACTGGGCAAAAGGATTTTGGGAGGTTCTCATTCGATACGCAAGCTCCTGAAAGGGATCCGAAGGCGGTGGGGCGGCGGCCGGCGAAGTGCAATAAGAGAGTCTCACACGATTACAGCACGGCGGCCTGAATGTCCCCTCCCATGTCCGGGGATCATTGCATGTTTGATTTAGGCTGCTGCTCCCGGCAGTAAAACCTTCCAGGCGGTAACCGCCAGCGCCATCCGGGACAACCCGAAGGATTCTCAGATTTTCCTGGCTGCTGTCGGATTGAGATGAAGAAGAGGGTGGCACGGGATCACCATAGGATACGTTTGCCGGCAGAGCAGAAAGTGTTAGCAGCAGGCTCAAAATAACTGCGGTTGCTTTATCTCTTCTAAATCTGATCATAACGCACGTTCCTCGCAAGGACATTCAATAAGCTTTAGCGTTCCCGCCGCACATGCCGAACATTCGCAATTCACGCTTAAATACGCTCCGCATTTTCCAAGGCTGTCTTCCAAAGGCTGGCGAGCTGCGGCTAAATCGCAAACACGCACTGGGTCCAAAGGAATCGGCTCTCCCACCTGAAAGGGGCTGACTAATGTAATTATATCCTCCGGCTTTATGACTTTATGGTAAATCGGGTCATAACCTCTCTTCCTTGTGAGTGCGGCCATGCACATGACAGGTTTGCACTGGTTATTTTCGCAACATTTTCCAGCAGGGCAATCACTGGTTGCAATGCACTCTTTGTACTCATATTTTTGGTAGTAGGGGCAAGATACAAGCTGAGGGTATTTTCGGCATTGATAAGAACACAGCGCAACGGGCGGCTCTTTCGGGCATTGATAAGGACACATCGCAACGGGCGGATTTTTCGGGCAGTGCTTCCGGCATTGCTTATACCCCGGCCACTCGGTCTTAATACTCACATTACGGTCATACCCATCATACCGGTACGGCTCAATATCACAATGAAGCTTGGCCTTGAAACTCGGGCAACTCGCCTTATCCCCCGTAGACCCCATGGCAGGGATCAAGGACCCATTAACAGAGTACGAATATTTTGAATAAATTATCCCGCTTCCCACATTCGGGATCACTTGCGCCGGACAACGATACACACACCCCTTATACGGGCTTTGCGTTAGCTTGATGTTTCCCTCATAAACGATAATCTGATTAATCGACCGCCCCACCTCCCGCTCATTGATACACTGCTGCTTGTATTGGCAAAACACAGGACAAAAACGCTCCGCCGGCCCTCCCTCCAGCTCCAAATACCCCGAAACGTATCTGGGCCTCGGATCCACATGAATGATCGTCGCCCGTTCCGTCACTTTCTGTTCAACACGCCCATCAGGATGCGTAATGCTTAATCCCAATTTCCACTCACTTACCTCCACCGGATTCGTTTGATTTGTCGGATATAAATCGCTTTCCATCTTGTATGAAAATGTCTGGTCATATTCCACCCGGCTGAATTCAGCAGGATCATGCGGCGTCAATTGAGCCCCCCGCGCCTCCACCACATCCACACGCCCTTGCACCGTCCTGCATTGATCACTATCCGCAGGGTTCGATTCCAACGTGGCAAACACCGTCTCTCCTCCCACTCCCGTCGCGGATTCGAAACACCGGGACGGTACCCATAGCGTATACTCACACATCCCGCCAGAAACCGATTGCAACGCGCCAGACTCATTCTTCTTTTGCTCATTAGCAACTAACTCGCTGAGTTCTTCCTTCAGCGTTTTTGCATCCTCACACGCGATTTTCTGGTTTTGATATTCCGATACCGAATGAGTCAGTGTGGAATAATGCGTCTTCGCATCCTGGCAGGGGTTTTGATCGTCTGGGGGTGTAACTTCTTCAGCCGCCGTTGCTTCTTTCCCGGAGAATCCGGGCGAGGGCACCAGCAGGGTAACAATTAAAGTTATGGCAATAACTTTATTCAAACATGAACGCATTACACGCTTCCCTTGTACATGAGAAGTTCACACTCCTCTGTGAATCACGGCCCATAGCACCCCAAAAGCTTATATAAAGTGCTACAGAAATTATGCCCTCAGAATGTATTTTTTTCTAGTACTTGCTATATTTTGCTATAAATTGATTGTTATAGAAAATGTAATTAAGCGGATTTGAGGAGGTACTGTGCGGCGCGGAGGAGGTTGAGGATGGATTGGGCTTGGCTGGAATTGAAGGTAAGTCGAACGCTATCCCCCTCCTGCCTGGCGTCAAGCTCAGGGGCGTTTTCCTGAATTTCCTTAATCAATTCAGCCTGGGTTAAAGAGGCATAGGGCAAAGCAAAAAGAAGATGCGCACGGAACAAATCTTCCGCGGAAAAACCCTGGAGCGACTTCTCAACAAACTGTTTCGCAACAGGAATGGCAAATTCTCCGAACATGGTCTCTGGACCGACCACTAATGAAGATTCACTCAGCACAGCAGGCGTCACCTTTCCGGCATTGAGTTCCGCAACCCGCGGAAAAAATCTTTTCGCCCACTTCTGATTTTGTCGGCCGTCAAGTCCTGAGGTATTCCCGGAATACAAGGCCTTTAAAACGGTATCGGCTTCCCCTTCAAAGACAAAGATACGCTGGTCAAACCGTTCATAAATTCCTTCCAAAAATCCATTTGAAACCTTCCCGGGGTAAGTGAATACCAACACTTTACCGGAATGATTCTTCAAAATCGGCTGAAACTCCTTTAGCGCCTGAAGAAACCTTTTTTTACTCAGCCCTTTTGGAACCGCAATCGACGTTACTCCAAAACGATTATCTTTTGCCTGGAAGAGCTTTTCCAACAACAACCCATTAAAAGACACCACGCTTTGGCGATTAACCTGTTCAAGCTTCTCAGAAGTGAGCTGCCGGGTAAGCCGCCTACGACCTAGTTCCGAAAGCAAGCGGCGAAATACAATCCTGTAGTGCTGATCAAAATCCGAATCCTCTCTTTCAATGAATTCGTCCGTAATCCTCCGAACCACTTTTAACTTTTGAGACAGATGCACCGTCCGGGCTAGGAATCGCAATTCAGAACGCTTCGGCGGCTTCATATCTGTCCGTGTTATATCAGAGCCCCTGAGAGGTTTCATATCCGTGCGCGTTATATCAGATGATCTGTCGGGAGCGAGGGATTTCATCATTTCCGAAATCTTATCCGGTGTCATCTTTTTTGGTTCCGGCAAATGGGCTAAGGCAATCTGGCTTCTATCAAGGGCCTGCCCTGTCTTTTCAAGATAATAAACAGTTTCATCTCGATATCTTCTTGTATCAAGAAACGGATCAAAAAATTTTCCTGCTTCATCAAAGGCATCTAAAAATAGTTCTGAAAGCTCTAAATGAACCAAGCCCTCAGGAAACATTGAAAGTGAAAAGGAAGGGTTTACCAAAATGGCCTCAACCATAATGATAAACTCATCGCTGATCCCTTCACTTTTTTCTACAAATTCGCGGCCGCGAGTGGCAACAAAATCTATATCCGTAGGGCTTGTCGTTTCCCCGGAATGAAGCGCCATGGCCTCAACAGCTCTTAAGCGCGGGAGTATCTTTTGATTCCAAGGATTATCCGAAAAGGGAATATTGTCATACCAGTAAAACCAGGGAAACACGTGAGGATAGAGAACTTCTTCCAAAAGAAATCCTCCTTCATTCGTGTCCTGAAAAGAAAGCTGCATTTCGTAATGAAGCTTTTCTAAAGCCGGTTGATTTTCTAGAGGGCCTTGAAGTTGCTCAATTTGATAAGGATTGCGATAACGATTGTAAGATCTTAAAAAAGAAATGAAACGGCGTTCAAAAGCCCGGTAAGCTTGCGCCATGGCCAGCGCTTTCTCATCCATCCATGAAGGATTTTCTCCTGGGAAAAAAACCTGGTAGCTTTCCTGCAAACTTGCCAGCAGAAGCCCGAAATTAAGCAGCTGCGTCTCCCGAAGACGTTTATGAAGGTGCGGCCTAAAATTCATCGGCGTTAACGTTTCAGGTGTTTCAAGCGCACTTGAGGATAATTGAAAGAAATAGCTCAAATAGCCTCCCTGCTGTTTGGTAAAATGCCTTAAGATGGGGCCGTCATTTGGGTTACTAATTCTACCCGAATAAAAGAAGTTAGGACGCGTTAAATTCTCAAGATAGAGGAATATTTCAATAAACTTGCCTCGCTCAAACTGTGAAGGAAGAACACCCGTATCATAAGGAATATCCACCTGAAGAAGTTCCACACCAACACTTGTTTTATTTTGCAGCACCCAATTGGCAAGTTCGTTTATATCTGAAGATGGCATTCCCATTTCTTTTTTCCCATATCGGCCAAAAAGACGGACTTCAAGGGGAAGTAAGTTGACGAGCGACGCGGATGAAATTTTACCTTTTGTTTCTTTCAATATGCTGGAAAACCGCATGCTTTCGATTAACGCGTGTTCAATATCCCTTCGGTAAGGCCCTATGACTTCTTCGATTGTCTTACGATACGATTTGAGTAAATCAGGCGCAAGTGAAGGCCATAAAAGGGTTGAGAGGGTGCTAAGAGCTTCCTTCCGGACAGAGGAATCCTTATTTTTAAACAACTCTAAAACCAGCTTCAATTGGGTTTCATTTGCAGAAAAACCGGGGCGATGCAATATCGCTCGTTTGAGTTCTCGAAGCTGTTCTATTGTATTACGAACTTCTGAGCGGCGTAGACGTATAGGTAGAAATTGGAAATCAACTGAGGCCTTGAAAGATCCTGGCTTTCCCTCTGAAACTACAAGACCATATTGACGAGAAAAAAGTGTTCGGCTGTGATCAGCAAAACCGGATACATTGATTTTTAAATCCGAAAAAGCCTTAACGAGATGACGGCGGCGATACTCTGGATATTTCGGATGAGTCTGACGAACTAAGGTTGCATTCGATTGCACTGCCGCCAACACATTCGCAATCTGAGAAGTTTTAATTGGACTAAGAGACGATTCAAGCATTGCATTTAAATAAAAGTTCTCCTTGGGAATGTTTGTCATACGGGGCGTGATGAGGGCGTAAGAAAGGCCGCGAGACTGAAAATATTCTTTTATTCCCTCAGTATGAAATCCCCCGGTCACGAGGACAATCCTTTTCTTTGCTGATCTGTTCATGCCAACCGTTGCATTAGCTTGCATAATCATTTCTCTGGCATAGGCTCCTCGATAAAAATTCAATGCCCAATAAAAAAGCTGATCAAGTTCCCGATCATGAGGTACGTGCCTATCTTTCAACGTTTTTTCATACGGGAGGGAGAATATGCGCCTTATCAATGCGGATGGTTTTTTACGAGCAATGGGCCACGGTTCCTTTCGCAGATTTTCATAATCTGTCCGGCTCAATTCAAGCGACATAAGCTTTTTCAACAACTCGAAATCAGCTAACATTTTTACGATTCTTACCTCTTTGTCATTTTGAATCAATCTTGCAGTAATCTTTCCCTTCAAACGGCTGATCTCTTCAAAGACGCTGTCCTGTTTAATCTCACTTTGCAAAATAAGAAACTGAATGTGAAGCCTCAAATGCGGGTAGCGCCGGAAGGCGAAATTATCCGGCAAAACTTCAAAGAGATCCTCGAACGTTTTTCGGACCCGATCATCCGTAAAATTTCCAAGCTCTTCGCCCGTCCGGCCAGCGCGTGTCATAAGCGCCCTTTCGATACGGTCACGCAAGAAGGGCTTGATCTTCACAGAATTCAAATCTTTGAGAAATAGTCTTTTTTCTTTCTCCACGTTTTCCGCATTGAGCTTAACTTCAATCATTTTCAATCGAAACAGACGGGTCATCATAGGCCAATCTTTCTGGAAAAAAGAGAGCTCAAAATCAATGTTTAAACGCATTCTTGCTTCTTTCTTGAGAAAATCAAAAAAGGCATCGAAACTAGTTTTTCTCGTCTCATACATTTCTACACCCTCCAAAAAATCCTGCAGAGATGCATTCAGATAGAAAGCGCGGAGCCGATTAAGGAAAAGATGCATCGCATTGAGGAAAAAATTGATTTCTTCCTTTTTCCGCAGCACTTTCTGAAAAGCCTTTCGATTGTCACGATAAGCTTTAGCATCTTCAATTCCAAAGGCCTCTATTTTTTTGCCGACGCCCATTCTTTCAATTAAAAACAGTTCCGGCCCGCTTATTTCAGCTTTTTGCGCTAAATAGTCCGCCACTTTGAGATTTTGATCGGGGCGACGAGGAAAAAGATTGAAGAATTCGGGATCAAGCCTTCCTACCCCGCCTTCTAAAAGCAGCAGATCAAATCCATATTTTTCAGTCAAATAGTGGAGGATCGCCTGAATATTCTTCTCTACTTCATAGTTGCCGTGAGCACCCTGGATGTGAACAATCAAAGGCTGAGGCCTATCGGGCAAAGGCGCCTGAGCTTGAGGCTGATGGGTAAAATGCTCAATCGTTCCGAATTTATTGGGGATACTTAAGGTTAGGTTGGCCGTTGTGGCTGGCGAAGAAGAAACTGTCGCACTAAGGATTTGATCCTCAGCAAACAGCTTGGGTGACAAGCCTACAGAATTTGTGAGAAGGTAGAAAACAAATGTCAGGAATGAAGGGATTTTCATAGGGCTTGTTTTTGACTAAAGGAACTCCATTTTAATTCTTTTAAATGTGCCACTCTTACTTGGTAATGTCAATAGAACGAATCAACTCATCTAAAATGTTGCCGAAGCAAGGGGTGGGCTATCTTTTAGAAGCTGACAGCGTATGATTATTGTTTTTTAACAATGATTGTATTTGCTGGGTATTGTTATATTCGCCAATGTTACGGGTCGTATTTGCCTTATTAGAATTAATTACGGTGACTGAGATGGGGACAAGGGGCATAATGGCTGACTGGTACCTTCAGGAGGCACATGAACAGGGACTGAAGGTTCATCAAAACGATCATACCTGAACTCTTCCCCTTTTCCATCGATACCGGTCTTTTCCACAACTCGCGTCTGGCTTCTTTGAGGAGTGGGCGTTCTGACAGGAGGATCTTGCAAAGAAGGTGTTGTTGGCGCAATGCCGTGTGTTGGGTCAACAATCCTGATGCTTCCATCCGGCATGGTTATTTCAACCCACATATGTCCTGACGTCTGCCCATTCCTAGTCAACAGGCCTCTTCGAATAACCGCATTAACACCGGCTCTCTGAAGTGCCATTGCCAATGCAGGGGCCTGATGGCGGCAGACGGATCCACATTCAAGTGTCGGGCCTGCTTCCAAAACTCTACCGCGTTGCGGCGAATTATCCATACAGTCCCGGGTATTTTCTCTCATATGGTTAAAAATTTCACGTGCTCTACTTTCAAGCGCTCCAGGAGCTGCTAGATCCGGTGCCGCTTGCGTTGCTCTTTGTCTGGCACCGTTAATCAAGCCCGCAAGCTTGGGATCTGATCTTACGTCGAACAAAACCCATTCGGCATTTGCAGTAGGCCTTCCGCTCTCTCCTTGAATTGCAAATTGATCTGGAAGTCTCTGCTCAGTCCGGACGCTCCATTGATCAATAATTTGCTGGGGAGTCACTGAAGTTCTAGTTCGAGCTGCTTCACCGGAGGGTGGACAAAGAGCGCCATCGCGCACTTCGGATTTTATAGCAATTTCTCCCGGTGTTGCCTGCCCTGTGCCGCCAGGAGGTGCGCCGGACGGTTGCGCAGCACGCCGGGCTTCAATCTCACGTCTCAGATTATTTTCCCGCGCAACTGCGCTATCATAATCTTTCATGAGCTCCGAGATGTCTGCATTGCGGGGAGCTTTTCCAATCATCGTCTCAAGGTTCTCTCTATTTCCTGTAGCTTCCGCCAATTCCCTTTCAAGATCAGCAATGCTTTTTTCAGCAGGCCGTGCACCCGATTGCTGCGCTTGCCTCTGCTGGGCTTCCGCCTCTAACCTTGCTACTTTCGCCTCTTGTTCCCTTAAACCTCGTATAATTTCCTCACCCTTCGGCCCATTCCTTACAGCTTGCTCACCTCCAGCTTGTTGAATTGCTTGCCGCTGCGTATCCAAATCCCTTCTGGCTTGCGTAAGGGCATCGAGTTCTGCAACACCACCTCTTGCTGCTCCACCTGGAGGCGGTCCGGAGGGTGGCTGTTGGGGTTGAGGGGGGCGGCCGCGTCCTCCGAAGATATCCGAATCACTGCCTGGACCACCTTCCGCTGGAACTCCCGGTTCCCCTCCAATTTGTGGCGGCTTCGGTATTGCGGATCCCCATCTCTGTGTGTCTTCTTTCCATCGATTGGGAGCTTCGTCATCCGGAAAGGGGCTTCGTTCCCTGAGATACTTAAGGATTTGCTGCGCAATATCCATGGGGATTTCGTTAGGTCCGGGGACATAGTTTGGATCTTCGACAAGCATTTTATCCAAAGGCGGAACCGTACGGCCTTCTCCGGGGGCTCCAGATTCTCCGGCACGCTGAGGCGGCCTGGCTTGCATATCTCTCAAAATCCCACGGAGATGTTCATCCAGCTCACGAATTTCTGCTTCTGTAAGCTGGCCTTTTTCTTTCCTTAAGTTTTCAAGCTCCCGTACTCGCTGAATTCTTTGCTCGGACGTCATTCGGGGAGCGGGCGCACCCGGACGGCCAGTCACTGGCCTTCTGGCAGCTTCTGCCTCTAATAGATCCGCTAATCTTCTTAACTGTTCGGCTCTTGCACGAGCTTCCCATGATCCCGTTCTCCCTTCCAATCGCGCGGCATCTTCTCTTAAGATTCTTGCCCAGTCCCTCAAGGTTTCAGGGGATGCGGACTCAATGGCTTGCCGTACTCGATTAGCTCTCGCTTCAAACTGCGCCGCCTGAGCTTCCAGGGCTTCGGCTTGCTTGATTCTGACTTGCGCTTCCCCCTCATTTGGTACGCCACCTTTCTGTTTGAGCTTTTCAGCCTCCTGTCGTATTCTTTCGGCTGCTTCTCGAGCCATCCTGGCTTGCTGCTGGAGAGACTCTGGTGTGTCCGTCACCGGAGGACGAGGCCTGACTCTTCGGTCAGGCACAACACCCGGCCCCGCTGTTCCCTCTCCTCCGGGCACAGGGCCGGAGGGTCTTTGGACGGTTCGCTGAATGTTTCTGCACTGTCCCTGGAGTCTTGCCATTTCACCATTAATGATTTCCGCTAATTGAGGATTGTTTCTACCACTTTCAAGCCACATCTGTTGAAGCGCTCGTACCTGATCGTTAATGCTGGCCGCTGTTTGTTCTCCGGCGCGTTTAGCCTCTTCAAAAAGCAGGTTTGAGATTCGCTCTGAAAGCGCTCTTGAAAGGGCTTCGAGCTGGCCAGTTTGTCCTTTCAATTCTAAAATTCGATTTTGCATGGCTTGCGTTTGGCGGTCACCCCTGGCATTAGGCAGCTCGGCCTCAAGAACCGTCGTTTCCTTTCGAATATTTGCCAGCTTTTCGCGCAATTCTGCCAAAGCCTCCTCATAACGCTGTCGGCGCTGGACCTCGGGAAGCCCTTCGCGATTTTCCTCCAGTTCTCTCAGCCTTCGCCTTAAAGTTTCAACCTCGGGGGACATCTCCCCCGCAACGGCCCGTTGAGCAGCCTGTAGCATGCCTTGTTGAAACGCAAAATCCCTTATTTGATTAAGAACCGCATCTCTCTGCCGGATCAATTCCGGATCTCCAGGTTTTTTTTGAAGATCTTTTTGAATATCCTTAAGCCGCTGCTCAAGCCTTTCTTGTGCTCTTGCTAATTCCTCTGTCATTTGCTGAAATTTGGCCGGATCACGTACCGTAATTTGAGCATTCAGATTTTGCAACCCCAATTGCATCAAATCCCTTGCGGCTTCAATCCGCCCGATATTATCACGAAGCTGCCGACCGGCCGGTGTATCTCCCAAAGTATTTGCATGATCCTTTGCCGCCCTTATAACTCCGTCCAGCTCTGAGATCTTGCTCCCAAGCTCACTCCGGGCCTGCTCGAGTTCTCGCACGGAGGCCTGTCTGCCTCCACTGCGCATGTGACTCAGCCCCATCATGCCAAACATACCAGCATCATTCATGAGACTCGCGATGATTCGGGATCTATCTGACGGTGTTGCGTTTGGATTACGCATAATTTCGTAAAACTGGATCATATTGTTAGTGGCTCCGTATGACATGTGCGCAAAAATAGCGCCATGAATCAATCGTCCGATCACCGAACCCGTTCCGACAAATCCCAAGGCCAACATGAGCGGCGCACCTTCAGCAAGCTGCCCGGTTACATTCACACCAGTTCCAAAAATAAATGCTCCCGTTGACCCTTCCCGGACAATAATGTCGGCAAGGCCCAGACTGCTAGCATGAAGACTTATTTCAGCATCTGATATCTGTGCATTCCTTATAACGTCAAGACAATCCGTGTTTCCGCTATTTAACAACATTCTTTGAATCGTCTCTTCCCGATTTGCCGCGACAAATCTTCTAAGATCTTGATGAAACCTTGCTACAAGTTCAGGATGAGTATTCTGCAGACAGTTTGTAATATTTTCGTGCGTTAGAGGCCATCCCCGCACCACCTGTAATTCAACCATGCACCATTGAACATGATAATTCAGTTCAGCATTACTCCCAATCTCAGTTCCTGCAAAAAAATCCCACACGGATCCCCCCAGAAAAGCTCCCGCCGAACCAATGGCTGCACCGCCATGTCCCAGGGGGCGTGTAACAGGTGAAATATCAGGCGTCAGCGAATCCAGGGTCTCTTTTGCACGATCAACACCTGTAAGAAGTCCCGGAGCATGCTCCCCAATGAATTCACGTATCCTGGGAATTATTAAATACGGACCATCCTGATGATGTTCAGCCTCTACTACTTCCTCTCGTCTTTGGGGTTCGTACCTACCAGTGTTGGGATTGCGTATATAAGGCACTCGATATATATAGCGTGAATGCGTCTCTTGAATAATGCCCCAGGTGCCTGTTCGAATCTGCCTTTCGATCATGGTGCCGGAATTAAGACCGTATTCTCTCCAACGCGTCATAGTTCTGGTAGGCCTGTTTGTTGCTGGATCTACTGCCGGATATTCCACCACGAGGGCAGGTTCACTTTGATGAGATCCTGTTGCTGTTGAATTGCTAAACCGCGCCGTTAATACAGCTGGGGGAACAGATTGTCCCGCCTGTTGCGTCGTCCCCGGAAGATTGCTCACGGGGCGCCGTCTTGAGGTTGTTCCATCAGGATTACGGGTTATAACCCATTCAGGAAATTTGGGTTTAAGCAGTATGGTTCCATCATTGGCAACTTCGATATCCACGGATGTCATGTCGGGATTTTCCCTATGTAGCTGCTCAATCATGTTGGCAAGCTGTTGAATCGCTGCTTCTTTATCCTCAGCGTTAAACCTATTGTTAAGGGATGTTCCGTCAATGATGTTGCGGGCAAAAGTTTCTAATCGCTCTCTCCTATTCGCCTGGCTTCTAGCCAATTCTTTTTTCATCTCGTCAAGTCTGGCTTGCGCCGCCCTAATGTGTTCGGGACATGCTGCTAGGGCAACTGTTAACTGTTCGGCCTTGGCCTCTCGTTGCGCAGGTGTTAAATCGTAATGAAATGCCGGATTTCTCAGTCTTGCTCTTTCTATGGGTATCTCTCTACAATTGAATATGAAAGCCGCAAGCGCTCCCTCTAATCGACTTACTTCTTGTTCGGGCCTCATGGCTGAGGCGATATTACTGGTATCTGCACTCCATCCTATTCTCTCCACCACACCATTCGGCCCGATCCCCCGCATTTCATCCAGACGGGTATCTCCCTGCCTTTGATGATGGATTTCCGTACCATCAGGATACACTCTTCTTTGGATAATAAGTCTTCCGTCAGGCCCAACAATTCCACTTTCTGTGCTAGGACTCCTTGAATCCCTGGGATTATTGTATTGTCTGATAAATCTGCGGGGCTCGCCGGGAGCTGCAGGGGGACGATACGTTGTCCAGTAGCCATTGCCAGTTAACGCATTATAATTTGCATCATAGCTTCCGTTACAACTCATGAAGACATTTCTAAGGTTGTCCGCCAGGCCCAAATCTTGCACGCTGCCCCCCTGTCGGATAAACTCTGCCAGCTGAGCAGGAGTCCATTGTTTCCACGGAGTCCTAAGCACGTTTCTGATCCTGGCAACTCTTTGAAGTGCTTGAAATCGATAATCTCCAGGCGCATCAATTATAAACCCTGTCACCCCCCGAACCGTAACACGCCGAAGCCGGATTCTATCTCTGACCGATGGTATTTCCTCTTCAGGATAGCCCATCTCTCTGGCCAGTTGTGCAGGATCAAGGCCAACATCTGCGGGGTTGACTAAATCTCCATCCTTAGCCCCTTCCCCTGCACAGGCTTGTTGAAATCTCCTTTTGCGTTCTTCGGCCGCATGCCGCTGCGCTTCTTGCATTGCTTCCAACAAACTTCTTTGTCTTTCTGCCAGAGCTTCCCGAGCTTCCTGAACATAGCCTTCGAACTGACTCATTAAACTTGCGGCATTCTGACAACACCGGCACACCGCTGAAATTACACAGCAGAATGGTTGCACAATAGCGCTAATTAGCAATGGGACTGGAACCGGAAGCTTCTCGTACTTCTGGCACATGGAAACCGGTTCGTTTTTCTGGCATTGATAAGAACACAACGCAACAGGCGGCTCTTTCGGGCATTGATAAGAACACATCGCAACGGGCGGATTTTTCGGGCAGTACTTCCGGCATTGCTTATACCCCGGCCACTCGGTCTTAATACTCACATTCCGGTCATACCCAACATACCGGTACGGCTCAATATCACAATGAAGCTTGGCCTTGAAACTCGGGCAACTCGCCTTATCCCCCGTAGACCCCATGGCAGGGATCAAGGACCCATTAACAGAGTACGAATATTTTGAATAGATAATCCCGCTTCCCACATTCGGGATCACTTGCGCCGGACAACGATACACACACCCCTTATACGGGCTTTGCGTTAGCTTGATGTTTCCCTCATAAACGATAATCTGATTAATCGACCGCCCCACCTCCCGCTCATTGATACACTGCTGCTTGTATTGGCAAAACACAGGACAAAAACGCTCCGCCGGCCCTCCCTCCAGCTCCAAATACCCCGAAACGTATCTGGGCCTCGGATCCACATGAATGATCGTCGCCCGTTCCGTCACTTGTTGCTCAACCATCCCATTCGGATGCGTCACACTCAATCCCAACTTCCACTCACTTACCTCCACCGGATTCGTCTGATTTGTCGGATATAAATCGCTTTCCATCTTGTATGAAAATGTCTGGTCATATTCCACCCGGCTGAATTCAGCAGGATCATGCGGCGTCATTTGAGCCCCACGCGCCTCCACCACATCCACACGCCCCTGCACCGTCCTGCATTGATCACTATCCGCAGGATTCGACTCCAACGTGGCAAACACCGTCTCTCCTCCTACTCCCGTCGCGGATTCGAAACACCGGGACGGTACCCATAGCGTATACTCACACATCCCGCCAGCAACCGATTGCGATGCGCCAGGCTCATTCTTCTTTTGCTCATTAGCAACTAACTCGCTGAGTTCTTCCTTCAGCTCTTTTGCATTCTCACACGCGATTTGCTGGTTTTGATATTCCGATACCGTTTGATATTGTTCAATGGCATTGACTAACTCGGTCTGAATATCTGTCGCTTTTTGGCAGGGGTTTTGATCATCTGGGGGTGTAGCTTCTTCAGCCGCCGTTGCTTCTTTCCCGGAGAATCCGGGCGAGGGCACCAGCAGGGTGACAATTAAAGTTATGGCAATAACTTTATTCAAACATGAACCCATTACACGCTTCCCTTGTACATGCGAATTGCATACTCCTCCTGCGCAATGTTGCCAAAAAGTTGATGAAAAGTGCTACTTAAAAAATGCCCTAGTTTTATCAAATTATCTAGAGAATGCTATATTTTGCTATGAATTGCACGTTTTGAAACACGCTCAGCATGGCGCTTTGTGGCCACATAGTCCCATAACTTTCTGCTTCTTCAAGAAAATAGCTACAATGAAAAGTCTTCACTAACCGCCGAATTTTCATGGTATACTTCAGCTGTGGAAATTCAAAGAATCAAAGAGTTAAACCTCTTAAACCACAGACTGCAAGACACACCAGTGGTAGGCATCCTGGGACCACGGCAATGCGGGAAAACCACGCTGGCTCACCAGTTTTCAAAAAAGCACCCCGTTGAAAAAATCCATTTTTTTGATCTGGAAAATCCTCGCGATATTGCACGGCTGGAAAACCCAATGCTTGCATTGGAGGAGCTATCCGGCTTTGTGATTATTGATGAAATTCAAAAACGGCCGAATCTTTTTCCTGTTCTTCGGGTCCTTGTCGATAAGCAAGCATCGACAAAATATCTCATCCTCGGCAGCGCTTCCCGAGACCTGATATCTCAAAGCTCTGAAACACTCGCGGGCAGAATCAGTTATCTGGAACTTGGCGGTTTTACATCCGACCTTCTTCCCGCTGAGGATTTAAGAAAACTGTGGGAACGGGGCGGGTTTCCGCCCTCTTTTTTAGCCCATGATTCAAAGTCATCCTTCCAATGGCGGCAGGATTTTATTTCAACTTTTCTTGAACGGGATATTCCCAACCTCGGAATTCGTATCCCATCGCATACTCTGCGCCGATTTTGGATGATGCTCGCTCATTATCACGGGCAAATATTCAACGCGTCAGAGATAGGCCGTAATTTTTCGGCTGCAGACTCCACAGTCAAACGATATCTTGATATCCTTTCGGGGACCTTTGTCCTCAGGCAGCTTCAACCTTGGTACTACAATACTAAGAAACGCCTGGTCAAAAGGCCTAAAATATATTTTCGGGATTCAGGCTTACTTCACGCTCTGCTTTCCATTGGCGACTATCAGGAATTGGAAATGCATCCTAAGCTTGGAGCTTCCTGGGAAGGTTTTGCTCTGGAGCAAGTCATTCAACATTTAAATTTAAGACAGGAGGATGTGTTCTTCTGGGCCGCGCATACCGGGGCAGAGCTAGATCTTGTTTTTTCGGCCAGAGGGAAGATGTGGGGGATTGAAGCAAAATATCGGGAAGCTCCCCATTTAACAAAATCGATGAAGGCCGCTTCAGAAGAGCTTTCTCTGGCCCATCTTTGGGTAATCTATCCCGGCAAAGGGAATGAGTATCCGCTCGATAAACGGATTACCGCAACTTCCATTAAAAATCTGTCGGCAATTACCTTACGCTGAGGTCTCACCCTTTTTTTAACTTGAAGTCGGGTTAAGCCGGCCCTGCTGGCGGAAAAGGTCAAATTTTTGATCCACGCGCTCTGAGCCGAGAGGATAAATCGAGTAAATTTCAAAAAGTCGGGGGTTTAATTCCAGGGTTTTTTTGTAATACTGCACGGCCATATTCTCATAGACCTGCATTTGAAAGGGATTCATTTCACTCAGGCTTGCCTCCATAAAAAAGATACTTGCGGTGAGTTCTCCCAGATAATAATCCGGCAGCGCCGCGCGCATCTCGCCAAACACCGCCTGCGCGCCTTTGATATCGCCCTTCGCCAGCAGCATTTGAGCTTTTTGGGAGTAAATTAAGTGATCCATTTTATCCCGCTTGAGGGCTTCATCCAGCGCCCAAATCGCTTTGTCAATATCCTGCCGGTTACCTGTCTTATGGTAGGACTCAAAAAAGTGAGACGAGAGTTGCTCCGGATACGCTGGATTGAAAGGATCAAGCCGCATTGAAAGCTTCAGGGCCTTTGGATCCCCTGGCGTTTCAGCAATAAAGTAAGCTGCTAATTTCACTGCGGCACACACGCCGCCTGCCGCGGCCAGTCCTAAAAAGAGAAAGAAAAAAATCTTTCGCGCTGTTTCCATCCCTGGAAATTCGTCCTCCGCAATTTCAATGGTTTGATCCCGGGTGCCGGAGGGCGCATTAAAACAGGAGCTTCCGATACCCAAAACCACAAAGGCTAACCAAAGAATGGGTTCCATATAAAAAGCCGGGTCCACTAAAGCATGCAGGCTGAGCGCCAAAAGCGAGGCAACAGACGCCAAAAGCATGTAAGAAACAAAATAGCTGTCAGTCTCGATTGATTTTTTTATGGCTTGTATCCCAAACGTCAGCAAGCCCCCAAGAAAAAGAAAAATTCCCAAGACTCCTGTTTCGGCCCAAAGCCACACAAAGTCATTAAAGCGCGAGGGCGGAAGCAAATCAAAAGGCGTCTGGCGCGTCAAAAGCCACCCCATTTGAAAATTACCAAGCCCCACCCCAAACCACCCCTTATCAAGCACCATTTGCCAGCCCGTCTGGATCGTCATCATCCGCATTCCCCGCATCTGCGCGGCATCCGACAATTCCCCTGAAACGGTTTGCACCTCCGTAAAAACGTCTTTTACTCCCAGATAAATGAAACCTAAAACGAGCGGAACAAGCACAAAACCAAAACGCGCCAGGGCCTCTTCCTTCTCAGGATGACTTAGAATAAAAAATGCGAAATAGAATAAAAAAGCCAGGCCAAAGGACAAAATCCCGGCCCGAGAGAATGAAAATAAAATCCCGGCCGCAAGGATGCAAAAAAAGCAAAGGTTCAGGAACATAAGATTGCCCATTTTCTGCGTGTGGTGCTTGTCACGGCGCTGGCGGTAAGCATAAAAAAATATCGACAGGGCGAAAAACGCTCCGGGGTACAAAAGCTTCACAAAAAAATTAGGCTGGATCATAAGCCCCACCCAAGGCCACAAATGCTGGACCCATTCCATGGAATTTTGCTCCCAAAAGCGCGCACGCGGAAACGCGGTCAGGGCCATGTAAAGAAGATAAATGGCGAGCATGAGGGTAAACACGATCAGTCCTTGGATAAAGATGATCCGGCGGGTGTGGCTGTGGCGGCTTAGGATATCAACAGTCAGGACATAAAAACCAACCGCCGTAATAAAACCGGTTATCCCCTCGAATCTCTCGTGCCAGGAGGCCACATGCGGAAAGAAATCGCCAAGCTGAAACCATTGTCCCGCGGCCTGAATCACAAGCCACACAAGAAACGCCGCAAACCAGAGGAACAGGCCCGGAATTCGATGGATATCCTTTTCGATCAAACGCACAAAACCCCAGAGAAGAACACCCGGGCAAATCAGCAGGGTAACAAGGCAGGAAGAAAAATACGAAATGGACGCAAAGGAAAGAAATACCAGAAGCACACAAAAAAAATAAAGGGAAGTTACGGTAATCTCAATTGGCCTGGCCATCTACCCCATCATCCTCGTGCAGAGGCGTAGGGATCATCAACCATATCATCCGGATTAATTGGCTCAGGCTCGGGCTCAGTTTTAGGCCAATTTCTTTTACCCTGATAACAGTCGGGTTTGTTAGGCGGTACAAATTTGGGGCATTCCGTTTTGGGGTCGTTTACAGCGCCTTTCATATCAACCTCTTCATTGTGCGCATCGACAAACAAATTCCATTTATCCACATAATCTCGTGCCGCTTGCTGTATATCTGCGGGAGTACATGCAGCGGGTTGTTGCTGATCATCTCCCGGGACGTCATCACCATCATCACCGGGATAGTCATCGCTACCGGGTGAATCATCACCGCCTGGTGTATCATCACCATCGTCACCAGGATAGTCATCGCTGCCTGGCGAATCATCACTACCTGTTCCATCGTCATCTGCAGGTGTGTCTGTGTCATCACCACCTGACCCATGATCATCTGCAGGTGTGTCATCGCCACCTGGGGTATCATCGCCATCATCACCAGGATAATCCTCGCCGCCTGATCCGGTATCAGTCGCAGCATTCGTCGCAGCTGCTGTTGCAGCCTGTGTCGCGGCCGTTGTCGCCGCATTAGTTGCAGCTGTACTCGGACTCGGGGAAGTGCTACCAATTGTCATTGTCCCTGTGGTAGCAGCGCCCGCACCTGCGAGACCACTTGTTAATATATTTTTGATTTCGTTTGAGTCTAAAATTGTATTTGCTAAATTCGTTCCTGTCCCGCCCCCACTACCGGCCGGCAAAAACATAAGATCTGATGTGCCGCCTGCCGTCCCACCCTGCCCCAAAAGACGACGAGTTAGTGATTCTATTTCCTGTCGGATTGCCTGCGCCTCTTCGCTTTCACCTTGTCCCGTACTTTCTAGTTCCTGAAGCCGCCTTTCCAACTCTCCTATCTGCCGCGTGGTTTCTTTAGTGTCGGTTTGCTCAGTCCCATCTTGAAATCCAGGTACAGCGCTGTTGCCAGCACTTGGAGCCAAACCCAAGGGCTGAGGTGTGCCACCTTTGCCCGGAATTTGTATACCGCTGGGATCAAAACCAGAGCCCGCATTTGAAGCTAAGTTCTGGGGTTGAAATGAGCTGCCCCCGCCTGAAGGTGCAAATGCATTAGTGGGTTGAAATGAGGTGCCGCCTCCTGAAGGCGCAAACGCATTGGTGGGACTTCCACCTCCTTGAGGCTGCCCAAAACCAGGCAGGGGAGAACCGTCCTTTGCTTGCGGCATTTGTGGAGGGGGCAACGCACCCTTGGCTAGTTGCTGGTCTAAATACTGCTGGGCGCGATCCGCTTCTTCATTTTTTCCCTGCTCACGCAATCTCTCAATGTTATCCACAATGGACCGGGTCATTGCCTCTTGTGAATCATCGAGTCTTTTTAGCGATCCGAAAACTTCGTGTGGGTTAGTCATCACAAATAAAAATAAAACGACTGACACTACGCCAGCTCTTACTGCCCATCTGCTGTTTTTATTGCTTACGCGTGTTTTCATATTTTCTAATTTGAAGCCTACATGACCCTTTTGTTTTTTTCAAGGGAGCAACAGAATTTATTTTTCAATAACGCTTAAACAATCCATTTTTTCTGCATACTTGGACTTATTTAATCTCGTTAAGAAGATTAATTACAGACAAAAATTACATTTGCTGTTAAATAGACATCCCAGGAAAACATGCTCTCATGTCGATAGATACCCGTTCGCTCACTGCTTTCCGTATTGGTATTGGATTTATCCTTTTGTGGGATCTTGCGATTAGGGTGGCTGATCTAAGCGTTTTCTATAGTGACGCAGGAGTTCTTCCGCGAAGCGTCTATTTTGTTTCATTTGTACGCCCGTTCTCCTTGCATTTCATCAGCGGCGATGCCTGGATCCCAGGCATTTCTTTTTATGGCTGCGGCCTTTTTTGCTCTTTTATTGATCTTAGGCTTCCATACACGATTGACGGTTTTTATGTCGTGGGTTCTTCTGGTCTCCCTGCACAATCGCAACCCCATGATTCTTCAAGGCGGAGATACATTTCTTCGAGGCCTTCTTTTCTGGTCGCTTTTTGTTCCGCTGGAAGCAGGGTACTCCATAGACAATCGTCTGAGAGACGCTCTTTCCCTGCGCGGGACCTCGGCACCTCGCCAAATTCTGAATCCAGGAACTTTTGCACTGTGTGCACAAATTATAATGATGTACTGGGTAACAGCTGCCTATAAATCAGGCGTTGAATGGCATTCGGAGGGAACAGCCCTTTTCTATGCGCTGAGCAATGAGGAAATCGCCCTCCCTGCGGCAAAGATCCTTACTGGTTTTCCACATATTCTCAGATATCTTACGCACTTTGTTTATGGCCTGGAGATTCTGGGTCCATTACTCCTGGTCAGCCCTATTGCTCCAGGGCCAATCCGTACACTCGGAGTGCTTCTTTTAATTTCATTTCACTTAGGGATTGCCATTTTAATGAAACTCGGGCTTTTCCCTTTCATTGACATTGCCTCACTCTTACTTTTTCTCCCATCGTGGTTTTGGGACAGAGTGCCGGCGAAAATTAAAAGCAACTGTTCGGCTATGGTGCGAACTCCACTCGATGCTCTGACACGCCATCTGCCGCCTGTCCTCCATCCCGCAAGGCCCTATCCGCCCAAACCTTTTTATCCTTTTATCTTGTTCGCGCTAATCTATGTTTTCGCCTATAATCTCAGCACACTGCAGATTATTTCGTTTCCTAAATCACTCAAACCGATTGGTAACTTTTTATCCATCCATCAGCGCTGGAAAATGTTCAGCCGTTCCCCTGCAAAGATTTATCACTGGTTTGCCATCACCGCCACGCAAAACAACAACATCACAATTGATCTCATGAGAAACGGGGAAAAACTGAATTGGGCACCACCGCCTTCGGTTGCATCGTCATTTAAGAATTATCGGTGGAGAAAGTACCTGGACTACTTGATGAAATTCAGATCAAAGAAAAAACTCTCCATAGCACTGGCAACATTTTTGTGCAAGGAATGGAATCACGCACATAGCGCCTCGCCTTCCAAGCAAATTAGCAATATAAGGATCTATGCAACCGCTCAACCAATCCTCTTGGCCAATAAGCCTGTAAACAAGGCAAAAAGATACCTGTTGACCAGTCACTCGTGCAATAAAAAAGCAAGACGAACAAAAGCAGGGCAATAATTTTTTACTATAATTAGCAGTGTGGAGGGAATTCCCGCCAAGCTGCATGGACGGACCCGCTGACGCCGTCGTAGCGGCCGCTCTAGCTTGATTATCATTGAGTGCCCGTTTGACAGCTCCCTTTGTACAGATCCCGGAACGAAGTTCAGCGGGAAAGTCACAGGCAAAAGCCCTCATCTCACGGGGCGGGGTTAAGTAGCCAAACCGGGACTTCCTTCATTTCTAAAATCAGTGCGAAAGATTGCGAGGCTTGCGCCCATGACAATGTAAAGAAGCGCGGCGACGGGAAAGCGGGCGAGAAAGTGATGCACCGAACCGTGAATCAAAAGGGACAGGACAAGACAAAAGAGCGCAAGCCCCATGACAAATTTAAAATGGCTTTGTGTTTGAATGAGGTTTTTGGTCGTCAGCAAAATATAGGACAAAAGAAACAGCAAATAAATGTAGGCCCCCAGCCCTTCTTCGGCCAGCGTTTGCAAGTAATGGGACATTGCCTGAAACATGGCCAGGGGATAAGCTGACGGCTTGGCATATTGCCAACCCAACGCGCTAAACCCGTTTGTCCCTACCCCCCAAAGAGCGTGATCCCCATAAATAGAAAGCGCTACACGCGCCGCTTCACGATTTGTGGCTAAACTGGATGGCTTTGAAGCATCCAGATCCACAGCCACGGTTTGCACTTCCAGCCAGGATTTCTGAAGATTGCCCGCCCAAAAAAGAAATGCTAAAACCAGGAATGCCGCCAAAATGCTAAATTTTAGCCTTCCCCAGGAAGGAAATTTAAGTAGGCTCGCAGCAAAACACAGGAATAACCCCAGGGCCACAGAAACCGTTGTGCCGCGTGCAAGCAATAAAATAATGGCGGATGCAATCGTAAAAACAACGCATCCAGCGAGGATACAAAGCGGCCAAAGTTTATTATCTTCAGACTCAATGCTTTTGTGTTCCGCTTCGCGTTTATTTCTGCGAATCAATTCAGACGTATACAAGGCTAAACCGAGCGCCGAAAAAAGGCCAAAGGCCATCACATCCCCCAGCCAATTGACATGAACGGCTCGGGTTAGAACGAATTGAGAAACAAAATCATGAAAATAAAAAAAAGGCGGGAAAAAACTATATTCCCCCGCCGCGTCAATATATTTGGGGCGAAACGTTTGGTGAATCAAAACCGGAGGGATCACGGTCATCGCCAAGAGCATACCGGAAGCGGCCAGGGTGATTAAAAGATGATAAACGCGCTCACGGGTCGAAAAAAAGACCAGGCTCACCGTGAAGAGCGCAAAATAACCGCCCCAGATAGCCGGTGCACGCACAAAACGCCTAAGGAATTCCACTTCATCGTCAGGTACATGCCCCCTATAAAGAGAAGCATAAGCCCAAACGCCGCGCAGCATGACAAAACTTAAGAAACATAGAAATAGAATAAAGGGCAGATTGCTGAATGCGGCAGGCAGCATCCGTTCACGGTAAAAGGCAATAAACAAACACACCAAAATAAACCCTAACCATAACCGGGAAATATAAAGCCCGGGAGTATCCGCTCCGCCTGTTAAAAAGAGGGAAACGATAAAGAGATAAAATAAAACTCTGAATATAAAGCCCAAAATCTTCATGCTGATTCCAGCCAGTCTAAAATGGTTTTGCTCCACTCCAGACGCTGTTCATGACCTGCGTCGGAATAATAAAAGGTTTCGGCCCGGACTCCTCTTTCCTTCAAAGAAAGGACCGATTTTTCAACCTCTTCCCAGAGAAATTGTTGATCTTTTTTACCGTGCACAAACAGAAAGGGCGGATATTCCAAGTCTTTTAATTCAGGCGCGTCCGCGGGAAATGCAGGGGCGCCAATGAACACCGCGGCTTTCCACACTGCAGGATCCTTCACGACAAGCATCTGGCTGATAAACCCTCCGGCCGACATACCTGCAATATAGATTTTACTTTGATCCACGGGGTAATGTTTTATGACTTCCTCAAGCAATAATGGGATGTCTTCCAAAGTAAACTTTTGATTTTCATAGCTTGGGGCCAAAATCATCCAATGCTTTTTTTTAGCCTCAGTTTTCCATAAATTTAAATAGACCGGCCCGCTTCCTCCGCGGCCGTGTAAGACCAAAAGCAGCGGAAAACGATATCTCTCGGGGGCGCTTGGCCATTGAAGTAAGGCATAGTTTAGGGAATACCGGATTGGGATTCCTTTCGTATCACGCTCAAGCGTAAGTGTCTTTTCTAAAACACGCGCTTCTGCACTAAAGGCTTGCGGAGGATGTTGATTATGAAAAGAAGAACAACCGGGAATGAGGGACACTAGGAGCGGCGCGAATAGCAGGTATGCGTGTCTGACGCCTTTTCTCTTAAAATAAATCATTTAAGGCAGCCCCTTGTCACTTACAGTTCCCCGGGACGATCATTTTTAGCTTACTGTAGTACTTTAAGGAAGGGGCAGCACGACACAGCCGCTTTTTATTCAATCCTTGTCTTACAGTCCCGATCATTTTTGCGCAGCTAAAAATTATCGGGGTGGAGGGAATTGAACCCCCGGCATCTTGCTCCCAAAGCAAGCGCTCTAGCCAGGCTGAGCTACACCCCGAAGAATTGTGAGTTTAAAAGATGGAGCGCTCTTTGTAAATACTCAAGATCAGACCTAAGCCAATGCAGGTGGCCACAAAGGAGGAACCGCCGTAGCTAATAAGAGGCAGCGTAAGCCCTGTGATCGGCATCAAGCCAAAGCTCATCCCGATATTAATGAAGACCTGCGCAAAAAACACAGAGAGGATTCCCCCCACCAGCAGTTTGGCTTTCACGTCCGTCGTTTTTTCCATCACTTGAAAAGCCGCGTGAAACAAAAACCCGTAGAGGGCAAGCAGCAGAAGGCTTCCGGCAAATCCCCATTCTTCACCAATCACGCAAAAGATAAAATCCGTGTGATGCTCGGGCACAAACTGAAGCTGTGTCTGAGTGCCCGCCAAATAGCCTTTTCCAAGCAGGCCTCCTGAGCCCACCGCAATCCGGGACTGCACCGCCGTGTAGCCCGCTCCAAGCGGATCAAGATTGGGATTAAGAAACACAAGGATTCGCTTCTTCTGGTATTCTTTCAGAAAAGTCCACAGGAAAGGCGCGCCCACTAATCCCAGGAGAGTGGTGGCGATCAAATAGCGATAACGGATCCCCCACAGAAAAAGAAGCGCCCCAATCATCGCCACAAACAGGAGAGAAGTTCCAAGGTCCGGCTGTTTGATAATCAAAATGAAGGGTAAAAAGACGATGCCGGCGGCCGTCACCACCGTACGGAATTCTTTTTCCCAGCTGTGATGACTTCCTAGAAAATTAGCCAGCGCCATCACGGTTGCCAGCTTAGCGAATTCTGACGGTTGAAGCGCAAAGGCTCCGAGGTGAATCCAGCGCTGAGCCCCAAGGCGCATGTCCCCCGCCACCATCACCCAAACAAGCAGCGCCAGGCCTATCCCGTAAAGCAGGTAGGATGTGCCAAGAAAGGTCCGGTAACCGATTCTCGCCACAACAAAAAAAGCCACAAATCCCGCCACCGCCCAAATCAATTGCTTGGCGGCAAAGTTTTCTGCACTGTAATGGGCGGCGCTATGCACAAAAAGCACTCCCACACTGACAAGCCCCAGCATCGAAAAAATAAGCGGCCAATAAATATCTTTAACCCACTTTGGGAGCATTCGGCTGCCTCCAGATTTGAATCATTTCTTTAACTACATGCGCCGCGGTAATACCTCCGGGACCGCCGTGCTCTACAAACACGACAAAAGCAATCTCCGGCTTTTCATAAGGAAAAAAACCCGTCATCCAGCTGTGGGGATCCTCCGGCGGGGATTGTGCGGTCCCGGTTTTAGCCGCCATCTTGCCAAGATCCACGCGGGCAAGCTGGCCGGTCCCGTATTCGGATTCCACGACTTTCAGCATAGCCCGTTTAATCACTTTCAGGTTCTCTTCTTTGATGGCAATTTGGGGAACCGTGTTGGCTTTTTCGGGATCTTGCACCAGAAGGGTTGGTTCCACTTTTCTGCCCTCTTTGGCAATCATCGCCGTGAGACGCAAAATCTGTAAAGGGGACACGAGCAAATACCCCTGTCCAATCGCAAAACTCAAGGTTTCCCCGTGATACCATTGCTCATGCAGTTTTTCCTTTTTCCAATCAGACGTGGGCACAAGCCCTGAAACAAGGTGCGTGGTCTCAATCTGAAGCGACTTCCCCAACCCCATTTCCCTCGCGTAGCGCGCAATTTCATCCGGGGACAAGCGGCTGCCCAGGTTGTAAAAATAAACATTACAGGATCGTTCAATCGCCTGATAAAGATCAAGGCTTCCGTGACCTTCTTTTTGCCAGCAATGAAACGGTCGCGCCCCTGCGCCCAAGCGAAAAATGCCGGGGCAAAAGAACCGGGTATTAGGCGTGATTTTACCCAGCTCAAGGGCTGCCAGAGCCGTGACCACTTTAAACACCGATCCCGGAGGATACGTTGAGCTGACACCGCGGTCAATCATCGGCGCCACGGGATCTTTCAAAAGCCGCATGCGCTCTTTGCCTTGAGCCGGCGAGACAAAGACATTAGGATCAAATGCCGGAGAACTGGCCATCGCAAGCAATCCGTCCGTTGAAAGATCAAGGATGGCAACCGATGCGGTTTTCCCTTTAACCAGCTCCATAATTTTATTTTGCAGTTCCAAATCCACCGTGAGCGTCAAATCTTTTCCCGGCTCAGGCAATTTTTCCGAAAGCTTCCGGATTAACTCCCCCCGGGCATCGACTTCAATCTGGCGCCCGCCCCGCCAGCCGCGCAATTCCGAATCAAATATTTTTTCAATCCCCGCGCGGCCGATAAGTGACGACATGCCGAACCTTTCGCGGTCAAGCCTGCGGTATTCATCGTCGTTAATTTTTCCGATATAGCCGATCAAATGGGAAGCCGTTTCCTTATAGGGGTAGTAGCGGATACTGGACATCTGGATTGAAACCCCCGGAAGTTCAGGGCGGTGCTCTTCCATCCGGAAAACCAGTTCAAGCGGAATATCTTCTTTGATGACCGCAGGGGTAAAAGGGTATTCCCTGGAGGCACTCATGTTGCGGCGGATTTGCTTTTCCGGAATACCCAGCAGTTTTGCGAGACGGCTAAAAATTTCCGGAGTCACGTCTTCCGGCGTTGCCACCACATCATAGGAAGGCCGATTCGTGGCCGCAAGGTTACCTTTGCGGTCAAAGACCTGCCCGCGCGGGGCCTCAAGAGGAATCAAACGGATCCGGTTTTTTTCACTGAGCTCGCGGTAATAACGTCCCGTTAAAACCTGGGTGCGGAAAAGGCCCGCGCCTAAAAGAGCAAGCCCTGAAAAAAGCAAAAGTCGAAAAATATTATGCCGCATGGTTATTTAAAAAGCTCGTACTGTTTGACCGGTAACCGGTCCTGAAACCACCAGGCCGTCAAATAAAAAAATACCGGCAGAAGAGCGCAGGTGTAGATTGCCGTGCCGAGCCCAATCCCCAAACTATTCCAAAAAAAATGAGAGCCTCCAGCCACGGAATACGACAAAGTGAAATTAACAACTTGGATCATAAGGATAAACACGAATGAAATAAAAAATCGGAAGAAGAGGGCTGTGCGCTCAATTTTTTGAATCACCAGTTCAAGCAGGACAGCGGCCGTCACACAAGAAAAGGTTTCAACGCCAAAATGCTGCGAGTTGGCCAGGTCGCGCGACAATCCCACGGCAAGCGCCACAGGAATGGTTTTTTTCATCCCCCATTGAAAGGTCGCGTAAAGAATCATCAAATAACCCAGGGCCGGCTTGAGAAAGCCGATACGAAAGAAAGGGGCAATGGCGAGATCCAGGATCAGAAGGATGAGCAAATAAACAATTACTCGGCCCGAGAGAATGCGAGGCATAACACTTCCTCTAATTTTGAAAAATTCACAAAGGGCCGGATTTGAGCCGAAAGGTGCAAACCTCCCGCGTCTTTGGCCACACTTTCAATTTTTCCCACCGCAAGCCCTTTGGGAAACATGCCCCCTGAGCCTGAAGTGAGTACCGTTTCTTCGACATTCACCACCAGATTAAGGTCAAGGTAAGTCATCTTAAGATCCTGCGTTCCATTCCCTGCCGCAACGCCCTGGCCGCGGGTTTGATCCGTTAGCACACTCACCCTTGAATCGGGATCAATCAAAAGAATGGCCCTTGAGGTGGAATGCCCTGCTTCAAAAATCCTGCCCACGAGGCCCTCCGGGACAATCACAATCATGTCTTTTTTAATCCCTTGAGCTTTTCCCTTGTCGAGCACAAGGGTTCTTCGCCAGGGCGACAAATCCGAGCCAATGACGCGCGCGGCAATGGTCCTCCCCGAAACCTCCGATCTAAAATCGAGAAGCTTTTTCAAACGTGCATTTTCCTTCTTGGTTTCGTCCAATTGAATCAGCTGGGACTGAAGCTCCGCCACCTGGTTTTTAAAACGGCCTTCCTCGCGGTAGGTCGTCCAGAAATCAACGACCGATTCTCCCATACGCGCAAAAGTTCGCGCAATCGTATGCGTGGCTTCAAGCACGGGTTTTAAAGCGGTGAGAGATGTCTGGTGGACCGGTTCGCTGATTTGAGGATTCTGGAGAACAACAAAAAGGACGGGAAAAAGAATACCGAGAAAAAGAGTGGAACGCTTAAATCGCATTTTTCAAGACCAGTGACACGAGACTTATGACCAGTGACTCGTGACGAGGACGGGTTTAATATTCTTTATGATTATTGGTATTCACAGCCAGCCTCTTGAGAAGATGAAAGTCGCTCAGGTAGCGACCCGTCCCAAGAGCAATAGCCGTCAGAGGATCATCCGCAATATGAACCGGTAATCCGGTTTCTTCACTTACAAGTTTGTCGAGTCCGCGCAGAAGCGCGCCGCCGCCGGCTAAAATTAGCCCCCGGTCAATGAGATCGGCCGAAAGCTCGGGCGGCGTTCTTTCAAGAGCAATGCGAACCGCTTCAAGAATCGTGGCAAGAGGTTCGGACAGGGCCTCCCGAATTTCCTCACTGGTCACAGTAATCGTTTTAGGCAATCCGGCCAGGATATCGCGTCCCTTGACATCCATCGTTGTTTCCTCTTCAAGAGGGTACGCCGAACCGATCCGGATTTTAATTTCTTCCGCCGTCCGTTCCCCGATCATTAAATTATAGGATTTCTTAAGGTGCATCATAATCGCTTCATCAAACTCATCCCCGCCGATGCGGATGCTTTTTGAAAACACAATTCCGGAAAGCGAAATCACGGCAATTTCTGTGGTTCCCCCGCCGATATCAATCACCATATTTCCGGCGGGTTCATGAATGGGAAGCCCGACACCTATCGCCGCGGCAATAGGTTCTTCCACCAGATACACAGGGCTGCGTGCGCCTGCCCGCTCTGCGGAATCTTTGACTGCGCGTTTCTCAACTTCGGTGATGCCACTTGGTACAGCAATCACGACACGGGGACTTACAAGACGGTTTTTTCGGTGGACCTTGCGGATAAAATAGCGAAGCATGGCTTCCGTAACATCGAAATCGGCAATCACACCGTCTTTCATCGGGCGAATGGCGCAGATATTACCGGGTGTACGGCCCAGCATTCGTTTAGCTTCTTCGCCAACGGCCAGCACTTGGTGGGTGGCGCGGTCAATCGCAACAACGGAGGGTTCACACAAAACCACGCCCTGCCCTTTGACATAGACAAGCGTATTTGCCGTTCCTAAGTCAATTCCTATGTCACTCGAGAAAAAACCGAGCAGTCGATCCATATAAAACATTTACTTTGCATCCTTTTTGTGGGAGCTATGTTACGAAGTGCACGAAGTATAGCCAAATCATATTCTACTGTCAAACAAAATCAGGCCAAATTAGGCCAAAATAAGGGCTGAAGCAACCCAAACAGGCAAGCATCACGCGGTGACGGCAGCCACTTTCTTTCCGTCGTCAACTTCGACGCTATCGCCTTCCTCAATTGGCAGTATTTTGGACTCCTGGATGATCCTTGCGGACGAGAAACTGTCATAAAGTTTGTCAACCTCAACAGTTGCAAGGAGCTTGCCCGCCCTTTCAACCACCAGTTTGTCGCCCAGGCGAAGCTGATTGGTGCGCCCCATATTGATCACAACGTAATTAAGCGGGCGGTTAATTTTCATGACACGCGGGGTAAGCGATTTACCCAAGAGATCCTCAACGGTTTTAACCCTTTCCCAGGAATAGGCCATCTGATCTTCCTTAGCCTTGATCTCTGCCCTAAGTTTTTCCCTTTCAGCGAGCGAAGCTTTTATCTGTTCCCGAAGACGTGCCATCTCTTTTTGATACTCCGCGACCTGCTTTTTTTGCCCGCTCATTTCATCGCGGGCCTGCTGGAATTCTTTTTCGACTCTTTGCAATTCCTGCTTGGATTGTCTGACATCAAGTTTGAGTGAATCAATTTCCTTTTGCAGCTTCTGCCTCTCGGGTTCCAAAATTCTGTGTTTCCACCGGGGATAGCCGAGAACAAATCCGACCCCAAGAAGCAGCAAAATCAAAATTCCTGGAAGCAAAAACCACCCGGTTTTATTTTTATTTTTCTTAAGAAGCCGTTCCGGAGGCAGGATGGTCGGAGAAAGCGGGCTCATTGGACTTTTAATCGATCAAACTCTTGAAAAAAAGATGGAAAAGAAGTTGCGACACAATCCGTATCTTCGATCAGAAGTTCCCCTTCTAAGGCGAGCGAAGCTATAGCAAGGCTCATGGCAGTGCGGTGATCCCCAAAACTTTGGATTTTCCCGGGGCGAAACTTTTCAACCCCTTCAATCAGGCACCCGTCAGGCAGCTCCCGGAGTTTTCCTCCGATGTGATTTAAATTATTAACCATTGAATGAATGCGGTCAGTTTCCTTCACGCGGAGTTCCTCGGCCCCGGAAATCAAACTTTCCCCTTCCGCAAGCGCCATTGCCGTCATCAGAACCGGAAGCTCGTCGATCAAACTTGGAATTTCTCGCTTCGAAATGCGCGTTCCTGTAAGCCTTCGCCCTTCGACATAAATCGTCCCCAAAGGTTCGGGCTCAGCTTGCGATTGTTTAACTTCCACTTTGGCTCCCATTCGTATGAGCACATCAATCACGCCTGTGCGTGTGGGGTTCAGCCCGACATTCTTTATCGCAAGCTGAGAACCCGGGATCATCGCGGATCCAACGATAAAAAAAGCCGCGGCTGAAATGTCTCCTGGAATTTCAGCATCAAAAGGCTTAAGGACATCCGTCTTTTCAATCACAAGCCAATTTTCTTCGGTATAAAACTTTGCTCCCGCCGCTTTTAAAAATCTTTCGGTATGATCCCGCGAAGGGATTTCTTCATAAATCCGCGTTTTCCCCTGAGCGTAAAGGCCACCAAGCAAAAGGGCTGATTTTACCTGTGCGCTCCCCAAGCGATTTTCAAAATCAATCCCGTGAAGACGCCCGCCGTGGATTGTAAGCGGCGCAAAGTTTGCGTTATCGCGCCCCTTGATCTGAGCCCCCATTTGTTTTAAGGGCTGGGTGACTCGGCGCATCGGCCGCAAAGATAAAGAAGGGTCGCCGGTAAGAGTGGCCTCAAACCTTTGTCCTGCCAGGATCCCGAGCAGCAGGCGCATCGTGGTTCCGGAGTTTCCAAGGTAAAGTTCCGAACGCGGAGCCTCTAGCCCGAAAAGGCCTTTGCCTTGAATGACGATTTTGCCCTCTTCCCTGAAAAGATCAATGGTAAGCCCCAAAGCCTGAAAGGCCTTCATCGTGTGAAGGCAGTCTTCAGCCTGGAGAAAATGCGTATAAGTGCTTTGGCCTTCGCTTAAAGCACCCAGCATCAGCGCGCGATGAGAAATGGATTTATCACCCGGAGGGGTAAAGGAGCCTGAAAGTACACCGGGGCCCTTCACTAAAACAGTATGCATAAGAAGGTAAGATTACAAGACAACAGTCAAAACGTCTTGCAACATTAGATCTTTCGAATGGGATCACCCTCTTTAATGGGAGACTCTTTGGACTCCTCGAGGATCGCAGCAGCGGAAAACCGGTCGTATACTTTTTCCACCTGAATCGTGGCAATCGCTTTTTGACTATGCTCGACGTTCAGCTTATCACCCATTTTGATCTGATCTTTCGATCCCACATTAATGACGACAAAATTGAACTTACGGTTGACCGTCATCACCTGAAATGCGGGAGCGGCGGGGGCGCTGGCCGAAAGATCAGGTTGCGCAGAACCTGTATTTGCCGATGCGCTGGCAGCTTGAGTGCCGGGAAGTTGATTGGCTAGATCAGCCACCGTAGGCTGAGCACCTGCTACTGCGCCGATAGCCACGGGTGAATTTGCCGCTAAGGCATTGCTACTCTCTTCGAGGGATTTAACCTTTTCTTTCAGTTCGCCATTCTCAGTCTGAGCTGCTTCCAACTGCTTTTTATATTGGTCCCGATCTTCAGTGTAAGCCTTAAGCTGTTCCTGAATCTTTGCGGCTGAATCTTTGTATTGGTTGCTTTCCTCTTGAAGAGCGGAAACCTTATCTTCCAGCTGAACTTTCGCGGCTTCGAGGGCCACGCGTTCCCGTCTTTCAACATTCAGCATTTGGTACAAATAGCCGCTGGCGGCCAATGATCCGGCTGCAAGAATAAAAACAAGGAAAATGCTGATTTTAACACCGATTAAACGCGGAGCGTTGGGTTGGCCTGCCGGTAAATAAGACGGATTGGATTTGTTGAGTTTGATATCGGGCTCTTGCATAGTGGTCATCTGAACTCCTTCATGATTGGGGTGGTTTATGAAAACTGACTGGGCCGTATGCTAGCATAGGGTCCGAACGATTTCAACTCGAGAATCACTAAATGTCGGAACACCACGCCGCGCCCGGCGTTACCGTAAATCGCGGATCCCAACACAGTTGGGGAAGTGGCCGATAGAATCCACGACGCCATTATTAAACGAAATGGAGTATTCCACGCAGATTTCGGACTGCGTTGCGGCCGAAAACAAATAAATCGTTTCAGGATTGACTGGGTACCGCAGATAACTCCAAGTTTCATTCTCCCCAAACTGCGTTATGAACCGGGTGATGTTCTTGTCAGGCGGCCCCAAGGTTGCGCCAACCTGCTCCCGCGTCATGCCAACCTGTGGCTGTCCGTCAAGAATCGCCTGCTGTGTCGCGGTATGAAGGCCGGGAGTTGCCTGAACGTACGCGGCACGTGCCTGCGATAATTTCATATCGTCACGGCTGTGGTCAATCGCCACACACCCACCGCCTAAAAACCCTAAGACCAAGAAGACGATTATTCTCTTCTTCATCTTTTGAGACTTTCCGCCGGAATCGCGGACAATTTCTTGTCCATGTCTCTTATCACCTCATTCATGCCTTCTTCCATCGCCACGGTGAAACCGATGATGTCTTTAGCCCAATTTCGATAAAAAGAGTGCTTGATGGTTTTCTCCTTCGTAAATTCATACTCCCAGATCGGATTTTCCATTTGCTTGGAATACATCTTTATTTCGACTTGTAGGTGATTGGCAGAACTACCGACAGGTGCACCAACAACCCATAAGATGGGACAAGCAACAGATAATCCGTACGTGTATGCCTTGCCCTCATAAGCCGAAGATTTGCTTACGCCCTTTATTACTAAATCCACTTTTTCAAGGTCGCCGCCATCGTAGAAATAAACATCCCTAAAAAGATTTGACATCTTCAAACTAGCCACTATTGCCCGTGCTAAATCTTCCGCGATATGAAATTCAAACCCATCTATTGTCAAAAACGACACTGCCAATTCTGGCTTTTCAAATTTCCAGGACACGTACGGCAATAGCGGAATCCAGGCAAGCGGCTGAGTCCCTATGGAATTTTCACCCACCCGACCGTCAATGAGAGGCATCACAGCCACAGCTAGATCGTATTTCGGTTTCTCATACAATCTGGCCAAAGCGTTATAGTCAGACGGATAGGTGAAGCTTTTATATGCACAACCAGAAAGACTAAACGCCAGAATTACACAGGCCGCTGGGAGATAACGTATTTTCATTTTCTACGATGATCAAATGACTCAATTTGATCATCCTTGCTTTCCGCGTCACTCATAGCTTTAATCCTTTCAATCTAATTAGGCAAAAAAAATTTACCGCCTACTCTCCTTGAATGCCTGAATCTGTGATTTGGGGATAAAGTAAATTGGGCCTATCCGCCTAAAATTCTTGATCCGGCCTTTTTTCATTGCCACATGCACTGCCTGGGACGTGACGCCCACTGCCTTTGCGAATTCACTGACGATTATTAAGTTTTCCATTTTTGACATAGCCTCATTATAACTCGCTGTTTGAAACGTTTCAAATATAATCTTTTTCTCTGAGAATCACCGTGCTGTATATAGAAGTGTGTCCTTTTGGGATTGCAATGAGGAAAGAGAAAGGGTACGAGTTCCTAACCCTGTCAGGGAGAAAGGAATCTCGTACCCTATGGAACAACTTCACTTCGAGGAACA